>Ga0315282_10004296_pt1 | contig 24876 bp, 19 predicted proteins | sample YL17G07_20_MG_FD_203693 | JGI IMG/M metagenome (GOLD analysis project Ga0315282, IMG submission 203693) | Sediment microbial communities from Yellowstone Lake, YNP, Wyoming, USA - YL17G07_20 | ecosystem: Environmental > Aquatic > Freshwater > Lake > Sediment | place: USA: Wyoming | collected... | reverse complement strand
CTTGAATTTGCCCCTCCTCTCATCATCCACAAGGAAGAGATCGATGAAGCCATTAGGATTTTGGATTTGTGTATCACAGAAGAAGAAAGAGAGATAGGTCTGTGACTACGTGAGATAAAGGTTTGTAGGATAGGGAATCAGTACGGTATGACCTGAGGGATGGGTAAGAGAGATTATTTGAGGGTGGTTTGAAAGAAATTTGACAGTGTCGCTTCGTTGTAGGTATAATCAGCTAACTTTGAAATCACTACATTTGGTACTGCTTTTCAAAAAATAAGATCGAATAGGGAAGGAGGTGAAACCTTGAAAGATTGTCCTTTAGTAGGTTATGAAGGGCAGATGATTGTCAATCTAAACAGTTGATAATAATCATGGACTATCCCTTGAAATGTTGACGTGCTTTTAAATGCTAACCGCAGTTTAATGCTTAAAGACAAAGACATTAAACGAAGATTGTGGGAGGAGGATCAAAATGAAAAGGACAAAATTAGTGACAGTTCTGGGTCGTGTGTGTCTTCTTATTGTATTCACCACATTGTTCTTTGGAAGCGCAAACTCGGTAAGTGGTCAAGAAAAAGGGGGAGTTCTCAAGATCGGCATTCTCATACCCCTGACAGGTCCCTCTGCGTCGATTGGAGAGCATTGCCGGCGTGCTGCAATATTAGCCGAAGAAGAAATCAACGCCACAGGAGGTATCCTCGGTAGAAAGATAGAATTGGTTTTGGCCGATGATGAATCTAACCCTTCTATCGGCGTTGCTGCTGCCGAGAGGCTCATAGCAAAAGACAAGGTGGATATACTGGCTGGAACTTACAACTCAAGTGTTTGTCTGGCGGTGATGGATGTGCCAGCCAAATATGGTGTTCCTTACATTAGCGGGGGAGCAACGAGCGATCAAATCGGCGTGAAGAGAGCATCGGACCCTAAGAAATACCGAGCCTTTTATAAACCATCTACCCCCTCATACGTTTATGGTCAAATGTGGACTTGGTTTTGGGAATTCATGCTCAATGAAAATTTATACAAACCTGAAAGCAAAGACATAACAATCGTGAATGAAAATACAGCGTGGGGCAATGCCATTACCGATGCAATTAAAAAGTATTTAAGCGAGAGTGATTTATTCAAGAAGGGTTTTAGAATAGTCCTTGCAGATCAAGTCCCGCATTCCGAAACGGATTTTCTGGCTGAGATATCGAAGATTAAAGCCCATAAACCTGGCATTGTTTATGGTATTTTTGCAGCTGTGCCCACTAACTCCGCCTTCCAAAAGCAGTTTGTTAATGCCGGCATTAAAGTTCCTGTTTGTTCTGCCTATACCCCCGATACTCCTGAATTTATATCGGTGACCGGTCCTGCGGCCAATGGGTTGATATGGAATAGTGTCATGTGCATTCTAGCTACGAAAGAGGGCAAACATTTCAGAGAGGCGACTCAAAAAAGATTCCAGAAGGATGTTACCGCTCCCGCTTCAGAGGTATACGATTCGATATATATGATCAAAGAGGCGTACGAGCGGGTGGGATCTTTCGACAAAGAAAAGTTTTTGACGGAAATGGATAAAACGAGACGTGTTGGAGCGGCCGGTGTCTATGTATTCGATCCTAAAACCCATGAAGCGATTGCTGGGGAAGACGGTATCGTCCCCTTAGTTTATCAAATTCAAGATGGGAAGAACATGGTCATATGGCCTAAAAAGCATGCTGAAGCAAAGTATACCGTTCCCTCGTGGATGAAGTAAAAATTGTTAATAGGGTGCGAGCTTATGCGAGCATCCTATTTCTACATTATTATTTCATTGCACGAACTGTAATGACACCCTGTTTTGAGTCTTGGGCATGACGAATATGTCAATCCTGGAATGCACCGATATTGTAAAAGATTTTGCTGGATTGAGAGCCTTAGATGGTATTAGCTTATCCATTGAAGAAAATGAAATCGTCGGGTTAATTGGACCCAATGGAGCAGGCAAAACCACACTTTTTAATGTTGTCGCTGGGCTATACAAGCCAACCTCAGGAAAGGTCAAGCTTGGAGACCGAATCATAACGGGCTTACCTCCCCACCGGATCTGCAAATTTGGAATAGCAAGGACCTTTCAACAACCTCAACCTTTCGTTGGTTTGACGGTCTTTAAAAATGTTGTGATAGGGCACTACTTTGGCAAACCGGGTAAAGCCAAACTCACCGTTTTGGAGATCCTAGACAATCTTGGGTTAATGGGACAAAAAGATGAATTCGTTGAGAATCTAACCATTGTGGGACAAAAGAAGGTTGAAATTGCAAAAGCTTTAGCAACAAATCCCAGTTTGTTAATGCTGGATGAGGTGGCAAGCGGATTAAATCCAGGTGAGCAAGATGATATGATTAAACTTATCCAAAAACTCCATAAAGAGATAGATATCACATTGATTGTCGTTGAACATATCATGCGATTTGTCATGACGATAGCCAATCGGATCATCGTCCTGGATAATGGAAAAATTATCAAAGTCGGTGATCCGAAATCGGTTAGCAAAGATGAACAGGTAATCAAAACTTATTTGGGAGAAGAATACATTGGCCCTTCTCGAAATTAATTCCATCATCGTACGATACGGGAAAATGCAAGCCCTCCATGGTGTATCCCTTGGCGTGGAAAAGGAAAGCATCACTGCAATCATTGGTCATAACGGAGGGGGGAAGAGCACAACGCTCAAATCCGTCGCTGGACTCATCAAAGTCCAGGGCGGAAGGATCACCTTCAAAGATCGGGAAATCAGCAATATGCCTCCCCATGAGGTGGTCATAGAAGGCATCTCTTTGATTCCAGCAGATAGAAAACTCTTCCCCTATTTAAGCGCCCGCGATAATTTGAGGATGGGGGCATTTAGTAATCGGGCGTGGCCTCGACGCGACGGTAACCTGGAGATGGTCTATTCCTTGTTTCCCAAGTTATTGCAATTACAGAACAAAGAGTCAAGAACTCTGAGCGGCGGAGAACAACAAATGTTAATCATCGGAAGGGCCCTGATGTCAGAACCTGAAGTTCTCATGTTAGACGAACCGACAGCAGGGCTAGCCCCTCTCCTTGTCAATAGGGTCTTTGAGGTGATAAAGGACATAAGAAGGAGAAATGTCACAATTTTAGTGGCGGAACAAAGTGCTGCCAAAATATTAGGAATAGTTGATATGGCTTATGTGATGGAAAACGGCCAAATTGTACTCCAAGGAAAGAGCCGAGAACTCATGGATAACCCTCTCGTCGTTGAAGCTTATCTCAGAGTATAACAAGGTTCTTGTTTGAAGTGGTCTTTTTGTAGGAGATCAAACCATTGATAAATCTTATTGTTGAGCAAATCCTGAATGGATTGTTGACGGGGTCCATGTATGCCATCATGGCATTGGGTTTCTCCCTGATTTGGGGAATAGTAGGCGTGTTTAACTTTGCCCACGGGGCAACGTATATGCTGGGAGCCTATATTTCCTTTACGCTCATCACATGGGGACTGAACGCCTCTCTCTCTATTTCAATTATGATAGTCATCATGTTTATTTTGGGTGTGCTGATAGAGAGATTTTGCATTCGTCCGTTTAGCGCATACCGAGGCACGTCCAGCTACGTGATGAACTGTGTGATTGTAACATTAGCCTTAGCCATTGCCATCGAAACTGCCGTTTTGCTTATCTATGGAGGGGAATTCAAGACAGTCAATCCCTTTGCTCCAGGGGTTGTCGTACTGGGAGATTTCCGGATCAGCAATCAGATGTTCTATAGTTTTGTGATCGGTATCCTATCTATCGTAGCCATAGCCCTGTTCATTGAATATACGAGAATAGGGCTAGCCATGAGAGCTTTAGCCCAGGAGCCCATAGCGGCTTCCATGATGGGACTCAATCCCAACGCAATCTATTCTATTACTTTTGGGATAAGTTCTGCCCTAGCGGGCTTAGCGGGTGCGCTGTTAGCACCCGTCTATAGCATCTACCCCTCTGTAGGATGGGTTTCATTTCTCTATGCCTTTATCGTAGTCATATTGGGTGGGCTTGGAAGCATGACAGGAGTAGTCGCTGCCGGTTTCTTGGTAGGCATCATCAAGAGTGTAGGGACGATTTGGCTCTCAGGTCAATGGGTCATGGCAATTATTTTTGGTTCTTTGATTTTGGTCCTGTTGGTGAGGCCGAGAGGCTTATTCGGAACGAGAGTAGGTTAGACATTAATGAACGGTTCTTTCATTCAGAAAAAAGAGATTAACAAAATTTTGCTCGCTTGTGTATTAATCTTTTTAGCCATATTGCCTCTTATTGTCAAGAGTCCCTATGTTCTTCATTTAGTCATCGTTTCTTTGATTTGGGGTGTATGTGCTGCAAGTTGGGACCTCGTATTTGGGTATATGGGGATATTCCATTTTGCGCAAACTGCATTTCTTGGTGTTGGAGCTTATGCATCGGGATTAACATGTATGTACTTGTCCATTTCTCCTTGGTGGGGGATCCTGTGGAGTGGCATTATTGCCGGAATGCTTAGCACCGCCTTAAGTTTGCCAACCTTGAGGCTGAAAGAAACATATATGACCCTGGTAAGCCTTGGTTTTGTTTTTGCCCTTTTTTACATAGCTTCATCCTGGACAAGTTTTACTAAAGGCGAAAATGGTCTCTGGGGTATTCCTCCTTTGTATGACGAGGTTTCAAAAGTCAGGTTTTATTACACCGCATTTGCTTTTTTTATCATCTCCATGGCTTTATTGTTTGGCATCGTAAAGTCAAGGTATGGATTGGCTTTAATTGCCATTAAAGGATCAGAGGACTCAGCAAAAAGTTTGGGCGTTGAGGTGACTAAGGTTAAAATCATCATTTTTTTGATCAGTGCAATCTTAACGGGAATAGCAGGATGGTTTTATGCCCATTATATACTCCTTGTCACTCCGGAGATATTGAGAATGGAATCGATGATCAGTGTCATGGCAATGACGGTGATAGGTGGTACAGGCTCTCTCGCGGGACCAGTGCTGGGTGCGTTTTTGATTACGTTTCTTCTTGAATATTTCAGAATTGTTGGAGAGTATCGGTTTATTATCTATGCAGCTGCTTTATTTTTCATCATGATGTTAAGACCAAAGGGGATCTATGGTGGAATACAAAATTTAATAGAGCGGATGGAAGAAAGATGAAATTTAGCGTGGGGAATTACCGGAGGCTATGACTTTTTATGGATACAACTCGATTATTAACAAAAAGGAGGAAAGATCGATGAAAATCTTGGTATTAGGGGGTTCGGGAATTGTCGGACGAGCGGTCGTCAAAGATCTATCAGCACAGAAGGACGTGTCTAAGATAGTAATTGGAGATTTGAATGTCAGCAAAGCGAAGAAATTTATCTCCCAATTAAAGAGTAAGAAGGTATCGGTTCAATATGTCGATGTCTCTGATCATAAAAAACTCGTCCGGGCCATGAAGGGGTTCGATGTGGTTGGAAACTGCGTTTATTATGGAACGCTCCTTGATGTCACTCAGGCGGCGATCGAAGCCGGGGTCCACGTAGCCGATCTCGGTGGGATGTTCCACATGACGAAAAAGCAGATGAAGTTTGATGGTTCTGCCAAAAAGGCAGGAGTTACCGTTCTCCCCTGCTGCGGGTCAGGCCCTGGGCTCAACAATGTCCTCGCCCGTTACGGTGCTGACAAACTGGATCGGGTGGATGAGATTCATATTCGAGCGGGTGGAGTGGCTCCTGTGCCAGGCAGCCCACCGGTGAAGGGGCCCGGGATGACCATCCGGACGGTATTGGATGAGTTTGCAATGAATCCAATCATTTACGAAAACGGCAAATATAAGGAGGTGCCACCCCTATCTGGTAGAGAGATCGTCAAATTCTCTGAGCCCATCGGTGAACAACCTGCCTACTATTCCCTCCATACGGAACCTCTTACCTTAGGGATGTATATTAAAGGAGTGAAGGTGGTCACTCTGAAAGTCATCTTCCCTGACAAAGAGATTGAAAAAATTAATCCCCTCGTGGAAATGGGACTTGCCGGCACAGAACCCATCACTTGGGAGGGAAAAAAGGTCACACCTCGCCAAGTTGTAGATCATATCCTGGCCAGCCGAGAGCAGCGAGAGGAGGACCAAGGCCGTGAGGTCTGCGGAACGGTCCTCTGGGTGACAGGAATAAAAGATGGGGAACCCACGAAGTTGACCTATGAGTATTGGGTCGAGCACGAAAAGAATTGGGGAAACACGAAGACTGGTGTTCCTTTTGCGGTGGGTCTAATTATGTTGGGGCGCGGGCAAATTACGATGAGAGGGTTTGCGGCGCCGGAGCAATGTATTAACCCCATCGATTTTATCAAGGAACTGAAAAAGAGGGGTTTTGTTTTTAGGGAAATTGAAGAAAGAATTCGTGCCTTTTAAATAGAAACGGCACCCATTACGAGCCTAATCGTCGGATCATTTATAACCTGATGGCATTGGTTTTCTTGCCTGGAAGGAGAGGTGTATCTTGAAGTTAGGTGTCGATGTAGGAGGAACCTTTACAGACTTGTTTGCCTACGATGAGAGAGGCAACCGAAAAATCATCTCTAAAGTTCCATCGACTCCTGAAGATTTCACCATAGGAGTCCTAAGAGCTATAACGAATGCGGAGATCGATATCAAATCGATCGATTTCCTTATTCATGGCTCAACGATTGCGACCAATGCGACAATCGAGAGGACATATCCGGTCACCCCTTTTATTACCACCAAAGGATTCAGAGATTTTACCCTCATTGGCAGGTATCACAGAAAATCCCTTTACGATCCTTACCAAATCCAACCTTCTCCCCTTGTTCGGAGACGGCATATCTTCGAGATTTCAGAAAGGGTAACGAGCCGCGGAGAAATTATTGAACCCCTGAATATCAAGGAAGCGAAATCTCTCGCCAGAAAGATAAAATCTGTAGGGGTAAGGAATGTGGCTGTTGGATTTCAAAATTCTTATGCGAATCCTGTTCACGAAGAGAGGATGAAAACAATCTTGGAGAGCATCCATCCTGATATTTTTGTCTCTTTGTCTTCAACCATCCCAAAGATTCGTTCTTTGGGGCGTTTCACGACTGCCATTCTTCGGGCTTGTCTCCAGCCTGTTGCGCGGGGTTATATGGATAGGCTGACCGATCGTCTGACTCAGGAAGGATTTCGTGGGCGGCTCATGATTGTGACCAATAATGGTGGGATGATTGACGGAAGCTTGGCGGTACAAAGACCAGAACTTATGTTAACCTCCGGCCCGGCTTCAGGTGTCAATGCTGCTTTATTCATCGCAGAGAGCACAGGCAAGAAAAACTTGATTAGCTTGGATATGGGTGGCACGAGTTGTGATGTTTCAATCATAGAAAATGGACAACCCCTCGTCACCTCAGAATATGAGATTGAATGGGACTGCCCTGTGATTGTGCCCATGCTCGATATTCGAACGATTGGAGCAGGCGGTGGGAGTATCGCATGGATAGATGAAGGAGGTTCGATCAGGGTTGGGCCGCGAAGTGCTGGGAGCGTTCCAGGTCCAGCTTGTTATGGAAGAGGAGGAACTAAAGCTACCGTGACAGACGCAAATTTATTGCTTGGAAGGATCCGGCCAAAACAGGTATTCGGAAATGAGATCCACATCGATGTAGAAGCAGGGAAGAAGGCCATCAAAACGTTAGCTGATCAGATAGGTCTTGATTTGATCAAGACGGCATCGGGCATTATTACCATTGTAAACGAGAATATGGCAGCTTCGCTGAAACAGGTTTCTCTTGACCGAGGGCGGGATCCAAGGGATTTCTGCTTGGTCGCTTTCGGGGGTGCTGGACCAATGCATTCTGCCTTTCTCGCAAAAACGATGGGCATTCAGCAAGTCATCATTCCGGGGGACTCTGGTGTATTCTCCGCTTATGGAGGCGTCGTCATGGACTTCAAGCATGACTACGAAAAGACTTTCTACTATCCCATTGAAGACATCGACCTCGATTTGTTGAACAGGCAGTATGAAGAGTTGGATCGGAAAGTGATGGATATTATGAGAGAACAGAGAGTTCCTCGTGAAAAAATTCAAATCATTCGAAGCGCGCAGATTCGATATATTGGTCAGACCTACGAGGTAGAGACGCCTGTCCCGGCTGGAAAAATTGGCTTAAAAGAAGTCGAAAACATTTTACTTGATTTTCACAATGAACATGCAAAGGAATATGGCTTCTCAGAAAAGAAATTTCCCGCCGCTTTTGTCAATTTAAGATCGACAGCTTTGGGTAAGGTGGATAAGCCGAAATTTGAACTTTCTTTGGGCAAAGGTGAGTTGACTGACCACATGCGGATTGAGAAGAGAGAGGTCTTTTTTGAAGAACACGGTTTTATGATGACAGAAATTCTTGATAGGCAGTTTCTACCCCCGGGATTTCGGATCAATGGTCCTGCTATTGTGGAGGATCAATCTTCAACCGCTGTCATTCCTCCTGAAATGACGGGTGAAGTGGATGACTATGGAAACATCATCATCAACGTGAACGGTTGAGAAAAGACAAAGTGGAGATGGGTATGAAAGGCGATTATGCAGTCGACCCGATAACCTTCGAGGTGGTACGGAACCAGTTGGAGCACATTTGTCGCCAGATGGGGACCATCTTGAGAAAGACATCCTACTCGCCAATTTTATACGACATGGTAGATTTTTCGAATGCTCTGCTTAATCGGAATGGGGATTTAATCGGTCAAGCGGAGAACTGTCCTGCACACTTGGGGGCGATGCATTTCAGTACAAAAGCTGCCATCGCAGACATCGGAATTGAGAATCTAAACGAAGGGGATATTGTCATTCTGAATGATCCGTTCAAAGGTGGGACACATATACCTGATGTTACCTTTACAATGCCGATTTTCTATAAGGACAAGATCATTGGATTTGCTTGCAGTCGAGGCCATTGGACAGATCTCGGTGGAGCTGCTGCAGGGCTTTCTGCGAGTAGTCAGCACGTCGTGGAAGACGGCTTGGTGATTGGGTCAACAAAGATTTATGACAGGGGAGAGCCTGTTTCTTCGGTGATTAACCTAATACGAGCCAATACACGTGTGCCGCAGTATATTGACGGAGACATTAATGCCCATCGAGGCGCCTTGATGGCTGGTGTGCTTGGAGTTAAAGGATTGATAAATCGATATGGTAAAGAGGTTTATGAAGAGTGTGTTTTGAAGTTGATGGATTATGTTGAGCAAAGGACGAGAAATGCAATTCGGAAGATACCCAGTGGGGAATATCATGCTGAGGACGAAGTGGATTGTGATGGGCTTTCTGAGGATTCCATCCACATCGAAGTTACCCTGATTGTAAGAGATAGTGATATTCGAGTCGATTTTGCAGGTACGGGGCCAATCAACAGAGGGACGATTAATTCGCCCAAGGCCAATACTTACTCGGCTGTGTATTTTGCTTTGAAGTTCTTTCTCGATCCGAATTGCCCGACCAATGCGGGGTACTATCGGCCGATTGAAATCATTTTGCCAGGGGGGACTTGGGTCAATGCGAAATGGCCTGCTTCAACCCGTCTCTGTACAACGGCAGCCGGAGAAACGATTGCCGACGTCATTTGGAAGGCTTTATCCAAGGCCATGCCAGATCGAGTGAACGCTTCAAATTACGGTGCAAATGTGCATTATATTGGAGGATCGGATCTCAAAGCAGGCCGGTACTATATCTTTGGGGATCTATCTCCAGGCGGATGGGGTGCAACACCTCATAACGATGGAATGAATGCGGCATACAATCGTAATGGAAATTGCATGGATCTAACTCCTGAAATAGCAGAACTTTTTTTCCCTGTCTACTGTTTGAGAAGAGAATTGATTATGGATTCGGGTGGACCGGGCAAATATAGAGGAGGGCTGGCGACCAAACAGACGTGGCAGATTGTCGGATCAGACAATGCCTCCGTTTCACAGATGATGACCCGTACCAAAACAGGCCCCCTCGGGTTGAACGGGGGTAAAGCCGGAAAACCTGGTAGGGCGATACTCAACTCTGGGAAAAAGAATGAAAAGGTGATCGGGGGGAAAACGCCTTCAGGGACCTGGAGGATGAGCTTATTCAGCAACTTCCACTTAAAAAATGGGGAAACATATACTGCGGAATGCCCAGGGGGAGGAGGATGGGGTAATCCGCTGGAGAGGGATCCTGAGACAGTCTTAGATGATGTTCTTGATGGATACGTGTCGGTTGAAAAGGCACGTCGTGATTATGGAGTCGTTTTAACGGCTGAGAAAAATAGGATCAATTCTGCCGCAACAATTGCCCTAAGGCGGAAGATGATGAAAGCCTCAATGGTGCTTAAAGGAAAAGGACCAAAAAAGACGAAAGAATACTGAATCTGAGTTTTGTATCTCCGGTCTTGAACAGCCTGTTGTAATTTTGGGTAGGATAAAAAGTATCGATATTAAAAATCTAAACCATATAGGGGGTTAAGAAATGAAAATCTTAGTTCTTGGGGGGGCGGGTATTGTCGGGAGGGCGATCACCAAAGATTTGGTTGAACAATCTGATGTGTCAAAGGTGGTCATCGGGGATCTCAACGTGAAACGTGGCGAGAAATACTTGGGGCTTTTGGGCAACCCGAAGGGGTCCGTGGAAAAGGTTGATGTCATGGACCGCGATAAATTAGTCAAAACCATGAAAGGTTTTGACGTCATCGCCAACTGCGTTTATTATAATACGATTCTTCAGGTCACCAAGGCTGCGATCGAGGCAAAAGTCCATATTGTAGACTTAGGGGGATTTTTTTACGGCACGATGAAGCAGATGGAGATGGATGGTGAAGCAAAGAGAGCGGGTATTACCATGCTTCATGGCTGCGGGTCCGGACCGGGTGTAAATAATGTCGTGGCTCGATATGGGGCCGATAAACTTGATCGCGTGGATGAAATCCACATCCGCGCGGGAGGTGTGGCTCCGTCCCCTGGAAGTCCTCCATTGAAAGGTGCAGGCATGACCATTCGGACGGTCATTGATGAGTATACGACCAATCCGATGGTGTATGATCATGGAGAATTTAAAAAAATGCCGTGCATCGTTGGAAAAGAAATAGTGAAATTTCCAGATCCTATTGGTTTGCAGCCCACCTATTATTCTCTTCACTCTGAGCCTCTCACGCTCGGCAAATACATTAAAGGGGTGAAAGTCGTTGACATCAAAGTTGTCTTTCCTAGCGAGGAGATAGAGAAACTCTCCCCTCTTATAGAATTCGGACTGCTGTCACAAGACCCCGTTCATTTCCAGGGCCAGTCTATTATTCCGCGGCAATTTGTTGATCACATCTTGGCAACCCAAGAACAAGAAGAGGAAGGAGAGGGACGTGAATTCTGCGCTTCGCTACTCTGGATAACAGGAGAGAAAGACAAGATACCTGTAAAACTCACGTACGAATTCATGGTCGAACATGAGAAGCGCTGGGGTAATACAAAAACGGGAGTCCCCTTTTCGATTGGGGTTCTCATGATCGGTCGAGGGGAGATCACGAAGCGAGGGTTCACCGTCCCTGAGGAATGCATCGATCCCGTCCAATTCATCCAGGAGATGAAAAAAAGGGGATTCACCTTCAAGGAGACGGAGGAACGAATCCGTAATCTTTAGAGCCGACTGTATGGATACCAAAGATCACCGAGGAGATATTTCCAAAACATTCTACACGGACAAATTTGATCATCATCAGAAACAAGAAAGGAGGTAGAAAATTTACCAACACATGAAGCAAATCTTTGGCAGAGGGAGAAAGGGGTAAGAGTTCACCCCCGGACGAGTGAATCGGTCTTGCTGGCACTATGAAAGGAGGGAAAAATGAGACCGCATCGAGGTATCATCGTAGGCCTAGTCTTAGGTTTCACCATTGCGATATTTGGCAGCGTTGCTCATTCTGCGGATACGGTTAAAGTAAGTGTGGTGGCCCCTTTAACGGGGTCCTTCGCCGATGAAGGGAATGAAATGGTGCGAGGGGTAGAATTGGCCGTTGAGGAGTTGAACTCCAAGGGAGGGCTACTTGGGAAGAAATTGGAATTGATCAAGGGCGATGTAGGTGATTTCTCTGCTGAAAAGATTGTTAGCGTCGCCGAAAAGATCATCAATAAGGATAGAGTCGATTGTGTGATCACCCAATACCTCGGTGGGGTGGCCGACATCAAAACCTTCGGGGGACAAGGCGTTCCCTATCTGCATATGGATACTTCTCAGTCGGCAGCGGACCTTGTCAAGGAGAATATCGATACCTACTCGAACATCTTTCAAGCCTGCCCGACAGAGAAAATCGGATATCCTACAGGGATCGCTGATTTTCTTTTTCGTATCTTCCCTAAGGTATCGGGATTTAAATATCCCAACAATAAGATCGCCCTGGTAACGATGGTCAGGGCTTATAATGATCGAATTTCCGCCGTTTTCAGGGACCTTGTAAAAAAGGTTAAGTGGGACCTGGTAGTTGATGAAAAGACACCCACTGGCACGGTCGAGTGGGGTCCAGTCCTCACAAAAATCAGACAAGAAAAACCCGCGGTGATTTATTTCAATGATCATGTTCCGGCTGACGAAGTCTCCTTCCTTGATCAATTCCATACCAACCCTACCAAGTCATTAGTTTTTATCCAATATGGGCCCAGCAATCCGGCCTTTATCAGCCTCGGTAAAGAAAAGACGAACGGCATCTATTGGGGAACAGCCTACGCACCCTTTGGCCTGAGAGGGGATGCGTGGAGAGATCGTTATCGAAAGAGGTACAAGGAAGAGCCTGGAGTGGGCACAGCCGCCGGCACCTATACGAGCGCTATGATCTGGGCTGATGCGGTCAAAAAGGTTGGAGACGTGAAGGACTACAAAGAGGTGTGCCGTATCATTCGAGAATATGCTTGGAATATCACCGGTCCACTCCATGTATTCAACCCAATCGACCAAACCGCCATTTACGGGGAAGGGTTATCGCCATTCTTGGCCTACCAGGTTCAGAACCAGAAACACCAACTCGTCAGCCCTATTGGTTTTTCCACTGCTAAGATGCAAGTTTCACCCTGGATGAAATAGGGAGCGCGAGTGATACGCTTTAAAACCGGATGGGAGATGCGGAGACAAGGGACCTGAATCGGGTCCCTTGCATTCCTTCTCTGTCCCTTCACTGGAAGAAAAGGTGAGGATTCACGGTGGCACGCCCAAAGGAAACAAGTTTTTTTAGAATCAGCAATTTGGATATGAATTTCGGCTCCTTGGAAGCCCTGAAGAAGGTTAGCTTTGAGGTTCGGACGGGGATGATCTTTGGCATCGCCGGCCCGAATGGTGCTGGAAAGACGACTTTATTAAATGTCATCTCTGGAGCCCTCAAACCGACACAAGGTGGAGTTTATTTAGACGGGGAGATGCTGGTAGGCCTGAAGCCTATGGCCATTTGCCATAAAGGCATAGCAAGGATTTTTCAGATTCCTGCCGTTTTCCCTACGCTAACGGTGTTCGATAATATTAGGGTGGGCAGTGTCTTCGGACAGACATCCAGGAAAAAAGGTCCGAAATGCCTGGCCGAAGTCATAGATTTTGTTGGGCTAAAAGCCAAAGAGAATGTCTTAGCTGCGAATATCGACCTTTACAGCAGGAAGCTGCTCATGCTGGCGGCTGCCGTTGCCACAGGGCCTAAGGTGCTCCTCCTCGATGAACCCCTTGGGGGGCTCAATTCCCGTGAGATCGATGCCTATTTGGAATTGGTTAAGGCGTTGAATAAGGATATGGGCATCACGATTTTGATCGTCGAACACCTGTTCGATAAACTCGTCGAGATTTCTGAAGAGATTTTGATCCTATACTTCGGTCAACCCATCTATCTTGGTCCTTCGGACCGGGCAGTGGAAAACAAGAAGGTGGTCGAGGTCTACCTGGGGATGCAACAACATGCTTGAAGTTCATCAGGTCAACGCCTTCTATGGAGAATTTCATGCTCTAAAAGACATTTCCTTCCTGGTGGAAGAAGGAGAAGTGGTCGTTTTCCTGGGGGCTAATGGCCATGGTAAAAGCACGCTTCTCAAGACGATCTGTGGCCTGATTCCCTCTTCTACGGGACATATCAAGTTTCATGGCACGACCATCAGCAATCTCCCGATGCACAAGATCGTTGAGATAGGCGTCGTTTACATCCCTGAAGAGAAGCATCTTTTCCCCGATTTAACGGTAAAGGAAAACTTGTTGTTGGGTGCTTACAACAAACGGGCGAGGAAAGAGAGGGAGAATAGCTATCAATTTGTCTATGGTTTATTTCCCCGGCTGGAGGAAAGGCAACATCAGATTGCTTCGACCTTAAGCGGCGGCGAGAGGCAGATGCTGGCCATCGGTCGGGGCTTAATGTCCCATGCCAGACTCATGGCCATCGACGAACCCTCCGTGGGACTGGCCCCGATTGTCAAGACCGAGGTTTTCCATAAGATCATAGAGATCAATCAACAACAGGGCTTGACGATCATCTTAGTCGAGCAGGAAGTTGAGTCGTCTTTAGCAATTAGCCGAAAAGGGTTCGTCATGAAAGACGGCCGGATTGTCCTTGAAGATGAGAGCAAGAATCTCACGATCGACCTGATACAGAAACAGTACTTAGTCTAATGCATGAGTCGGTTCAGGGAAAGGCCGTTCCCTATGACACAGGAACCATGAAAATACTCTTCCCTTTTCTCAATGCCATCATCAGCGGAGTAATCCTCGGGGCGATTTACGCTATGATGTCCATGGGTCTCACCTTGATCTATGGCGTGGGAAGGATGTTTAATTTCGCCCATGGAGCTTTCATCTTCTGGGGAGGGTATTTTACCTGGTTCTTTTATTCCCAGTCCCATTTGGACTATTTCTTATCAGCGATCCTCGGGATCGTCATCCTATTCTGTTTTGCAATTCTCGTCGATAAATTTACGCTCAGTCCGATAAGGAAGAAGCCCGACTTTGGCATCACCTCAGTATTGGTGACTTTGGGACTTGCCATCGTCCTGGGAAATGCGGGAGACGTCATCTTTGGAACCAGAATCAAAACCATCAACAAGATCGCCGAGGGTTTTTTAAGGATCGGGGATTTTACAATCACCTATCAAGACCTAGCCACAATAGCCATCTCTGTAGGGATACTCCTCGGACTCGAAATCTTTCTTAGAAAAACCACCATTGGAACAGCGCTAAGAGCCATCTCTCAAGATACCGTTGGAGCCCAAATTGTGGGAATCAATCTGGATAGGCTCTTTGCCTTTACAATGGGGCTTTCTGCCGCCTTAGCTGGAATCAGCGGCGTTCTTTTAGCACCAAAATTCTTCATCGCACCCTATGTAGGCTGGGAAACCCTCTTTAAGGCCGTCATCATCGTTATCTTTGGAGGTCTTGGTAGCGTGAAGGGTACGCTCATCAGCGCCTTCATCTTAGGGACATTAGAAGCTTTTGTTTCGATGTATCTGGGAATGTTCTGGGTGCAACCCATGTGGTTCATCTTGATGGTAGGAGTTTTGTTTGTGAAACCGAAAGGGTTGTTCGGAGAATGGGCCTAATCCTTAACAAGAAAACCATCGCCATTTTGCTTCTGCTTTTGTTGCTGGTGTGTCCATGGCTCAGCGGTCCGTACTATATGCACCTTATTATCGTATGTTTTATCTGGGCCGTCGTCGCTTCGGCTTGGAATCTCATCATGGGGTATGCGGGCATTTACTCCTTTGCTCAATTGGCCTTTTTTACCGTCGGAGCCTACGCGGCGGGAATGGTGGAGATATGGTTCAAAGTGTCTCCGTGGCTGGGTCTTCCCATCGGCGGGTTCATCGCGGCTCTGGCGGGCCTCATTATTGCCTTTCCATGTCTGAAACTCAAAGGGCTATACATCTGCCTCGTCACCATTGCCTTCCATCAGGTCATCCCCGTCTTCATTAAATTGGGAGCCACATGGACAGGAGGGGATGTGGGCCTCATGGGAATGCCCCATTATTCTCTCTTCGGCTACAATTTTGGAAGCTCAAGGATTTATTACTACTACCTGGCCTTTTTTGTCTTTCTGCTATTCCAATACGTGATTTATAGAATCATTCGGTCAAACATTGGTCTTGCCTTTGTGGCCTTACGAGATTCCGAGGGCTTTGCCGAAAGCCTAGGCGTGAACCGCCAAAAATGTAACCTTATCGTGTTTTCTGTTTCCGCCTTTATCACCGGCCTGATGGGGGCTTTATACATTCACTATTTGAAGGTCGCCACCCCCAGGACGTTGGAGATCGAGATCTTCGCTGCCGCAATCATGATGGTCGTCATTGGTGGGTTAGGCAATTTTTCCGGGTCCATCCTGGGTGCCTTCTTCGTGACCTTCTTAGATGAATTCTTAAGAACAGCGGGTCTGATACGTCCCATTATCTTTGGCGCGATCATCATTGTGGGGATCGTTTTGTTTCCCAGTGGGTTAGGAGGACTGGCAGACTCTCTTTTTCAGTTCATTGGCGGGCATGTTGATTCTTCGGCCAAACGGAAAATGGCAGGTATCGATGGAAACGAAACCCGTTAACTTTTTCCCATCCATCCTTGTCCACTTGTCCCGATCATGCCCCGATCAGTAGCGCGAGTGAACACCGCAGCATACCAACCAGGGAGGTCTGGATAATGTATCAACTCGGAATTGACACAGGAGGCACATTCACCGATTTTGTCTTGACGAATGAAGAGAATGGAGAGCTGGTCACCTACAAGGAATTATCCACCCCAGAAGATCCATCCATTGCGGTTGTAAACGGTATCAAAACAGCCGAGAAACAGTTTGGAGTCCGTCCATCTCAGATCAGCCGGATTGTCTATGGAACGACGGTCGCTACCAATGCTGTATTGGAGCGCAAGGGGGCTAAGGCAGGTCTTCTGACAACGAGAGGATTCCGGGATGTGTTGGAAATCAGGAGACAGTGGAGGCCGAGGCTCTTCGACCTCTATTATGTTAAGCCCGAACCGCTGGTCCCGAGGTATCTCAGATTAGAAGTGGGAGAACGAATCGATGCAAAGGGTCATGTCCTGCAGGCGATCGATCTCGAGGAGGTCCGTAAGCATATTAGGGCCATGATGAGCGAGGGAGTGGAAGCCATCGCGGCTGCCTTCCTATTCTCCTTTCTGAATCCCGCCCACGAAAGGCTTGTGGAAGAACTGATCAGAAAGGAATTTCCAGAAATCTATGTTTCCATCTCTTCACACATTTGCCCTGAGTTCAGGGAATATGAACGGACGGCTACAACGGTTCTGAATGCCTATCTTATGCCCATTACCTCAAAGTATCTCCGCAATCTACGAAAACGGTTGAAAGATACTGGCATCACGACCCCTCTCCGAATCATGCAGTCAAACGGGGGCCTGATGAGGGCTGAAGATATCGAAGAGGCTCCGGTCAACACCTTGCTTTCAGGCCCTGTCGGTGGCGTTGTGGGAGGGGTCAAGATTGCGGCGGCTTTAGGCCTCAGAAATATCATCACGGTTGACATGGGCGGAACCAGCACCGATATCAGCTTGATCCAGGATGGAAATATTGAGTTAATCACAGAAACCGAAATTGCCTACAACCCGGTGAAAGTCCCTCAGGTGAATATCAATACCATCGGTGCTGGCGGAGGAAGTATCGTTAGCCTCTTTGGGAAAGGAGTAAAAGTGGGACCTCAGTCAGCAGGGGCTAACCCAGGGCCAGTCTGTTACGGAAGGGGTGGCCAGAACCCCACAACCACGGATGCAGCACTACAACTGGGCTTTATTGATCCCAAATACTTTCTAGGTGGGAAGATGGAACTTGACTATGAAAACTCTCGACGTGTCTTGGAGAGAGAGATTGCCAAGCCATTGAACATGACCGTGGAAGAGGCGTCCCACGCTATCCTTTTTATTCAGTCCGCAAATATCGAGAGCGGGATTCGTGCGGTCTCTCTGGAGAGGGGGTATGATCCCCGGGAGTTCACCCTCATCTCCTTCGGTGGAGCCAGTGCCTTACTCATGGGAATGGTGGCAGAGCAACTTTCGATCCCAAAGGTTCTCATTCCTCAACAGGCAAGTGTCTTCTCCGCCTTTGGCCTTCTCATGGCCGATATCCGTAGAACCCGGTCATTAACACGAATCATACCTGCTAAAGAAGCTGACGTAAAGGAGGTAGAAGAGATTTACCACCATCTTGCGGAGGAAATCAAACAGGCTTTGATTCTCGAGGGAGGATCGATCGAAGATGCGATCATCCAGAAGTCTTGTGATATGCGATATGTTGGGCAAGCCTATGAAATCAATATTCCATTCCCCGAGCATTCCGGGCCTGTCAACGCACAAACGATGGAGCAACTCAATCATCTATTCCATCTCGACCACCGGAAGCGTTTTGGACATTCAGCAGAGGAAGAACCTACTGAGCTCGTTTGCTTTCGGGTTCTGGGGATCCTATTGGTGAAAGAGACGAAATTTCTCCCCAAAGGAGAGACGAGTGGTTCTTCTCTCAAAGGCCATCGACGTGCCTATTTTGGAAAAGAGGCAGGCTATATGAAATGTCCTATTTATGAGCGGGAATTTATGAACAAGGATGACCGGGTTGAAGGACCTGCGATCATCGAAGATCCTATCACGACGATTGTCGTTTACCCGGGCCATAAGGCCGAGGTCGATCTCATGGGTAATATTCATCTGAATCCCAAAAGGTAGATTTGCTTCGGAGGAAGACGGCGAACTTCCAGCCCGACATAAGACCGGAGGATACCGCAACGGTTTACGAAACCTCGGAGAGGGAACGAGTATCGAAATTTTAAGTGGATATCACCCGCCCCCTTTTGGTTCAGACGCCTTGGGGGTGAGCCTCGGTAACACTCTTAGAGTTGGAGCGACTCATTCAAGGAGGTATGTGTCTTGAAAGTAGATCCTGTAACCTTGGAAATCATGGGAAGTATCTTCGAATCGATTGCCCGGGAGATGGGGATAGCGTTGATGCGGACGGCCTACTCCACGATCATTCGGGAGGAGAAGGATTTCTCGGCCGCGATTTATGACAGACACGCTCGTTTACTCGGCCAAGCGGAACACTGCCCTGGACACCAGGGGACGCTCTCCTATTGTGCAAAGTACATTGTGAATGAATTGAAGATGGAGTTGAATCCAGAAGACATCATCATCCAAAACCATCCCTACCTGGGAGGGACCCATCATCCGGATATTATGATTTTTAAACCCATTTTTTATGAGAATGAACTCGTGGGAATCGCCGGGTCGACAGGTCACCACCTTGACGTGGGGGGTAATGCGCCGGGGAGCATGGCTTCGCATTCCACCGATGTGTGGCAGGAGGGTTTACTCATCCCTCCCCTTAAGCTCTACGAGCGAGGCAAACCCAATCATACGTTGCACGAAATGATCAGGCGCAATATTCGGGTTCCTGAAAAAACGATGGGAGATATCAGGGCTCAGATTTCTGCGGTTTCCATTGGAGAGAGACGACTGGTGGAGGTCCTTAAACGATATGGCATCAAGGATTTCTATGAGATTGTAGAGGAGTATTTCGATAATTCTGAGAGGCTGATGAGGGCAGACCTTTCGCGGATTCCCTCGGGAGATTACGAGGAGGAGGGGTTCATGGATGGAGATGGGTTCTCGGACGATCCGATCCGCATCAAGGTCAAACTGGCCTTTAAGAATGGAGGGGTGACGGTTGATTTCAGCGGAAGCAGTCCTCAAAGGGAGGGCCCCTTTAACTGCTCTGAGTCGTCGGTTTTTAACGCCGTCTTTTGTGGGATACGGTACTTGGTGAACCCCCTTATTTTCGTGAACGAAGGTTGTTATCGAACGGTCAAGATCGTCGCGCCAGAAGGGACAGTCCTCCATCCCATCTTCCCGGCTCCTTTGAGCGGCCGTGTACATACGCTGGAGCGGATTACCAACACCATCCTCTTGGCCTTTAGTAAAGCCAGCGCCGATAAGGCCGTGGGGAGCTCTCATGCCCATTTGACGGCGAATGCGATCGGTGGCCGGACAGCAGACAATCGTAAACAGTACGTCTTCTTTGAAATACTCGGAGGAGGTTGGGGAGCAACGGCCGAACACGACGGGAACAGTGCGGTCTACTGTAATTTGGGTAATTGCCTCGATTTACCCGTAGAAGCGATCGAACTGGAAAATCCTGAAATTCGGGTTGAGAAGTATGAACTGATCCCTGATTCCGGAGGACCGGGAAAATACCGGGGGGGTTTGGGGATCAGAAGAGATATCCTCTTTCTCCGGGGTCCCGGATACTTATCCACCCGGTCTGATGCGCAGAAGTTTCCTCCCAGAGGAGTCCTCGGGGGTAAGGATGGCGCTCCGGCTAGATATTTTTTGAAGAGAGGAAATCAACTCGTGAGGATTCCCTCGAAAAACACGAATTTTCGCCTCGAATCAAATGACTATTTGAGTTTCGAAACTCCCGGGGCTGGAGGTTACGGGAATCCTTTGGAACGGGACATCAACAAGATCAAAGACGATGTGAAACAAGGATACGTCACAAAGGAAGGGGCCGAAAGAGATTACAGCGCCAAACTCGAAGAGTGATTTTTAAAAGGGGTCTGCCATGACAAGTTTAACACATCTGTTTTCGCCCATTCGGGTCGGCCCCATGGAAGTCCGCAATCGAATCGTCATGTCGCCGATGATCACCAACAGTGCAGACCAGAACGGGTATGTTTCCGATCAGACCCTGGCTTATTATGTGGCACGGGCGCGCGGTGGAGCGGGATGGATCATTGTCGAATCCAGCTACGTTCATCGGGCGGGTATCATGTATGCCCGACAACTCGGGTTGGATGATGATCGATACATTGGTCGCCTTCGAAGGCTGGCAACAGCCATAAAAGGTGAAGGGGCAAGGGTCAGCATCCAGCTCTATCATGGGGGCCGAAGAGCCCAGGCCGATCTTTCAGGCCATCCAGCAGAGGCCCCTTCAAGCGTCCCTCTCTATGAGGGAGCAGTCCCTCCCAGGGCTTTGACCCGGGAAGAGATTGAAGACAGAATGCAGGCCTATGTCCAGGCAGCCCAGAGAGCCAAGGAGGCTGGTTTTGAGGGCGTCGATATCCATGCCGCTCATGGCTATCTGATTTGTTCTTTTTTGGCAGGGTTCACCAATCAGCGGAACGACGAGTTTGGCGGAGACATCAAGGGGCGTGCCACGTTTTTGACGGAAGTCGTCAGGAGAATTCGGAAAGCGGTGGGCCAAGATTTTGTGGTCACCACACGGAACAACGGCAGCGACTTTGTGAAGGGGGGATTAACTCACGAGGAAGCAAAGATTGTTGCCAAGATGGTGGAAGAAAGCGGGGCTGACGCAATTCAGGTGACGGGGGGGCACGGCGGCCTTGTCATGCGAGATTTGAGTGAACTTGTGGAGCTCCGGGAGAAAAGCGGGGCTTCCACGTTGAAAGAGGTGAATCTTAGACTCCATGACCAGATTGAAGTTGATATCCATCACCCGATCAGTTTCATGCGGGCTTTGCCTATGGGGGCCCCTCGAGGTTGCTTCGCCCATCTGGCGCGGGGAATCAAGGAATCGGTGAGGATTCCCGTCCTCGTGGTAGGAAGAATCAACCGACCGGAGGTGGCAGAGGAGATTTTGAGAAGGGGCGACGCTGACATGACCGTCATCGGACGAGGGCTTTTAGCCGACCCTGACTTTCCAAGAAAAGTCTATGAGGGTGATCTGACAGGAATCCGTCCCTGTATCGGCTGTAACTATGGGTGCTTCAACAACCTCTTCAACCGTAAGCCAGTTCGCTGTGCAGTAAATCCCTATACAGGACAGGAGGCAACATTGAGATCGATGCCGGCCCTCACGTGTAAAAAAGTGATGGTCATCGGAGCTGGTCCAGGCGGGCTTGAAGCAGCTTGCACGGCAGCCATGAGAGGCCACACGGTGACGCTTTATGAAAAGGAGGAAAAAATCGGAGGACAATTGAATGTTGCCCACATTCCTCCCGACCGGGAGGAAATCAAGAACCTTATCCCCTACTACGAGGAACAAATCAGACGGACGGGTGTCAAGCTGGTCCTTGGAAAGCATGTGACCTGGGAGGATGTTGAGAGGGAGAAGCCGGACGCCACCGTAATGGCCACCGGGATGATGCCAAGGCGACTGACTGTCGTGGGCCACGAAACTTCAAATGTGCTCCAGGCAGTTGAGGTGTTAGCCGGAAAGGTAACCGTTCAAGGGAGGATCCTCATCATGGGAGGAGGGTCTGTTGGGTGTGAAACCGCTGATTTCCTCGCCAAGAAGGGCTTTCCAGTTACACTGGTTGAGATGTTGGACAGGATTGCTATGGACATGCATCCAGACGACAGGGCTTTTCTTTCTCAGAAGATCATCGATTACAACGTGACTGTCCACCTCAACACAAAGGTAAAAGGGATCCTTCCAGGCAAGGGGGTCGTCGTGAGCAAAGGAAATCGAGAAGAGACCATCGAAGCAGATACCATCGTCGTGGCGATTGGCGCTGAGCCTAATCGCATCTCACCAGACTCCTTGAGCATTAAGAACAATAGGATTTCAACGGACGGAAAAGACGCAGAACTCTACCTCTTGGGAGATTGCAAGGAACCTCAAAAGATTCTCGAAGCCATTCACGAGGGGGCAGAGGTCGGGCTGAAGATTTAGCTCGCCCGGTCCCTTTCCCCAGGGAGATATCGGGGAAGGGGAGAGGTCGGAATCTCAAAAACAATTCTTGAGGAGACTTATGCTGAGATTAAAGAATAGGGTTGCTATCGTGACAGGTTCTGCGAGAGGCATTGGCCTCGCTATTGCTAAGGCCTTTGCGAGTGAAGGGGCCCACGTTGTCTTAAACGGTAGATATACACCGTCCAAGAAATTGAGGAATGTAGCGAGAGAATTGGAATCTCATGGCATCAAGACCTTGGTCGTAAAGGGCAACGTTGGGAGAGCTGAGACAGCCCGTCGAGTTGTTCAAAAGACGTTAGATAAATTCGGAAGGATTGATGTTCTCGTCAATAATGCAGGGATCAGCCCTTTGGCTACAATTGAAGAGATTACCGAGAGAGACTGGGACGAGGTCTTTAGAACAAACCTAAAGAGCGCTTTTCTCTGCTCTAAGATGGTTCTTCCACACATGAAGGAACGATGTTCGGGGGTCATCCTGAACATCTCATCCGGATCTGCCAAATCTGGAGGTGTCGGAGCACACTATGCTGCATCGAAGGCGGGCGTAAATGTTCTCACGAAAACCCTTTCCTTTGAAGGAGCTCCTTACGGGATTCGGGCAAATGCCATTTCTCCGGGTCCCATTGAGACAGAGATGGCAGAGAGTCTCTTCACATCGGAACGGAGGCAGTTCCTTGAGTCTGTCATCCCCCTTAAGAGATTGGGGAGGACAGAAGAAATTGCTGATGCTGCGGTCTTTCTCTGTTCGGATGAAGCAAGTTATATCACAGGGGAGATTTTGGAGGTGGACGGGGGACTAAATTTCTATAAGCCTCTTTCCTATCCCAGGCGGGATACGCAAAAAACTCCTGCCACCAAAGGGAGAAAATAAGGGTATGAAAACAATGAAGGAAAACCTATGAATCGATTAAAAGGAAAGGTTGCCATTGTCACGGGATCTGGGAGAGGAATCGGCCAAGGGATCGCATTCCGCTTCGGGCAAGAAGGGGCAAAAGTGGTCGTGGTGGATATCCGTGAACGAGATGGACAAGAGACAGCGAAAGTGATTCGAGAGAAAGGTGGAGAAGCTATTTCTCTCCATGCAGATACCTCCGTAGCTCCCGATGTGGATCAAGTTGTCACGAGAACCTTGGAGGTTTTTGGAAGGATCGATATTCTCGTCAATAACGCTGGAATTGGGGGCTCGAAGACCTGTCTTGACACGCCGGAATTGGAATGGGACCAAATGATCGCGGTCAACCTAAAGTCCGTCTATCTCTTTTGCAAGCGGGTTATCCCTGAGATGCTCAAGGAGGGGAAAGGAAAAATCGTCAATATCGGCTCAGCCTATGGCCTTTTCGGATCCCCTCACACGGCAGCCTATGCTGCTTCAAAGGCGGGGGTCATCAATTTCACAAGACAGTTGGCTGTGGATTACTCACCCAGAAACATATATGTCAATGCAATTTCTCCCGGATTGATTGCGACGGAGATGACTCGCCAGAAGATTGAGAATCGAAAAACCCTGAAACATCTCCTTCAGTTCATCCCCATAGGTCGCCATGGCACTCCAGCGGATATTGCTGGGGCTGCATTGTTTCTGGCCTCAGAGGATTCAGACTTCATCACAGGCCACAATCTTGTGGTCGATGGAGGAGAAACGATTCGATTGGAGTAGAAGATGAAAAATACTCTTGATGGCAAAGGAGCCGTGGTCACAGGTGGAGGCAATGACCTTGGAAGGGCAATCTGTGTGAAACTGGCAAGACACGGGGCCTCGGTTGCCATAGCCGACCAGAACCTGCGAGACGCAGAGGATACAGCACGGCTTATTAGAAAATCGAATGGCGAGGCAAAAGCTTACAGGATAGATGTTTCGGAAAAAAAGAATGTGGATAGGGTGTTCAGTGAGATCTTCCGAGATTTCAGGAGATTGGATGTCCTGGTCAACCATGCGTCTATTTGCTTTCTCACTCCATTCGAAAAGATTTCGGAGAAAGAATGGGATCAAATCTTCAATATTAACCTAAAGGGAACCTTTTTCTGCTCTCAGGCAGCCTTTAGGATCATGAAATCACAAGAAAGTGGGAGAATCATCAATATCGCCTCTTCTTCCTCTCGATTAGGAGGAATGGTGTCCCCGGAGTTCTATATTCCTCATGCCCATTATGCTGCCAGTAAGGCAGCGATTGAATGTCTCACCCGAAGCATGGCATTTGAGGGAGCCCCTTATGGAATCCGGGTAAAT
>Ga0315282_10004295_pt1 | contig 24879 bp, 20 predicted proteins | sample YL17G07_20_MG_FD_203693 | JGI IMG/M metagenome (GOLD analysis project Ga0315282, IMG submission 203693) | Sediment microbial communities from Yellowstone Lake, YNP, Wyoming, USA - YL17G07_20 | ecosystem: Environmental > Aquatic > Freshwater > Lake > Sediment | place: USA: Wyoming | collected... | reverse complement strand
GCCGCCACCGGCACCGTGAAGCGCGCCGCAAAAGCAGCGGTTTTTTCATACTTGAAGTTGGCGTCGAGCATCGTCCAGTCACCGCCGATGGGTTCATTCACAACCACGGTAATGGGCTCCGGCTTGTGATTGCGCAATGAAATCTCGAAGGCAAACTCGAACGCTCGGCCAAAGCTTTTGAAATCCGTCTGCTTTCTTTCCGCCACCACATCAAACGCGTTGCCGGTATAGAGATCGAGTGTTTCGTCCTTGGGAGTATGGCCGATGCGGTCTTCGCCGATGAATTGCACTCGCCCCTTCGAGTCGCCTTGATAAACCCGCGCCGTTCCGGCCGGCAGCGGCATGCCGAGCGAGTTCTCCTGTGAGTTTTTGAACTTAATATGGACTTGAACCGGCTCCTTGATGGGCTGCCCGGGGCGCTGGGCGTTGTGGTAGTAGTACGTCTGTCCGTCCACTTCAAAGATTTTGTCGAAACTGATCCCCGTGGCCCCGAGCAAGCTGATCTGCTTGGTTTCATTGTTCAGAATGTTGGTGCGACGCTCGAGCGTATAAAGGTGGTACTCGGAGATGGGCTCCTGGGCAAATTGACCCGCCACAGCTTCCGTGGCCCTCAACATCACCCGGGGCGCTACAGCCGGGGCTTCGGAGACCCTGTGCACCTCGCCCGCCACAAGTTGGAGCTGCGCATTCCGAAAGGCCGTGCCGCTATTGTTGATGACCGTTACCCAACCGTTCAAATCCGCCCCCTTCTGATCGGAGCGAATGGTGAGCACGTAGTCGGCGTTCCAATTAACTTGATTGGTCAGGTAGGAGGCTTCCACCGTCTGCTCCCCAGCCCGCGCGTTCTCCAGCAGCCAAACCAGTGTTGGCTTGCTGTACAGGTTTTCCGGCAGGTCCGGGAAAACATACCGGTCCGCTCCCATTCCGGTGATGATTTCGTTTCCCACTTTCCACACCGGCCCGTCGTTGAGGGCCAGCAGCGTGGCTTTCACGGGAACTTCTTTGGTGGAATTGTTCTCCGTCACCAGACGCACCAGGGTCAGCTCTTTGCCCACATATTTCTGAAGAAGTTTTTGCGGGCTGAGCAGGTCGTATTCGTAGTTCTGTTCCAAAATGCTCAGGTCTTTGGGGGCGGTGAGCGAGACAATGTGGACCGTGGCGGGGTTCACCTGCGCGGCGATATCCATGTAACGCAGGTCCAGCGTCCCCGCGGGAAGGCGCAGCCTGCGCACGTCCCGCACCAGCGCCACATTGGAGTTGTAGACGGTCACCGCTACCTCTTTCTGATCCTGCTGCGTGGACGTCACGGTGGTTTGGGCGAACGACCGCACGCCCATCAGCAGCGTGATGGTTGCGGCATAGACGAGCAATTGTCGCGTGGGTTGCTTCAGCATAAGTCACCCTTTAATTCCTGAAATGTCATTACATATCTCTAGAAGCGTCCAGCCTACCGCGTGTTGCCCCGGAATAAAAGGCGAAATCGAGTAGTGGTGTAAGTCAGAATGGCTCCACCCGCGACCCACCAGTCATTCCCGCGAAAGCGGGAATCCACCCTGCGAATCTTTGGGGATGCGCTGCCGTCGAACTGGATTCCCGCTTTCGCGGGAATGACCGGCAGTTCGAAAGGGCTGCGTCCCATATGACAACCACACCGGGAAGTCGCGGCGTTTCGTTTTGTGAGCCTGTGATAAACTGAGAGTGGACCGATTATCGGGCTACTTGACTTCCAGCTCAGGCAGTGGCCTAATAATTAATGTAGGGTTGCAGGGCGATTCGCGTAACATTTCGGAAGTAAATCGTCACGGGGCGCACCAGCCGCTGAATTCGAAAGGCACGCGAGCTTGTCTGTCCATGGCGCTCTCGTCTCTTGCCTAACGGGACGGGGTTTTATGCGCGTTCGCACCTGACAGGGTTTGGCCAGGCCAATCCAATCCAAATTCCAAGAGGGGACCCATGCGAATGCTTCTCCACGTCAAACTCCCGCACGAGCCGTTCAACACGGCGGTGAAGGACGGCACCGCAGGATCGAAAATGCGGCGCATCCTCCAGGATCTAAAGCCCGAGGCGGTCTACTTCACGGAGTACCAAGGCCACCGCAGCGGGATTTTGATCATTAATATGGACGATCCGTCAAAGGTTCCAGTCTTCGCCGAGCCCTGGTTCCTCACGTTCAATGCGGATTGTGAATTCCATATTGTGATGACCCCGGAAGACCTGGCAAAAGCCGGCCTGGACGAGCTGGGCAAGAAGTGGTCATAGGTCCCCTGGCCGGCCAACCAAAGCATGGCGCCCGACGGCAGCCTCGAGACATCTTCGACTGTGAATTGAGGCGCGCCGCCCGGGGGCGGTTGTGCGGCCGTTCGCCGGGTAGTGGGTCAGTTTGATATTTGTAGCGGCGGCCTCTGACCGCCGGTCTTGCATTCTCGAGGATTGCCGGCGCTCATAGAGCGCCCCTATAGGATACTGACCCAATACCGTTTGCCGTCGCACCTTGGCTTTTCAACTTAACCAGGAGGATGACATGGCTGCAAAAAAAACCATCGTGGTAGTAGGCGCCACCGGCGCACAGGGTAGCGGTTTGGTCCGCGCCATCTTGAACGACCCCCAGGGTGGCTTCGCCGCCCGCGCTCTTACACGAGACGTCAACTCTGACAAGGCGAAGGAGTTGGCAAGACTGGGGGCTGAGGTCGTCGCCGGCGACGTCGATGACCTCGAGAGCCTGAAGAGAGCGTTTCGTGGCGCTTACGGGGCCTACTGCGTCACCTTTTTCTGGGCGCACTTCTCGCCCGAGAAGGAGTTGGCCGAGGCCACTAACATGGCCCAGGCGGCAAAGCACGAGGCAATCCAACACGTGATCTGGTCGACTCTCGAAGACACGCGCCAGTGGGTACCCCTCAGCGACAATCGCATGCCCACGCTCATGGGCAAGTACAAGGTGCCGCACTTGGACGCCAAAGGCGAGGCCAACCAGGTCTTCACTGCTCTCGGGCTTCCCGTGACGCTCCTACTGACCTCGTTCTATTGGGACAACTTCATCTACTTCGGCATGGGCCCTAAGAAAGGCCCGGACGGCAAGCTGGCCATCACGATGCCCATGGGTGACAAGAAGCTCCCGGGCATCGCCGCGGAGGACATCGGCCGCTGCGCCTACGGCATCTTCAAGCGCGGCCACGAGTTCATCGGCAAAACGGTCGGTATCGCCGGCCAGCACTTGACCGGCGCGCAGATGGCCGCGGCGCTCACCCGGGCGCTCGGCCAAGAGGTGCGCTACAACCCCGTGCCGCCCGAGGTATACCGCAGCTTCGGCTTCCCAGGCGCTGAGGATCTCGGCAACATGTTCCAGTTCAAGCGCGACTTCAACGAATACTTCTGCGGCGCGCGCAACCTCGAGCTCGCTCGAGCCCTCAACCCCGCCCTGCTAACCTTCGACGCTTGGCTCGCCCAAAACAAGGCCCGCATCCCGCTGGGCGATTAATGAAGATTTTCCTTCATCGTCTCTGTGGTTTTGCCTGCATTGGGACCTTGGGTCTAGTGTCATTCTGAGGACGCCGTTTTACGGCGGACGAAGAATCTTTGCAGTTCCCTTGCATCCCTTGCGGGCGGAAATTCCACACCAACTGCGAAGATTCTTCGCTCAGAATGACAAACGAAGGGCTCAGGATGACAGATCGTGGAAGCCAGTCCGTTGTTGCGCACTGGCGCGCGGAATGAAACGACTATTCAGGGCGAGAGGCGAGATCCTTCATCTCTAAAGAACCGTTTCACGTCCTCCCAGGCGAGAGGAGCAAGCATGTCGGGCATCGGCTCTTTATCCGCGTCTTCGAACCATGTCAGGGATTTCAGGACGTGCGTCAGACTGTAGTTCATGTCGGCGTATTTCTGCTTGAACCATTCGAGCAAATGGGCCAGGCCGCGCTGCTTCGCCATGAAGTACAAATCGACGAAATCCCGTTTCGTTCCCCGGCTGGCAATGGCGCTCAGCTTCATGCAGGCAATGTCGCGGGGATCGGCCACGTTCACGCCGAGGAACGTCGCAAAAGGGAAGAGCATCGGATAGGGGTAAGCGAGAAAGCTTACTTTAATGCCCTGGACAGTCACGTGCAACGTGTCTGGTGCTTGGGAGGCGAGGGCGAATCCGGTGAGGGGCTTCATTCGCCGAATCAGTATCTCCGGCTCAATCTGATCGCGGCTGAAGAAATCGAGGTCAAGAGAACGACGGTGTCCGAGATGGAGCGCCAGACCGGTGCCCCCGGCGAGGTAGCATCGATCAAGGACCTCGAGAGTTTGGAGGCCGTGGAGGCTGCGCTCCACCCGCGCGTCAACCACTTCCCGATGCCACAGGTGTTCGTTGCTTTCCATTGGGATCAGTTCCTAGTGTATCAAGAGTGAAGGAAGGATCAGCGGGGAGGGCGGAGCGCCACCACCTCCTCGGGGGCTATCCCGTACACCAATGCCCAGAAGGTGGCTGACTTTCTCGAAAGCCGGCGCTCAGTGGCAATCACTCGCTTGATGTCCGCTTCCGAAAAATTCTCTTTCATCCACTTGACAGCCTTCTCGTCGCCAATTTCCAAAACCCGTGCGATGGTGTAGTCGGGGTAGGTCGCGGGGTTGAAGCTGGCAAGGTTCACGTCCCAGAACAAAGGGTGTAAGTACTGCGGAATCATAGGCTTAGATTATACACAATGGGGTTGAGAAGTCAATCCTCCTATGTACATTCGCTAAAGAGGCCCGGCGCTGCGCCCCTGCGGATCATCCGGTCGAGACTCAGCAGATTCAGCATGAGGTGGCGGGAGTGATGGTAATTCTCCACGCGCTGTTCCTCCGGGAATGGCGGGCCCTGCGGGGGCTTATTTCTAAACGTCACCTTGCGGTCTCCCTGGACGATCCAGAGCGGGTATCCGTAGCGCTGGAGGGGGAATTTGTCCCGCACGTAGTTGAACATCTTCCCGAACGTCTCTCGTGCCCAGGGATCGCCGGCATTTTCGACCATGCACAGCGTTCCGATCAGCACTTCTTCCTGCTCCCAACACACCTTATCCAGGGTCCACACGTTTTGGTCCACGTTATTCAAGCTGCGAAAGACTCCTCCGTAGACGCGGTCCCACGCCACCTCGACGTGCCTTTGGAAGTGCTCTGCGGCGGTATGAAAAAGCTGGCGGTTTTGGGTGCGGACCGCTTCGTCGAGCACCATCCACAGCGTCTCGATGGAATGGCCCGTGTAAACAAACTGGGATAACTCGTTCGAGGGGCGCGAGTAGTCATGGTTGAGCAGTTCGTTGTTGAGCCGGAAGGCGGGGTTGTAATGATGATTCAAGATGGCGTTCACGCTGTGGGAGAGAATCTTCTCAAGCTCAGGGTCAGCGTGCCCCTGCAACATCTGGCTGATACCTCTGAGCAGGACCATAGCCACGCCTTGGATTCTGGCGCCTGGGAAAGGAAAAGGTTTTGGCCCTCCGTATTCCGCCACGATGTTCGGCATGTAGTCCGGGCGATCGTAAATTCTCTGGCACTTGAGGATGATTTGCTTCGCCTGCTCCCAGTATTTTTCCTCTCCTGTGGCGCGTGAGTATTCTGCCAGGCCCTCGGCAACAAAAAGGTCTCCGTAAATCTCCGTGGCCGGCGGGGTCAAGGGTTTTCCGTCGCGGGCAAAGCGCGCGCACCATAAGTTCTCCCCGGAGGGCTGTTGCTTGAGAATGAACTCCACGGACTTGCGCGCCACCTCCAGATACTGTGCTTGCTTGCCGAAGTTGTTATAGAGGAAGGAATAGACCCAAATTCCCCGGCCTTCAAACCAGGTGGTCTTCGTGGTGGTGACATTCGCGCCGTTCAGGTCGGTGTTGCACATGAATCCGCCGTACTGGTGGTCGATGACATGCTTGTCCATGAAGGGCAGGAAATCGTCGAAGAGGTAGCGGCGATATAACTCCCGGAGTTGTTCGAGCGATAAGCCGGCCAGCTTCCCCGCGTCCTCACTGCGAGGTCGAGCCTCGCCCTTGGCCCGGGTAGCGCTCTCCGCCAGCCCGAGAGCGGCGCCCCCAAGCGAGGCCTTGATAAACTGCCTTCTTTGCATGAGACCTCCTCTTAGCCTTGGAAGGCAAAGAGCTTCTTGGCGTTTAGTCCGCGGATCTTGGCGCGGTCGGCCTCCGGCGTGAAGTCGAACATGATCTCCAACAACTCGACGAACTTTTCAAAACTCTCTCTGCTGCCGCCCAGTCCCCCTGCAATGATCCGATCGGCGCCAAACGCCTCATACACCCGCTTCACAATGGGCTTGGCGTCCAGATATGGGTATCCCTGCTTGGACGACGACTGCACGCCGGCTTGACTGAATTTCATATACACTCGGGGTAACTCTGCCAGTCTAACGACTTCATTGTACTCCGCGACCGTCCCCTGCCCAGGCCGCGCCAAATGATCGAGAATGATGGGCATGTCCTGAAACTTTGTAGCCAGGTCACCGATCTGGGGAGCATAGTGCGGGATAAAATGCATCTGAATAGCGAGACCTAGTTCATGCGCTGCACGCCAAGTCTGCGTCATTTGCCGGTTTTTCAGATCACGATCGCGGATCGCACCGGTTGTGGTCGAAGCCGTTCCCGGCGCGTGCAACTCATGAATCCTCAGCGCGACTATGCGTCCCGGATTCCTTCTTACCAACGCTTGCATGCGCCTTGGTGTTTTCGGATCGATCGGATCGAACAGGCATGTGCCTTTAAAGAACCCCTTGGTGGGTTCATGGTCGAAACAATACTCCAAGTATCTGTGATCATCCTGATAAGGCTCGGGATGAACGATGATGGCGTGATCGATCCTTGCCTCTTCTGCGAATCTGACGAATGCTTCGAGGGGGTAGGCCTCGGGTCTGTAAGGTGCGTTAACACTGTAGGGAAAGTGGACCAGATCTCCGCTGAACAGATGGACGTGTGTCTCGATTAGAGCGCCTCCAGAGCGCCACCGCGACGTCGCCCCTGCCAAGGGGGCAAGGAGCACGCCTGCTATCCATTCTCGTCGCGAAGTCATATTAGATCCGCAAAATTGCAAACCCCCGAATCGGCCCACGGTTCATGCCGTGGTGTGGTATTTTTTCGCAGCCTCTTCGTCCAACTCGATCCCCAGGCCGGGGCTGTTGGGGACGATGGCGTAACTGTCTTTGATCTCGATCGGGGTTACCACCAGATCGTCCTCGCGCAGGAAGCCGAGGATGTCGCTGGGTAGCGTGCAGTTGGGCGCCGCCGCGCAGGAGTGGGTGTAGGCCGCGTCCATGATCCCCAGATCGTTGCCCGAGCCGTGCCACACCGGCATGCCCTCAGCTTGGGCGAGATAGCAGTTCGAGACGAAGCTCGCCATGCTGGGGTTGGGGCCGGTGTTGAAGGCCGAGCAGGCCTGCTCCGAGATGCCCTTGATCATGGCTTTGGCATCGCCCAGATGCAGGGCCACGTGGGTTTTCACCTGGCTGCGCAGTTTGCGGTAGCCTTCATAGTCGGTCTTGTCGAAGGGGTCTTCGTACACCAGCATGTTGCCGATCTTCTCGAGCTTCAGCGCCACCTCGAGGAAATCTTTCAGGCTGTTGTAGCGCGTGTTGGGGTCCAGGGTAACCGATACGCCGGGGGCGACCTTAGCGATCATCTCGATGGCCTCGACCACCGGGTCGCCCTGCTTGGCCTTCATCTTGATGTTTTTGAAATTGCCGGCCTTGGCGCGCTCGGCGACGCGCTTCATCCCTTCCGCCGTCTTGCGCCCGCACCAATAGCCGACCAACACCTTAGGTTGCGCCAACCCGCCCAGCAGGCGCCAGACCGGCCAGCCCACGGCTTTTCCCGCAATGTCGTAGAGCGCCATCTCGAAAGCGCCGTAACCGGCGGGGTCAGGCAGGTCGAGCTTGGTGAGGTTAAAATCGAAAACGGCTTTACCCTTCAGGAATTCGGCGTTGCGCTCCACCCCTTGCCAATTCTCGCCGCGCCCGGTTTCGCCGATGCCGGTGATGCCGGAGTCGGTGTGGATCTTCATGACCATTTTCGGGACTTGGTCGAAGGGACTGGATTCTATCAGCTCGGGATCAGCCGTGATGTCCGGCTTCATCGGGACAACGATCTTGTGCAAGTCCACTTGCGTGATGGTGAGTCGTTCCTTCTTGCCGGCGGTGCAGGCGGGCAGCATCGCCAATCCCGCCGCGCCGCCGCCGGCCACGAGGAGCTCGCGTCGGGACAATAGTTGTTTGTGCATGAAACACCTCCAAAGTCGTAATTCCGGCAAATCATGCCACTAACTCAGTTTCCTTACAACTCCATTTTGCATGTCGACCCTAACAATAAGCTCTTGGCCCTCTCAGCCGCCGGACAGGCAGACGCAGGGGTATGTCATCCCGTCCCCCTACACACGCCATGGCGTGCCCCCACTTTGGGTTTCTGGCCACGCCTTCCACCGCGAAGGCTGCACGGCGCGCCGTATAACGTCTCCCGGCCGTCTTGTGCAGGAGGTTGAAACCGGCTGGAAAAAACTCTGGAAAAAACTCTTGACGGACTATGCTTAACATGATAGCCTAGCCGTTGATGTCAGGCTGCTCGCCCAGCGCCCTCGGGGCTCCACAGATAAGCTTCCCTGCTTTACCTCTGGAGGAGACAAAATGTCACTGCTGACGGCTTGCTACGACGCTAAAAGCTTTAAGAAAATAGGGAACGAAGCGCGAATATCTATGAAAACAAAGGGCCAGCATGAGACAGCAAGGTACGAAGCCGGAATATCCATGAAAACAAAGCAGATTAGCCCTAAATTGCCGGAATGTTATGGCAAAGAAAGGTAGTTATTGGCGGTCGGCAGACCCTGCTAGGCGACGCTGAGAACCATCGCTCGCCGTTGGATCAGCAGAGCGGGGACGGCAAGCCCTCCCCCTACACGGGCGGCGGGGAGGGACAGGGTCGGCCCTTACAACCCTCTTTCACCGATCTCGAAAGCCCTGAGGACGGCTTGGGCTTTCGCGAGGCATTCCTGGTGCTCGCGCGCTGGGACGGAGTCAGCAACGATACCGGCTCCGGCTTGCAGGTAGGCGCGCTTACCCTTGATGAGCACGGTGCGGATGACGATGCAGGAGTTAAGATTGCCGGAAAAATCGAGGTAGAGGACCGCCCCGCCGTAGAGACCGCGGCGCGTGGGTTCGAGCTCATCAATGATTTCCATGGCGCGGACTTTGGGCGCGCCGGTGAGCGTGCCGGCGGGGAAGCAAGCCGCCAACGCGGCGTAGCTATCTGCATCCGGCCGCAGGTGGCCGCGAATCGAGGAGACCAGGTGCATCACGTGCGAATAGCGCTCGACGAACATGATTTCCTGGGGGCGCACGCTTGAGAACTCGCACACGCGCCCGATGTCGTTGCGGCCCAGGTCCACGAGCATGATGTGCTCGGCGCGCTCCTTGTGATCGGCGCGCAGTTCTTCCTCGAGCCGCTTGTCCTCGTCCTCCGTCTTGCCGCGCGGGCGGGTTCCGGCGATGGGCCGGTACTCGACTTCGCGTCCGGAAACTTTCACCAGCATTTCCGGCGAAGAGCCGAGGATGGTCGAGTCGCCCATGCGCAGGTAGTACATATAAGGCGAGGGGTTCACCACGCGCAGGGCGCGATAAACCTCGAAGGGCGGGACGCGCACCGGCGCCTCGAGGCGTTGCGAGATCACCACCTGAAAGATGTCGCCGGCGCGGATGTATTCCTTCGAGCGCTCGACCATGCTTTCGTAACGCTGCCGAGTCATGTTGTGACGCACGCGCCAGGGGCCGCGCGGCAGGCGGCGGCGCGGCAATTCGAGCGGGCGGCGCAGCAGACTCTCCATGCGCGCCAGTTGGCGGACCGCCGCGTCGTACTTGGCGCGCAGGCTGCCACTGCCTTCCTCCGTGAGAACATTCGCAAGCAGGAAGAGGCGGTGCTGGACGTGGTCGAAGGCGACCAGATTGGCAAAGTACATGAAGGCCGCGTCGTCCAGGTCAACGTCCATGGCGACGCGGGGCGGAAGGCGCTCCAGTTTGCGCACCGCTTCGTAAGCAAGAAAGCCCACCGCCCCGGCGGTGAAGGGCGGCAGTCCGGGCAGGGTCACGGAGCGGTAACGCGCGCCCTCGTGACGCAAGCATTCGAAGATGTCTCCGGATTCCTCCGTGCGGCGCGAGCCTCGGACCACGATGATGCGATCGCCGCGCGAGGAAATCACCTGAAACGGATCGACGCCGAAAAAGGTGTAGCGCCCCACCCGCTCGCCGCCTTCGACGCTCTCGAGCAAGAAGCTGTACCGATGGGACTTTCCTCCAGGCCCGAAATGACCCCCTCTGGCAGAGGTCTCTGGCGAAAGTCTCAAATAGGCGGAAACAGGGCTCAGTAGGTCCGCTACAATGGTCCGGTAAACAGGCAGGACGTTTCCGCGGCGCGCCAGGCGCTGGAATTCGGCGTAGGTGGGTTGAATGTCGGGCATAAGAACAGTTGTCAGTAGTCAGTTGTCAGTGGTCAGTTGCCAGTGGTCATTGACTGAGAACTGACAACTGAGCACTGATAACTGCTTCACCCGCTGGTGGAGCGGTCCAAGACTTGGCGGACGGCCTGCTCCATCAGGGCGCGTGGGGCCGTGAGCCCAGTCCAGATTTCGAATTGACGCGCGCCTTGCACCACCAGCATCTCGAGGCCGGGAATGGTGATCAAGCCGCGCCCCCTGGCCTCGGTGATGAAGCGCGTGGCCAGCGGGTAATACACCATGTCGAAAACCACGCGGGCGCGCAAACGCGCCAGGTCGAGCGGCGAAGCATCCACGTAGGGATACATGCCGACCGGAGTAGCATTAATCACGGCATCTACTTCGAGCCCCTCGGCGCCCTGCCAGGAGACGGCTTCACCCTCGACGGCGCGCGCCAGACGCCGTCCCTTTTCCTCGCGGCGCGCCGCGATAATGACCCTTGCGCCCTCGGCGCGCAAGGCGTAGGCGGCGGCGCAGGCCGCTCCTCCCGCGCCCAGAATCAGCATGCGGCTACCGGACAATCGCAACCGCTTGGTGAGCACTTCGACCACCGCCGCGGCGTCCGTATTCCAGCCCATCCATTTGCCGCGCTGGACGGCCACGGTATTGCACGCCCCAATGCGAGTGGCGAGCGGGTCGGCCCAATCGAGCGTACGGAGGACGGCGCGCTTATAGGGCATGGTCACCGCGAAGCCGGCGAAGTCCGCCTGGCGCGCGAAGGCGATGAAGTCAGCGAGCTGATTGGTCTCGCAGGGCAGGAAAACGGCATTCGCATGCTTGGCCTGGAAAGCGGCGTTTTGCATGGCGGGCGAAAGGGAAATTGAAGCGTGTGAACCCACGACGCCGTAAAGCTGGGTGCGCTGATCAAGCCGCTCGACGCGGTAAATGGAGCGCATGAGGTCTGCCGCGATCTGGCCGGGCACCACCGCCTGGTTTCCTGGGGCAGCGTAAGTGATGGCCGAACCCCAAAGCAGAGCCAACAAGCGCGAGGGAATACCCGGCGCGCCCATGGCCATCGCCACCAGCTTCGGACTTCTGCGGTGATGGGTCTTGAGCAGTTGTCGGATTTGAAGATTGTGGCGCAAATGCCGGGCCTGCGTCGCCAGCTTGACCACCTCCACCGGGAGCCGCGCCAGTTGGCGATAGACCGCGCCCAGCGAGGGGGTCGTGCGATAGTTGTGATAGGAAGCGATAATCCTGGCCGGATGAAATTGCCGCCGCAGCGACGGACCGGCTTCCTTAATGGACTCGAATTCAATGTCCACCCACTGGCAGCCCGCACGCACCGCCGCAGCCAGGACCGCCGCCTGCTCCTGCACGCTGCCCTTGAAGGCGCCGCCTGCCTCCTGCCTTCGGCAGGTGGCGATGGTCTGTGGGGCATGCAAGCGCAGAAGCATCTGGTGGAGTGAGGTTTCGAACTCGGTAAAGTCCTGGAGGTAGTCCAAGCGCAACTCGTAACCCACTGGAGCGCCGAGCGTGCGGCTTGCCTGGTCTTCGAGTGCCGCCAAACTGGGACCTGCCAGCGTGATGAAGATTCGAGGTGTTCTGGGTTTGGCCAACCAACAGCCCCTATTATCTGTTTACGCGGGTTTCTACCAGTTGAATATAAAGGTTTTGACCGAAAAAACGCAAGAATTTTGCGCCGCTGACGCGGCGGCCGGCTTGCCTCGGGCGAGTCATCTGATATAGTAGCCCCTCTCTAATGACTGATGCCAAGTCCTTACGAACGGTCACTAAGGTTATGCCTGATTTTCAAAACATGTCCGCCACGCATAGGGCTGCCGGTAAACTTCAGCCGCTCCGCGTCCTGCTGGTTTTGGCCGCGCTCTCGATATCCGCCTTCGCTGGAACCAACCTCGAGGACCACCTCGGGGCGATTGTCTGGCCACCCTACCAGGACGAGACCGTGCAATTAATGCGCGAGTACTTGCGCATTGACACCTCGAACCCGCCCGGGAAGGAACTGGCCGCGGCAGTATTCTTTCACCGGCTTTTCGATCAGGCTGGCATCCCGAACACCGTCTATCCCTACGCCCCCGGGCGAGCCAACATCTACGCGGTCATCAAGGGCGATGGAACGCTCAGGCCGTTGATCCTGTTGAACCACATGGATGTGGTCCAGGCAGACGCCAGGAGCTGGCGGGTTCCGCCTTTTTCCGGTGAAATACTGAACGGAGAAATGTACGGGCGCGGGGCACAGGATATGAAGGACGAAGGGTTGCTCCAGGCGATGGTGATGCTGATCGCCGCCCGGCAACACCTACCCCTGAAGCGCGACCTGATTTTCCTGGGCACCTCGGACGAGGAAGTCAACGGCACGGGCAGCGCCTGGATGCTGGAGAACCATGCGGAAACGGTGCGCGGGGCGGAATTCCTCATCACGGAGGGAGGCGCAAATCTGATCATCGGTGGCCGGGGGACAATATACGGGGTGGGCGTGGGGGAGAAGGCCCCCTTCTGGCTTCGCCTCACCGCCTCCGGTCGAGGCGGGCACGGGTCTATCCCCATAGCCGATTCAGCGCCGGACCGGTTGGTGAAGGCCCTCGCCCGCGTGGTGAACTGGCAAATGCCCATCCGCCTGTTGCCTTCCGTGGAACAGTTCTTCCACGTGATCGCGGGGCTCGAACCGGAACCTCGGGGCGCGCAGTTCCGAGACATCCAAAAGGCGCTTCAGGATCCCGCCTTCGCGCAAAGTATCAGCCGGGATGAAGAGTACAATTTTCTGCTGCGGGACACGGTATCACTCACCGTCCTCCAGGGCAGCTCGCAGACCAACGTGATTCCTGATACCGCCTACGCCGAGCTGGATGTGCGGCTGCTTCCGGGTGAAAATCCCCAGGTATTTCTGGCTCAGCTTCGCAGCCTGCTGGCGGATGATTCCATTCGGATTACCCCTGCCAACCGCTTCAAACCTCCAAATTCCTCCTCGACCGACACCAGCCTTTACCGGCTGATCGAGCGGGTCGTGCATCAATATAATCCGCAGGCGATTGTTGCGCCGGCCTTGGGCGGCGGCTACACCGAGAGCCAGATGTACCGCCAGCTTGGGATTACTTGTTACGGGTTCAACACCCTGGAAGTGACGCCGGAAGTGGACGCCAGCGAACACGCGGCCAATGAGCGCGTGCCCGTCGAGCAGCTCCGGCGAGGGGTGAGGATTTTGTACGAGGTCGTGGCGCGGGCTGCGAATCAATAGCGAAGATGAAACGCGAATATCCGGATCGTCCAATCGTGGGCGTGGGCGGCGTGGTTGTTCATCGCCAGCGCGCCCTGCTCATTCGCCGCGGCTACGAGCCGCTGAAGGGCGAGTGGTCTATTCCCGGTGGAGTGCTCGAACTCGGTGAAGAATTGGCCGAAGGAGTGCGGCGCGAATTGAAGGAAGAAACCGGCTTGGACGTCGAGCCGCTCGAAATCGTGGCGGCGTTCGATCGCATCACGCGGGAAGGGAGCCGCGTCAAGTACCACTACGTTATCGTGGATTACGTTTGCCGGCTGAAGCGCGGGCGGCTCAAGCCCGCTTCCGACGTCGTGGACGCCCGCTGGGTGCGCCGCGACGAGCTGCCCCAGTATCACCTCACCGAGATGGCCACCAAGGTTATCCTGAAGGCGTTTGAGTTCTTTGAAAGGCGAGAGGCGCGTTAGGTGTGTGAAGCGGTTGGCTATGTGTCCTTTGCAAGCTCTGATTCATTCTTCCACCGACGCGCCAGTTAGTCCGCCTTGAGCTCTAATTCCCCCTGAGTGTGCAGAGGGCACCTTGGAGTGCCGTAGCGCAAGCTACCGCCTTTTCGCTTGGAGTTCAAGGCGGCAGCTTCGCTGCCGCAGTCCAAGGCCCTTCGCGCATCTTCATTTAAAGTGGTGAACCCCAAGGTTGATGAGATTTCGGAATGACACCAATCCACTTAGGCAAATGAAAAGCCCCTGGCCGTGCGCTGACCGCAGGACCAGGGGCCCGGGATACTGATTGGGTTTGGCTTTTCTCCCTGGCTCGCGCCGGGGAGAGGCGCCGCACAGCGCCCTGCCACTAACCCTCTTTCGCTAGCGAGAGGTTCCCACAAGTGGGCACGTGCTTGACGCCTTAAGCCTCAGCACCCTCGCTAAGGTTACTTTCTATCGACATGGATCACCTCCTTTCCAGCGTTACGGTGATAATAAAGTCCGGTCGAATTCGAGTCAAGAAAAATCTCATCGGCGGCACGAAAACGGCGCATTTTTTCGCCAGCGGCAAGCGCAGGACGACGCAGGTCGCAGTCATTCCCGTCAGCCGACGGGAATCCAGCCCTTTGACTGCCGATTCCCGATGGTTGGCGGAGTGGATTCTCGTCGGCTGACGGGAATGACTGGAGCCTCGAAGCGGGTATCGGCCCAAAAGACACCGGCATGCCAAAGCGGGTCGGGTCTACATCAGCCGCCCTTCTTTTTCAGGCCAGCCGGCCTTGCCGATGAGCGGCACAAACTGGCAGGGGTCGAGCATTCGCGTTTTCACATGTCCAGCGTGTTTGAGGTTGAGCAGGAGGTCTTGGTGCTGGAGGCCTCCCACGGGAATCACCAAGCGGCCTTCTTCCCCCAGTTGCTCGAGCAAGGCGGGCGGGACAAGCGGCGCGGCGGCGGTGACCAGGATGATGGCATAAGGCGCTGCCGGTGGATAGCCCTCGCTGCCGTCACCCACGATGACTTCCACTCCCTCGTACCCCAGGCGTGCCAGCCGCTCGCGTGCCGATTTCGCGAGCGTGGCATTGCGTTCGATGGTATAGACCCTGGCGCCCAGGTAGGTCAGGATAGCTGCCTGATACCCGCTCCCGGTCCCTACCTCTAGCGCCTTGTCTCCTGGCTGCACGTCGGCTGCGGCAGTCATGGCCGCCACAATATAAGGTTGGGAGATGGTTTCCGATTCGCCAAGCGGCAAGGGCCGATCATCGTAAGCAGCCCTCACCAAAGCCGACGGGACAAACTCGTGGCGCGGTACCTGGAACATCGCATCAAGGACCCTTTCATCGTGAATGCCACGATGCCGCAGTTGGATTTCAACCATCAGTCGGCGTTCTTCTTCAAATGGCAATGGCTTGGTCATTTTGCATGACACGGCGCAGAGGGTCGGGCCCGGACGCAATATCCGGGCAGGATACCTTGCCGCTGGACCTTCCGGTTGCCCTAATCATCGCTCTACCGCTTCCGCACGTCCAGGATTTTTTTGGTAGTGGGTCAGTTAGGTGTTGTAGCGGCGGGTTTATCCCTGAGCCGAGGGACCAAATGACGGCATAAAGCCGCCTCTACTTCTTATTCTTAGCGGACGGACTTCCAGCCTTGTGCCGATTTATAACGTGTTGAGAAACGTAAGGTGGGAATGCTAGTGTACTGGCGTAGGGGCACGCCACGGCGTGCGTCTACGGGGACAGCAGTTAAGTGCAACTCCGGTCATTGGTTCGAGTTGAAATGATGAACCGCGAAAAATACTCCCGTCAGATTTTATTCCCTCCTATCGGCGTCAATGGGCAGGAGAAGCTTCTCGAATCCAAGGCGCTGATCTTGGGCTGCGGGGCGCTGGGGACTGCCCAGGCCAACGCGCTGGTGCGCGCGGGCGTAGGAACGTTGCGCATCGTGGATCGCGATTTTGTCGAAGAGTCGAACCTCCAGCGCCAAATTCTCTACGACGAAGCAGATGCCCGCGAGCGATTGCCGAAAGCCATCGCGGCGGCGCGCAAGCTAAAACAGATCAATTCCGAGGTCAATGTCGAGGCCTTGGTTGAAGACGTGGATAACCGGAACATCGAAAAACTCGTCAGCGGTTTCCAGGTGATTCTGGACGCAACGGACAACTTCGAGGCGCGCTACCTGTTGAACGATGTCTCCGTGAAACTCGCTCTTCCCTGGATTTACGGGGCCGTGGTGGCCAGTTACGCCATAACCATGACCATCCTTCCTGGAAGTTCGGCCTGCCTGGCCTGCGTTTTCCCTACTCCCCCCGAGGGTGCCTATGACACCTGTGACACGGTGGGCGTAATTGGCCCGGCGGTTTCGTGGGTGGCGGCCATCCAGGTGACGGAGGCGCTCAAAATCCTACTGGGCCGACATCAGGAACTGCACGGAGCAATGCTCGCTTATGACATCTGGAATAATCAGTTTCAGGAAGTCCGGCCGCGCAGAGACCCTCAGTGCCGAGTTTGCGGCGCCAAAGAGTTTGCCCACCTCAGCAGGACCGGGACGACGCATACCAGCCTATGCGGACGCGATTCCGTGCAGATTCACGCAGCTACCTCGCGCCTGTTGGACCTTGCGGAGCTGAAAACTCGCTTGGAGCAGTTTGGGCGCGTGCGCGCCAACGAGTTCCTGCTTATTTTCGCGGTCGACACCTACGAATTGACGATCTTCCCCGACGGACGAGCCATCGTCAAAGGCGCCCACGACCCTGCCGTGGCCCGAAGCGTTTATGCGAAATACATCGGAGCTTAGCTCCAGCGATACAAAAGTCAAAAGTGTCCGCCTCGCATGGCGGTCCTCCTGTCATTCCAAGCGAAGCGAGGAATCTCGCCCTGATTGTTTGGCCGCCTAAGTCCAGAGCGAGATTCCTCGCTTCGCTCGGAATGACAGCAGGTCTGTACCCCCCCCCCATACCAGTTGGCGCGCTACCGCCGGATGGGTTACACTCTTTGCCCATGCGTACACTAAAACCATTTCTTACTGCTGTCCTGCTGACCTTTGCCGCGGCCTCCGCATGGGCCATCGAGCGGCCCAACGTTGTCTATAAGATTTTTCAGTTTCCGCCCGACAAGATTCCGAAGATCGACGGCCATTCGGACGATTGGGATATCGTGCCGGAAGAATACGTCATTGGCACCGACCAGCTTTCTGACACCGTGAGTGGCCACGGCACGAACATCGACCGCAAAGATCTTGATGTGCGCGTGCGCGTGGGATGGGTGAAAGGATTGAACCGGCTCTATTTCCTTTACGAAGCCTACGACAACTATTGGGACTTCGCCCGCAGCGACTTGCACAATGACATCTTCGAATTGGTAGTGGATGGAGACCTTTCCGGCGGTCCCAACATCGTCGATATGCATCCTCACAGGTCGTTGCTGGATTACTGGCAGGGCTATTTCCGCTTCCAAAACGTATACGCCCAGAATTACCACATCCTCACCCCTCCTGGGGATAAGGATTGGGCTATGGTGTGGGGATGCCAATCCTGGCTTAAGCACCTGCCTTGGGCCAACGCCGCCTACTCCTACAATTTCAAGCCCGGCGAAAGTGGCAAGCTTGTATTGGAGTTTTGGATCACCCCATTCGACTACGCCAGTTGCGACGGGCCACAGCGCTCGATGGAGTCCTCGCTCGAGGAGAATAAGCTGATCGGAATGTCTTGGGCGGTGCTGGATTACGATGACGTGAACGCCAAGAACTACGTAGGTTTCTACAACCTCTCACACAAAACCACCATGTATGGCGACGCGAGTGATCTGGTGAGGTTCAAGCTGATACCTCTGGAAGCAAAATTCCACAAGCCTCTCGAGGCGCATTGGGACTTTAAGGTTGTGGATATGGACCGGCGCCTGGTGGCTTTTCACGATGAATCCTATGGCAAGATTACCTCGTGGAAATGGGATTTCGGAGACAACACTTCTTCCACCGAGCAGCATCCCATGCACTTTTACCAAAAGCCCGGCGCTTACATCGTGACGCTTTCAGTCGAAGGGCCGGACGGCTCGGCCAAGTTCACAAGAGTTTGGGACGTCACCGTTCGGTAATCGCCTGAGTGGCCCAATCAGCATGCGCCAGCGCATGCTTTACCAATCTGGAGAGAAACCCTTCCAAGCTGTCATTCCGAGCGGAGCGAGGAACCTCGCTCTGAGTGTTTTCGACGCAGAGCGAGATTCCTCGTCGTCCCGATCAGATCGGGACTCCTCGGAATGACAGGCCAAGCGGGTTTTTCGGAAGCCGGTTAGAGGATCTCGAAGGTTCGCAGCCGCCAAGGCTGAAGCTCGAAGTCCAGCTTACCGGCGCTTGTCGAGACCCCCACCAGCTTCTTACCCAGAAGGTTGGTTTCTGACGCTCCAGTCATGGGAATGGCTAATTCGACGGAGGCGTTCCCTTTCTTGCCTTCAACTTCCACAAATCGGAGCTCGAACCCCTGCCGCGCCTTCGCGCGCAATGCCAGCAGATGCGCGCTCGACGGCCTGACGGTGATGAAGCCCTTGCGCGGCGGCAGGCTCCCGCTTTGCGGGCGGCCCACCACTGTGATGAGCTTCTGGCTGAACGCCTCCGCCGCCCGCACCCGCTCGGCATTCGTGATGTTTCCCCCGTGGGGCAGCAAGGCGTGGCGGTACTCCGAGTAGCGTGGCCAGCCGTACTCGCCGGTAAAGTAGGATTCCCACTCCCGCATGACCAGGTTTGAAAACACCCCGTCGCTATCGCGCTTGAAATACTGCGTTCCGGGGTGCAGCACCAGGAGTCCGGCATCCTTGCCTACCAGATCAACGAAGGTGCGGGCTTGGAAGGTCTGACGCTCCGTAGGTTCAACGCCCAGAGGGAAATCGCGGACCACGGAGGCCGGTTGAAATCCCGGCGCGAAGGTCAACCAGTAGCCTTGCTTGATTTCTGCGGGGAAGCGATTATCGGAGCCTAGCGCATCGGGAGCGGGCGGGATTTCCGCCAGCACGCGGCTGGCGACCTCCACCCAAGGCAATCCCGCGCCAAGGGTGACGTAGGTCTCAAACTTCAGAAGCGCCCACTGGTGGCGCGTCTTGACCGTGGCACGCACGGGGCCCTGCTCGATCCAGCGAATTGCGGATTTCGATATGCTGCGCCAATCTGCTTCCCCGCTTGCAGCGGAGACCTTCTCCGCGCCCTCATAAAACGCCTCCGACGTCGAGCTGTCAAAAAGCGCAGGGATCGCCGACCCTTGCCGGTGATACTTCTCTTGGATGAAAACACTGCGCAGGCAATAGTCCTGATTAGGTGTGCCTTTGAAAACCGGGAAGGCGCCCTTCGCCGCGTCCAGCATTTCCCGACCTGTCCGTTTGTCCACCAAACTGACGATGGCCCCGTGCTTCGAGCTTAGTTTGACTTTCAGGAATTCGTTCTCCAGCTCCAGTTGCCGTTCATCAATGCGCAAATGCGTTGCGGCGGGCCTGGAGGTTTCAGAGTTGAGATCAAGGTAGTAGGTGTCGTACCCCAGGCTCGGAACTTTTTCGGCCAGGAAAGCCAGCTCAGCAACCAGCAAGTTTCCCTGCTTGTCCTTCTCACCCTTGATGATCTGGGAAGGCACCACGCGGCCCGAACGGTCCTTCACCACGATGTCTTTGGTCTTCTCGCGCATGGGGTAGATGCGCCCTGTGCTGGCCAGGTCGGTCCGCTCCCACGCGCAGGGGTTGAACACCGTAACCACGAGTTGGCCGTACTTTCCCACATCCGAACCGATGTGGCTTGTTACCTGGCTGAGTGAGCCGTCCAGCACCTCCTGCCCTTGTTTCTCAGCGGCTTCCAGATGGCCATAGCCAATAGCGCCCCAGGTGAAGTTGTGGAAGTCCTCGAGGCGGTCCAGTGGCGCCATCCGGTCCCCCTGCCAGCGCGAGTACTCGCAGAGCCCCACGTCGTGGCTCTGTGAGATCAGCAAGTGTTTCCAGGCCTGCTCTAACAGCCGCGCCCTGTTCTTGGCGCCCAAGCTGGCGGCGATGGCATCGAAGCGTTCCGCCGCCAATAGCGTCCCCTCCACCTTGCAGTCCATGACTCGCAGTTGGTCGCCGCCCAGTCCCCACGTCAGCAGCTTGGTCCAGGCGTCCATGTTCAGGTAGATGGACTGCTTGGCACTACCCCCGTATTCGTCGAGATAATCCTTCAAGGTGACGAACTCGACTGGAGATTCCTGCGCAAACTTCCTGTACTTCTCGGGAGTCTTCAGGTAGGCGGGCTCATCCGGCGGTTCCCATCCGAACTCTTCCCAGGTGAAAATGAGCGGCTTGCCCAGGGCCTTCAGTTTCTTGAAGGCTTCCGAGCCGGCGAGTTGCGTTAGGTCCGGCGAATATCCGAAGAGCGAGTTCTTGGGCGCGCTCAGTATCTCGCTGCCGTCCATCCCTTTCCACTTAAACGCGTTGACTTCCAAGTAAGGTATTCCGGCACGCCCCCAGGTGTCCACCTGCGCCAGGCTGGCGTAACGGTAACCCGCTCCCAGTGCGATCTGTGGGACCTGCGGATGAGAGAATTCTTCCTCATCGAGAAAGGTCGCCACCTCATAATCGAGCGCCTTGCGAATGGTTTCCCGCCCGTACACAAGCTGCCGGATGTTCGATTCGCCGCTGAACATCGTCCCCAAAGGCTGCCCATACGTGCCTCCGATCAATTCGACTTTGTCGGCGGCCAGGTACATCTTCAGCCTGGAGGCCACCTCCGGGAATTTCTTGGCCATCAACTCATAGGCCAGCGCGTCCAGCTCGAGGCAGGTCTTGACATGCGGCGCCCGATCGGCCATCTCCATCGCGTCGGTCGCCGATAACACGCACGACTCGAGGCCCAACTGCCAGCCAATCCCTGTGTAGCTCCAGTGGTTGCACAGAGTGACGCATATACCCTCGTTGCTCCCGATGGCCTTGGCTAGAAACCCTCCAGCAGGGAAGAGGAATGCAGCCCCAGCCCCACTCCTCAGGCCGGCCTCGAGAAATCTTCTGCGTGAAATACTCTTTTTCATGGGGGTGACTTTATTCTGCGGCCTTGTTTCTACGCGCCATGAGTGTGATAGCGGAACGATTTCCAGGATTTCTTGGTTTCCATTTGTTCCCTCGAGCACGGTTCTTATCAAGTCGCTGCGGCATGGCGCGTCCCCGCCGCTTCCCCTGAGCGCGCGGGGAGGAGAGGCCGTTTTCGGCGCGAATGCGTTTTAGCGCCGCCGCCACTTCCTTCTTTCCGGGAAGCGAAATGCCCTTGGCTTTGCAGTCCTCAGCGCAACTGCGACAGCCGGGGATGCAGTCAAAAGGGCGCGCCACGACGGGAAAGCCAGTGCCCGGGTCCCAATCAAAAACGTCTGCGGGGCAGAAGTTAAGGCAGTCCAACTCGCGGAGACACACCTGGTAGTTGATGGTGGGAAACCAGGGAAAGCCCTCTCTCCGACCGCGAAGTTTCGACACCGTATCGTCTCCTAGCTTGAAAAGGAACCGGACCGGTTGCCCAGGCGAAGCGCTCAATGCCGCTTTTCTCCGGGCTTGACCCGCTCTTCTATTTTTTCGCGCAACCGGGCCAGAATTCCCTCATTGGTCGCATCGCGGATGTCCAGCGCCACGAAATGGTCCTGGTCAAAACCTGTCTTGCGGAACAACTTCTGAAATAGCTTTTGTTGTGCTTCCGCTTCGCACCCGCCTACGATGACGAAGGTATCGGGGTCGTCTTCAGCGGAGCGGAGGACGTCCTCCATGATCCTGTTCCCTCCCGCCCCGCAAAGTTGCGGGTGCACAAGGGCGTAATCCACATTGAGGCCGGACTCGATTTCGAAGGGAAGCGTGTTCATGTCCGAGTTTTTGAAAGACGGAGACAGACCTTTGCAGTTGCAAATCAGCGTTTTGATTTTCACAGGACTCCTCCGATCAGCGGTCGCCATCGTAGAGGCTTCGAAGGCGCGAAAACTTGACAAAGCGCAAACGCGTGGCATTCCCCCAGAACTTTGAGTAGAAATGTCAGTCGTTTCAAAGGAAACAGCACGCGTACTTTTGTAGCATATATGTTGCCATAGACTCCTTTGCGGAAGAGAGAGAGGGCAGACGATTTCCGGCCATCACGGGCTTTATGTCGTGGCTGGACTGCCCTCCCTTGCTCCACCTGTGTACCTCTCCGTGTCATTTACCGCAGCGCCTGGGTTGATGCCCGCAACCTTCCCCCCCTTATACTGCTTCACTCCGCAGAGGATGTGCAGCAGGGGGTGTGCATCGCGATGGAGGAGAAGTCCAAGCCTGGCGGCACAATTTGGATCGAAGCGATCCTGCAAATCCAATTCGCTGACGAACTACTGGGTATTCACCAGAAGCTGGGCGAATAAACTTCGAAGTTGAACGCTCAGACACAGACGTTGGTTGGAAAGGAACTGACATTGCGCTACGCAGAGCGGGTACCCGCGCCAGTGAGCCCGGGATCGAAGGCTGTTGCTTGCCGAGGCTGCCGTGATGAGCTTGCTGGGTGGGACGCTGGGAGTGGCGCCGGGCTGGGTGATTGGGCGGCTGATCAATGCCGGCGCGAACTTCTATCTGCGCCGCCAGAACCTGTCCGCGGAGAACCTGTGGGCGGAGCGATTGTCTTCGCCATCGTGATCAACATGATTTCCGGACTCTACCCGGCTGCCCGAGCCGCAGGCTCGATCCGGTGCAGGCGCTTCGCTGCGAATGACCGAAACGACGCGTTGATTCTTTACAATGTTACGACCCCCTCCCACCCGCCCTCTCCCTCAAAGGGGAGAGGGAAGAAGTTATCCGAACCTGCTCATTTTCCGAACCTACCCCCCTCCACCCCGCGGGGGAGAGCGGGGCGCGGGCGAGGGGGTTCGGAAAGATCGGGCTTGTTGACCGTGACAGAAGCCTAGAGTTGAACCTATCCCTTATTTCGTCAGGGAGTTGATCAGGGTGCTCCCATTCGGACTGCCCCATCCGGTTACCAGGTCGTATCCCTTTACCGCTGTGTATGTGCGGTTATTGCCGCTGGTGATGTCGTGGAGGTTGGTGGCATAGCTCGAGCCCAGGCCAATCGAGTAGAGGGCCGGGTTGATGAAGCCAACCGCGTTCTTACCTTTGGCCACGGATTGTTGGTTCACCAGCGCCATGTAGCCGGCCCATCGGGGCGCCGAGAAACTCGTTCCGCCCCATCCTGCCGCGCAAGTGCCGTCGTAGCAAATGTAATTGTCCGTGTTCCCTTCTGCGGCTACGTCGGGGCTATTGCGATAGATCGTCGAACCTTTGTTGGCAGTGGTGATGACACCCTTAGTCTTCTGGTAGTTAGGGATGGCAATGTGGTTTGGCGAAATCCCGCCACCACTGTAAGGTGTCCAGGCGACCTCCGATTTCCAGGCGCCCCCCGCGCCGTTGGTGGTCAAATTCGTGCCCCCCACCGAGGTGACATAGGCATCGTCCGCCGGAAAGACATAACGGGAGTTCTTGCGGTACGCGTCGCTGTCGCCTGAAGCCACAAACAGATTCTGACCCTGAGCTGCGAATTCCTTGAAGATCGGATCGTCACTGTTCGGGTCAGCCGGACTCCATCCCCACGAACAGCTCAATTGCTTGGCGATATTGTCCGTAGCCATCCTGTTGAAGATGGCGACGTCGCTTGTATTGGACACGTACACGAGGACTTGGCCCAATCCCGGCGCCATCGAGATCGCCACTTCGATGTCCAACGCCTGTTCGGTGTCGTCGCACCTTCCCGTGCAGCTCAGGCTGGAGCCATCCGTGGACACGCCAACGACGGGGACACTGTTTGTTTGTCCGACCGTTCTAAAGTAATTGTCCACGTCGGTCATGTTGTAACCTGCAAATTCCACCAGCCCGAGCGACTGGCCGCTGCCGGTAAGGGCGGTTGGGCCTGTTACACCGTAATAAGCTGCCCGCAGGTCGCTGCCAATAAAATACCCGCCAGGTCCCGAGCCCGTGGTGCTACCCTTCGCTTTCGGCTCTCTCCTGAGGCCTGCGGGACGCGGAAGGGAGAAATTATCCAGGCCGGTGATGTGCCACAACGGAACCGGGAGATCGGGCGCTGGCTCCTGGTCCGGAGCGTAGAACGTGCGGTCTTCTGTGGGGTGCTGATACACGCCCATGTTGAAGTGGAACGCACGCTCGATATTCGTTATCGATCCCGTGACATTCACCATCAAGCGATTGGGAGCGGTACCCGTCACTGTTAACCCATTCTCTTGTGCGAAGCGAATCACCGCGTCGTAGTCCTCCTGCGACGGTCCGAACCGCTCGGTGAACTCCTTCACGCTGAGGAACTGATGGTAAGAGGGGCTTTGGGGATTGTAAATCTGCTGCAACAATTCGTCGAATTCCTCCTCGTTGCGCAGCGGAAGAACGATGTTCAGCCGCAAGGAGAGCGTTGAGGGAAGCCGGCCAATCCACCTCGCCTGCCCGCTTAAAACGGCCTCATGCATGTGCTGCGTCAGTATCCTCTGCGCGTGAGCCGGCGCCGGCACGAAGAAGAAAAGGACCACGACCATGAACAATGCGGCGGACAGCCCTCGCAAAACGCCAACTAGCCTGCTTCTTCCAAATCTCATCATCCTTGGGCTCCTATAACGTTGGTCGAACTGTGCTCCTCTTTTCTGTCTCTCGGTAGCAAGATCATACTGCTCTTCTCATAGCTAGTCAATAACGGCTTGCAGCAGTGTCAACGCTCTTTAGAAATGTCCCCTTTTCTGTTGTTTTCTGTGCTCTC
>Ga0315282_10004293_pt1 | contig 24886 bp, 19 predicted proteins | sample YL17G07_20_MG_FD_203693 | JGI IMG/M metagenome (GOLD analysis project Ga0315282, IMG submission 203693) | Sediment microbial communities from Yellowstone Lake, YNP, Wyoming, USA - YL17G07_20 | ecosystem: Environmental > Aquatic > Freshwater > Lake > Sediment | place: USA: Wyoming | collected... | reverse complement strand
ACGTAGCGATCCTCCAAGCGATTATCTTTTGACCAGTGGCGCAGTTTAGGCACGAACAAAAAATTTATTACGCTGCCCAAAAAAGTAATAAATGGGCGGCCGTTGACCTGGACAAAAGCCAACAGCACCGCGAAGGTGACCGGAGCCAAGGCGATGATGACAAACTCAGTAAAGTAGAGATACCCCATGGCGTAGTACTGGTAGGTGACAAAGGCCAGCGCGGCGCCGCCCAGCAAGTACAGGAACTGCTTGAGGGTCAGGGGGCCCACCAGTTTGTCTTCTTTGTCGATGTTTTGGGGAATTTTGGTGGCCATAGCTTTTAGAATTTAATGTTTTTAGTTGTGTCGCGTCCGAGCCGGAGCATCTCTAACACATCACCCGCCGTGGCTTCCTTGCGCATCTGCTCCCTGCCTCCAGGGTAGTGGCCCAAGAGAGTGCCAGTTTGGTCAGCTAATCCGATAATTGCTTCGGCATTCTGGGGGCTCACGGCAGCGGTAAGCTTAGTGGCCGAGGTGGCACCCTTTTGCAACATGCTATCGCGTAGTTCTTGGTAGTGAACATCAAAGGCATCAGCAACTTCCCCTTGGATGTTTTGGACACTCACATCCACCTTCCCTTGTCTTTTTTCCGCCTCGGCGCGCCGGGTAATATGGGCCTTCAGTTGTCCGCCGTAGGTGGCCTGGGCTCCACTAGCCTGCTCGAGGTGTATACTCTGCAGTCTATCGATGTCAGCAGAAGCTTGATCGATCTCACCTACACTAGCCTGTAGAGTGGTGAGCAGGGCATCTAAATTGGGGGCGCCGGATTTTTGTAAGTCTTTGCGCAGTTTCAGCTCGGGCAGCAGCATGCCGGTCTTAGCAGCTATATCAATAACTAGGTCGACCTGCTCAGAACTTACCCCCAGATTTATCGCCTTCTCCTGGGCATTTTTTTGCGTCTCGGGGTTGGGGCTCCGCAGCTGATTAAATAGAGCATCCGTCAGGTTGGTTAGGGTCCCGTCTTCGAGATGATCAATTTGACCAGCGTCAGCCTCTGAGCTGGTTACCCGACCAATGTCGATGGCCGAAGATCGCTCATCCTTTAAAATGGCATCCAGCTTTTCTTTGGTCAGGCCGGTTCCCATCACAGCCTGCCGGGCATGCGCAACGCGCTGTTCAGCCATGGTTAACTGCTCGTCAGTTTGCGGCACGGCTCTGGTACCAGCGCCACCAGCGGGAGCTCCTCCTTCTTCCTCTTCCTCTTCCTCCTCTAGTTTAGTAGGTGCAGCAGACGTTGCGCCGGCGGCATCCCAGTAGTAGAAAGAAAGGGGTGTGATATCTTCACGCAGCTCATTCCAGGCAGCCTGTTGCCCCGTGAATTTCTTTCCCCCGACGTATTCCCCCAGTTTTTGACGGTATTCCGGGGTTATACGCTTACCACTAAGTAGAGTGTTAGCCACGCCCATCTGGATAATGAATTCATAGGGGTCTTTAGCTTCTTCAATGGCTTTTACGAGCTTCTCAAATTTAGGTATGGAACGGCTGCGATCGGCGATCTCTTTATGCATGTCCGTCACATCTCCTTTAAGCAAGGGCTTGGAGACCCCTAGGGCGCGGCCGAGCTTGGAGCCAGCGATGAATCCCAGCTTTTGTTTAGCCGATTGGCTGGTGGCGATCTCTCGGGCCTTTCCGGTGACGGCGAAGTACTTAGACCAAGCTTGTGGCAGCGATCCGATTTGAGTCCCCAGATTCTTCCATTTCCCTAGCCCCAGTGGGGCTTTTTCGGGAATCCGGCTGGTGGCCAAGTTAAGGGCCCCGCCGATAGTGCCTCGCGCGCGCTTTTGAGCCCATCCCATCGCGCCTTTGCCGGCAACGACACCAGATACCCCCCTAGAGATCCCTTCGGCGCCTTTCTTGATAGCGCCCCAAGTGCCAGCGGGGCCAGCCCCGGTGATGCCAGTCAGGCCGCCACCGATCTTCAGCATCTTCGGCACCCGGCCAGCAAAATAGACGACCACCATCCCGCAGATTATCAGAAGTAGGTCTTTATTGATCAGTTGCATGATGGCGCCTCCGACATCATCAGGATTGTTGTTTATTGCTGTCGCGAAAGTTTGGAATAGCTCGCCCAGATCCTTTTTGCCTGTTCCCCCCAGCCCCATAATTTTTCCGCCGATGACTAGTAGGGCGATGGAGTAGGGGAAGGCAATGACCCATTTGATCATCTGCTCCCACCAACTAGAAGATAGTTTATTAAGGGTAGGGAGCAGGCTCAAGGCGAACACTACCGGAGCGGAGATAGTTAGCAGGAACAGCCAGATCAATCGCTCTACCAGCAGGGCGGCGACAGACAAAATCACCCAGATTACTAGCACTACCATTACGATGAACACAATGGTGGCCTCCAGATGGTTTTCCCAGATGTGTCCGTGGGAGGCATCGCCGATTTTGGCCAACGACTCAATGACACCGGCGGCGGTTCCCTGTCCAGTGGCCAACAGTTCATACACCGCGTTAAGCAAAGAATCGCCGATGTCTAGCATTGCCCTCACCACCAAGAAACTTAGGTTGCTTAAGACCACCGCGCTGATAAATCCGCCGAGCACCTTTTTAATGTTGTAGGTGCCAGTATTTACTCGTAACATAATGGCGAGGGAAGCCAAAATGAGAGCTAACAAGAAAAACGAGTTAGCTAAAGTTATGGCCACATCCCACAGAGTCTTGGCGTCGGCGCCGATGGGCAAGTTGGGGTTGGCGATGAGATTATTGGTAATGCCGGTGAGGAATGGAAGAACAATATCGGCCAACACCCCCGCCATGAGCGCTCCCAATTTAGCGCATAGGTCAATTAAGCTAGTCGTCAGCCGTTCTAGGAAACCAGCGTGAGCCGGGGGCACCGACACACCAATCGCCAACGCTAACGCGATGGCTCCCGGGACGACAAACTGGGGGAAGATCGGTTTAAGTTTCACTTTATTTTGTTTTTTAACGTGACTTTTGACCGTTAGCTCATTATATCAGATAAATCGGTTTTAGTCAACCCCCCGGTTAGAGCTGGGCTACTCCCAGTTAAATGTCGCTGCACGTCACGTAAGGAGAGGGAGCCATGGTGGGGTCCTTCACCTATAGCACTTTACAAATAATATGGTCTGTGATGTAATTTTGCCCCCGTGATAGAATGAAATTAAGATAAAGATACATGGTTTATGGAGCAAATTAGCGGTACGCCCAGCCAACCTCCCGTTCCCACACCGCCGGGCCAATCGGGGGAGGGGTTACCCAGTGATCTAAGAGTTCCGGTCGGCAGCCAGCCCGGTGTTTCTCGGAGTGGTCCGGAGATTCAGCAGCCCGTCGGCAAGCCGGTGGTTCGCCGGGGCGGCGGATGGGTGATCGGTTTAGTGGTGGTATTCGGGCTGTTGCTGTTGGGCGGTACCGGCTATTTTTTGTTGGGGAAGATCAACTTTAATAAGGGGACAGTTAAATTTACCTTTGAGCCAACGGGCGTGAATGTAACTATTGACGGCAAGTTTGCCCGTAAATCAGTTGGCAGTCTATCTATCGGTCTGCGGGCGGGCGAACACATTATTCAGGCCACCAAGGAGGGTTATTTAGATGTTGAACGGAACTTTAGTGTGGTATCCGGCGAGCAGTCAACAATGGAGATAAAGTTGGATTCGATCCCCAGCGCGGAGCTCCTGGCCGAAGAGCCGGCGATGTTTCCGGGGCTGGTCCACAACGGGCAGGTATTGGCCTACGTGACTCCCGGGGGAGAGTATAAGGCGGTAGATATAGTCAGCGGAGAGCCGGTAGCTCTGTTTGCCGACGCGGTGATAGGGGGGATACGCAACTTGGTGTGGGCGTCGGGAGCGCCAGCGGCGATGGCACTGTTGGAAGGGATGCCTAAGTTAACCAATATGTATGATAACCGGGCGGTCCGGGGACGCTTTGTCCCCCTCGGTGAACGACCAGTACAAGGAGCGGCACGCAATCGGGGGGTAACTACCTGGCTATTTGATGACGCCCGCCATACCGCTAAGGGATGGCAGCCAGTGCTTCTCAATGAGAGCGTAGGCAATGTGGCGTTTGCGCCGGACAGTAGCCGCATCATATATTTTTATTGGACTGCCGATGGCGAGAGGTCGTTAGTAGTAGCCCACCCAGATGGGGGGGAGTGGGAGCGGATAGCCACTCAAGTGTCACTGACCAACCCTCAACTACTGTGGTTGAACGATGACCGTAACCTGGTCCTGTTTGATGATGAGCAGGGCGGCAAACCGCAGCTCTTTGATCTGGTCAGTAAACAGTTCAGCGAGGTGATGCCCGATCGAACACCCAATTCTCCCCTTAGCGCTTCACCCGACGGCACCCGCTTGGCGTATATCACGGACAGTGGGGCAGGATCAAAGTTAGCGGTGTGGAACGTCTTGAGCGGCAAAACCGAAAAAGTATTTGATGAAGATTTAGGGACCAATAAATCGTTTGTCTGGCAGACCGATGAAAGGTTGATCGTCAGCAAGGCGGATGGATCCCTTTGGTATTGGCACTTGGATGGGGCAGCGAAACCGGTGCAGTTTGTAAGCGCGTTGGGACAGCTGGCACCCGTGGAGTTGTTGTACTCACGTTTGAGCCAACGACTGATCGTGGTAGAGCAGGGACGAGTAATTAGCCTGCGAGTGTAATTTGGGGTAACCAAACATGGCCGAGGATGACGATTTAGATTATGACCCATCCCTGGATGATGAAGGGGATGAAGAGGCTGGCGAGGGCGAGGAGGAGGGCGGCCCATCCGGTGAGCCTTCTGGTGGTAAGAAACAAAAAGAAAAAGATCGGCGAACTCCCGGAGAGAGGGTTAAAGATATTAAGAAAAAAGCCGAGCAGATCAAAAGGGCGATCGAGCGGGCAAAGAAGTTGGCCAAAGATGTGCCCAAGCGAATTAGACAGGCGCAACAGGCGGCTAAAGCAACGGCTAACGCAATACGAATAGCGGCCCAAACGATAAAGGCTGCGGCAGAAGCGGCGGTTAGATTGGCCGGGGCACTGGCCAAGGCACTCCCCAAATTAATTCCACTATTGCTTAACCCGATCACTTGGGTCGTTATCTTAGCAATCTTCGTCATTGCGGTAATCGCCGCTATATTTATGGGCTCGGCCAACTATATTAATAGCCTGGCGGGGGGGTCAGAGTTCCTGGCTGCCGACTATAGTAACCCGGAACATCGGCAGATCGTGGCAAACTTAGAGCAGAAGATGGGCGGGTGCGCGCCAAAAATAGTGTTGTATCATCACGAGCCTAATTCAGGGGTGAACGATATCAGTTGGCAGCTCGATCCCAAAACGGGGCGGTACTATAACCAGCTCGATATTCGTTTGCTGAAGGCCCTGGACTATCTGACGGACCGGCATGATCGGATTCGCGTCGATCTGCTGAAGACCGACGCCCCGGATGTAATTCGGGATAGTTTTTTGAAGAAGATAGCCAAATATTCGCCGACCGGCATGGTTCAGCAGGAGATCAAGGAAACCCTCTCGGCGTTTAAGACCGGTCAAGCTGCGTCTATCGTGGAGATCGACCGCAGCCGAATCCCGGAGCTGCAAACGGCTGACACCGTGTGCGGCCAGAAAGTGCCGGCGCCTATCGCGGTGGGCTGGCAGAAGACGGTGGCTGAAAAAACTATTCGGCCGATTTGGGAGGAGTTAACTTTCAGCGCCGGCTACCTGGATGATGTCTTGGATACTTGGTTTGTGGGGGTGGCCAGCCGGGGCGATCGCGCAGCCATTTTGAAAGTGGCCGAGTCACATCTGGCTAGTTTGGCATCACCCCAAGCCTATGATGCATATGCGGAAAGCTTTCAGAAGATCCCTCGAGTGGCGGAGTTGATCGATCGCGCGCTCAAGTATGGAGCTAGGCAGTCCAATGGCAGACAGGCGTTGGATGAGCGGACTATGCAGTACCTTCAGGCAGCCCAAGGGTTGTTTGCCGGACCAGCTGGCCGAATAGGAGATAAACCGGAAAGTTTGGGCGTGGAAGCAGTGGCCGACTTGATCACCTATCTGGGTCAACCCGATACGGCCAGTCAGCTGAGGCAAGGGATCCGGTTTGTGTACAAGGCCACCCAAGTAGCCAATATGGTGAATTGGAATAAAAAACAAAAGGATGGCGATCTGGCCTGGCTAAAGGCCTACGAGTCCCGCGATAAAATTCGCCAGGTTGTCAAAGAACTAATGGAGATGCCGCGAGAGGCGTCGTTGAGCGGGCAACCCACAGTATTATTTGATGAAAATCTGATGGCCAAACAGATTGTGACTTGGTCGCCCGAAGATGATCTAGATAACGGTTTGGAGAATCTGGATGTCTTCCCTTACGGCGTGGTGACGGTGGATGTCGGCGGGGTGGGGATGAAGACTTTATCGATTGATCCGAAAACCAGCGCCGCGATCGGGGACGGCAAGGTGACTGTGGCGGATACTCACTTTAGTCACGCCCCGATCGATAATGGAGTATTCAGCAAGAGCGGCACAAACTTTATCTATAATGGGACGGCTGCTATCATTTCCGGTAGTTTAATGTTCTCTGTATTTGGTGGCCCGGTTGGCGGGCTATCCGGGTTATTAGGAAGTATGTCCGTTAACAAACTACACGACATGTTTGTGGGGGGTTGTATATCAGGGGCGGCGGAAACCTGCCAGAAGGTTAGTTACCGAGATTTTCTGTTTGTCGCTTTTTGAGGCAGTGGATTTGAGAGCAAGAGGGCGGGGCTGTATAATATAGTAGTCCCACATTGAAAAATCTAAGGTGAGGTACCCAAGTGGCTGAAGGGGCTGGTTTGCTAAACCGGTAGGGGGGAGAAATCCCCCGCGAGGGTTCGAATCCCTCCCTCACCGCCACGTCGCAGCGTGGGCGTGGAGGCGTGGCCGAGTGGCTTATGGCGCTAGTCTTGAAAACTAGTTGGGAGGCAACTCCTTCGCAGGTTCAAATCCTGCCGCCTCCGCCAAGCTGAGCTGCAATCAAATTGATTAAATTTTAAAGCTATGGAACAAGAACAGAGTCAAACAGCCCAAACAAAAAATATTCAGCCGATTGAATGGGAAACCGAAAGTTTTGAGACCCACCAGCGGGGTTGGAGCTGGTACGTAGTGGTGATCATCATTCTGTTGGCAGTATTGGCTTATACTATCTATCTGCGCCGGTGGGTATTGGCCGGCGTAACAGTAATGGTGGGGGTAGTGCTGTACCTATCCGGTCGATTGCGATCCGAGAAGATCAAATGTCGGATCGACAGTCAGGGGATTGCAGTGGGGGAGAAGGTCTTTCCCTATGAACAGCTGAAAACCTTTTGGATTTCCCAGTCAGCCGGCCAACTGAAACTCAATCTAATCACTACCTTCCGATTTATGCCAGTTATCTCCGTTATGATCACGGCTGAGCTAATGGATAGGTTGCGTCAGACGCTGGGAGGTAAGTTGCCGGAAGCGCCAAACCGAGGAGAGGATTGGATTGACAGAATTAATCGGTGGCTGAAGATATAGAACGCGTGCGCCCGTAGCTCAGGGGATCAGAGCGTCTGGCTACGGACCAGAAGGTCGGGGGTTCGAATCCCTCCGGGCGCGCCAAAAACTGGCGCTCATCAACTGATGGGCGGTAGTTTTTAGTTCACGGGGGATTCGAACCCTGTGAAAGATGCCTTAGGAAACCAGAGTTTCCCCGCAGTGGAAGAATCGAAACCGCAAGGTGTCGAGGAGCTCTGCCGATGCCGGCAGGCGACGGGTTTTAATCCCTCCGGGCGCACCAGTAAGGAAAAGCCCCTGTTAAAGAGGGGCTTTTGGATTTGAAAACGGATGAGGATAAAACTAGGCTCCGATAGTCCTTTTGACGAGAGCCACGATGGTGCTGGCGATGGCGATGATCACCAAACCGATAATGGCGTTGATGATCACCTGTTTTGCCTTTTCGGCGCCTTTCTCACCACCGGTGATATACATAATGCCGCCGTAGATGAGGTAGACTACCGCTAACGCGCCGGCGATAGTCAGAATCCAGTTACCGACCGCCACAATGATCTCCTTAAACCCCATACTGGACTGGCCGATGCCTGGGGCAGTAATTTGGGCCAGGGCGATCCCTGCCTGTCCCAGAATGGCAGCGGCGGACGCGACCACCGCCCGACTGACGTCCTGAAATTTTCTCATAGCAAACTCCTTTTTATATTAGATAAAGTTATGCTAGCTACTATTATAGCCTAATCGGCGTGTTTTGGCACGAGCGGGTTTAAAAACCGCCCAGTTGCTTAACCAATTGAATGATCAGGGAAGCCAGCGCGATGATGGCGGCGCCGATTAGGGCGGCGGTAAGAGTTTTCTTACCGGCCTCGGCGTTGCCCTGAACATACTGCAGCCCGGCCCAGATTATCATAATAGTGATAACCGCACCGGACAGTTCCAGCAGATAGACGCCTACTCTTTGGGCGCCGTCCACCAACGCATGTATTAGATCCTGGAATGCTTGCCCCATCTTTTATGTCTGCGAAAGTTGGTTGATGTCGCGGATGGCCGTATCGATGGCGGTGGCCACTGAAACGCCGTTGTGCAGTATGTTGTTGACCATCTGGGTAAAGATGGTTTCGACGTCAGCCGAGTTGTGCCGGTACCATGACCAGCTGAAGTTGGCTTGCTGGGCGACCGGGCCGTAGTACTGGCGGTCAATGTAGAACTCTTGCATATCTTTTAGAGCGGGGACCCGCTGAGTGGCCCGGTTATACATACTTACACTCTGGCTCCGGAGGGCGAAGTTAAGAAAGTCCCAGGCCTCGTTGGGATACTTGCTGTTCTTGGACACCGTTTCGCCCCAATAGTTGGCAACCGTGATCGGTTCATCCGCCCGCAGCTGGGGGAGGGGGGCAGTCTCGAAAGACAGGCCCGGGGCAAATTTTCTGATGTTTTCTACTTGATAGGAATAGCCGATGAACATGGCGGCCTTGCCCTCCATGAAAGCCTGGATATCGGCTGGAAATTTGCGGGAGCCATCGGCGTTCTTAGCGTCTGTGTAGGTGTAGGTGGCTGACTGAGGGGTGGCGAAACTGGTGTAAAAAGAGAGAGCTTCGCGGCCAGAAAAGTAGGGCGGCTCAGAGTTAGGCGCGGGCAGGTCGAAGGTGGCTTTAGTGTGATCTGCGGTAGTCATCTCCGCGCCATACTGCATCATCAGCGCGGCGATTATCTCCGCAAAGCGAGGGATGCCATCTGCCACACCCAGGGCAATCGCCGATTTCTTAATCCCGTCTTTACCAGTGTATTCGGTCAGTTTAGGCACCAGATCCACTACATCCTGCCAAGTCTTGGGAGGGCGTTGGATGCGGGCTTCATCGAAGAGGTTGGTGTTGTAGAACAACATTAAGTTGTCGATGTAGTAAGGCACGGCATAGATGCGATTGCCGTCCACAAAGTCATCCACCGCTACCTTGGGGAACTTGCTGGCGTACTGCTCGGCCGTCATCAGCGCGGCTGGCATCGGTGAGATATGGTTTTTATTGTAGGGCAACCAGTCGTTATGAATCATAAACATATCTGGCCCTGCCCCATCGGCGATCTGCTTGATCAGATCTCGTTGGTAGTCATAGATGGTCTCCCCGGGTTTAAGGTTGACCTTGCGCACTACGATGTGAATGTTGGGATTGTCCTCCTGGTAGGCCCGGATGATTTCGTCCAGGGCGGTACTCTCATCCCACAGCCGGTCGTACTGCAAAACGATCTGCTCCTTGGTTTTGGGGACCTGCCCGCCGCCCGGCTGCTGTTTACTGCAACCGGCTGCCCCCAGCACCACGGCAGCTACCAGGGCAAAAGTGAGGTAGTTAAGCCGAAACTTCATTTGAGTAAACGGACAAACTTTTTAAGTTCTTGTTTTAGTTCGGGGCGATCCACGCTGTAGGCGAGTAGGGTCTTAAAGTAGTTGACGGGATCACCTGTAGTATACCATTGGCCGCCTCTAATTTGGCGTACCCGCACCGGATATTTCTTCGCCAGCTTGGATATGGCATCGACTAACCAGATCTCCCCGCTTTTGCCGGCGGGAGTTTTTTTGAGGAAGCTGAAGATCTCGGGGGTCAGCAGATAGCGGCCGAAACTAGCCAGGGTCGATTTAGTTTGATGAGGAGTGGGTTTCTCGATGATCTTAGCTACCAGGCTAGTGCGGGGGTTGAGCTCCACGATCCCATACCGATGGGCCTCCTGGGCCGGCACATCCTGCACGCCGAGAATGGTACAATGACCTTGATGGTATTCGTCGATCAGTTGCTGGCTGAACGACGGCTGACCAGGCTTGGTTTTGACCAGGTCGTCGCCGAAGGCCAGGACGAACGGCTCATCACCGATGACGTTCTGGGCGGAGAGCACGGCGGCGCCGTTGCCCCGGCCGCCTTTTTGCCGAACGTAGATGAAGTTGGCCAGCTTATCAATCTTGCGCAGTTCAGCTAAGACGGACAGCTTACCACTCTGCTCTAACTGTTCTTCGATCTCATGGACCCGGTCGAAATAGTCCTCGACCGCTCTCTTCTGCCAGCTGGTTACTAGGATGATGTCCTTGATGCCAGCGGCCGCCATCTCCTCGATGATGTACTGAATGATCGGTTTCCCCACGATCGGCAACATCTCCTTGGGGATGGCCTTGGTAATGGGCAGGAACCGAGTGCCAAAACCGGCGACGGCGATCACTCCCTTGGTAACTTTGGTGACTCTGGTCATCGGATCTTTATTATTTTAGTGCGTCCAGTCTGTTTGATAACCGGGAGGGATATTTTGAGGATACCATCTTTTAAAGTGGCTTGCGCTCCGTTCGGGTCAACCGGCAGGGGCAGATGTACCTCCCGGGCGATCGGGCCCCAGTGACATTCCCGAGTGTAGTAGTTATCAACCTTATCGGCGGGAGGGTGAGCGGCCTTATGAATAAAGAGGACATCCTGGTTAATGGTAACACTGACGTCATCGATGGTGGCCCCCACGATCGGGGCGAGAACGATCAGATGTTGCCCCCGACGGGCCAGATCGATCGGTAACTCTAACTCCTCGGTGGCGAGTAGTGACTCCCCCGCCGCGCCCCGGAAATCAACCAGCCCAGGCGGGCTGATCGGGCGGGTGGACACCGGGATGGAATTATCAGTTCCCATCGCAACCCCATTATATAGAAGGGGTAACTTTTTGGTAATTTAAGCAGATTAATCTATGATAAGTTACAGAGGTAAAATCGGATTGATGATAGCCAAGCGCTCACAACTATTGGGGATGTTTTTATTGGCCGGGCTGGTCTGGCTGGGGACAGGACAACCAGCTCAGGCAGTGGGGGAGTATGCCGCCCAGTGGGTGGCCCAGGCCGAGAAAGTGAGCCTGAAGGTCGGGGAGACCAAGCCGGTCTGGGTGGAGATAAAGAACGCCGGGACAGCCACCTGGAAGAACAGTGGCGACAATGCGGTGAAGATCGGCACGGTGCGGAAACGGGATCGTCAGAGTGCTCTAAAGGCCACCACATGGTTAAGTGATAATCGGATAGCAATCAGCCAAGCAGCGGAGGTGGTTCCCGGAGAGGTAGCGCGCTTTGCCTTTGATATTACCGCCGGAGTGGCCGCCAAGGGCAATTATCGGGAATATTTTGGGCTAGTGGCCGAGGGGATCAGGTGGTTTGACGGATTTGAGTTTTATGTGGATGTAACCATTATCCCGGCGGTGATCACCGGTGAGCTGGTGAGCGCCCCCGCGCCGATCACGTTGAAGGTGGGAGAGATCAGCTCGGTGAATATCAAAGTAAAAAATACTGGCGATCTGGTATGGACCAACAGTGGCCCTATCGCGGCCAAGATCGGGACGGCCAAACCGTTTGACCGGAAGAGTCTGTTCCGTTCCGCCAGTTGGCTAAGCGATAACCGAGTAGCGTCAGCGGTGGGGGTGATCAATCCGGGGGACACTGGCGAATTTAATTTTGTGATCAGCGCGCCCAAAAAACCGGGTAAATATAGCGAGAATTTTGCTGTGGTGGTAGAAGGGCTGGCCTGGGTACCCAAGAGCAATTTTGCATTGGATATTACAGTACAACCTGCCATCTATTCGGCGAGTTGGGTGCGTCAATCAGAAAGTCCGGTGCTGACACCCGGAGAAGAGGCAACGGTGTGGGTGGAGTTTACAAACAAGGGCAACACCATTTGGCAACCTACCGGTGATAGCGCTACTAAACTGGCTACCGCTCGGCCGGTCGATCGTAATAGTTTGTTCTACCACTCATCGTGGTTAAGCAATAATCGAGCGGTCACCGTAGATAAGGCGGTGGCGCCGGGGGAGACGGGGCGATTCAGTTTTGTCATTAAAGCTCCTGAGCAGATCGGCACCTACAAAGAATATTTTCGTCCGGTGGTAGAGAACGTGACCTGGATGGAGGATGTGGGGCTTTACTGGGAGATCACTGTTAACGAAGAGTTAAAACTGCAACGGCCTATCCGGGTGGGACTAAGTTCAACTACCGGGACAATCACCGTTAGCAGCAGCGCAGGGATGGTGATTCGGCGGGGGGACCTCCGAGGGTTAGTAGAGCGGATCGCGGGAGGACAGTCAGTGGTAGTAACCGCGTTGAGTGGCGGCTATTCGGTCAATATTGGCGGGAACCCGCGGACCGTTGATGACTACCTTAGATTTATCCCGTTAAAAAATTCACTCATCACTATTGATAACGATGGCGTTAGCAGTACCTATAATCGGTTTAGGGGAATTATTACTGTCCGGCGGTCAAGTCTGTCCGGCAACGTCTGGATGGTGAACGAGCTTGAGTTAGAGGACTATCTGCGGGGCCTGGCCGAGGTGCCCGACAGCTGGCCCATGGAAGCGCGCAAGGCGCAGGTAATTGCGGCCCGCACGTTCGCTATCCGCCGGATCAATGATCCTAAGGCGGACATCTTTGATATCTATGACGATACTCGCGATCAGGTGTACTACGGCATGAACTACGAAGCCAATAAGCCCGGCATCTCCCAGGCCGTTGACGCCACCACTGGTCTAGCGGTGCTCTACGGTGGCCAACCAGCCTTAACCTACTATCACTCCGATAGCGGCGGAGCAACAGAAAACGTGGAGAACGTCTGGAGCGGTGGTAACTTAAGCAAGGCCATCCCATACCTAAAAGGAGTCACTGATCCGTACAGCAAGCCGACAACTTGGGAGGCCACCCTCGCCCAAAACTATGTGGCCACTCGCTTTAGCGAGCAGTTGAGTAAGGTGGGGGCGGCGGCCGGCGAAACAGTAGTGGGGATGATGGTAGATGATCGCTACCCTTCAGGTCGGTTGAAGAGCATCACCCTTACTACCAGCACCGGCAAGCGGCTGACCATGGATCTAAACACCTTCGATTACCTGACCGATAGTAACTATGTGAAGAGTATGAACTTTACCGTCATCACTACCGGCCCCGGTAACGCCCCTGACTTTATCTTAAGCGGTAAGGGCAACGGGCACGGCGTCGGGCTATCGCAGTGGAGCGCTTATAACATGGCCAGCGGAGGGAAGACGTACGAGCAGATCCTTCAGTATTTTTACACTGGTGTTAGTGTGGGTAAGGTTTAAACGGATTTGTGGGAGTTTCTATTAGATATTCTGTTTCCTCCCCGCTGTAGTGGTTGTAGGCAGCAGGGGGCCTGGCTGTGCCAGGACTGTTGGCGAGAGCTGGCATTGGTACGCACACCGCTGTGCTACCGGTGCGGCCGCTTATCCCTTGATTTCCGATTGTGTCGTCACTGCCGGAGGAGCGGTGGGTTGTCGCGGTTGATATTCTGCGGTTACTGGCAAGACCCGTTGCGGCGAATGATCCTGAATTTGAAGTATCGCCGGTGGCGGGTGCTGGCTAACTATCTGGTTGAACTGATGGTGACAAGTTATGGTTTGGTGGAAGGAAAAGCTGACATCATAATGCCAGTGCCGCTGCACTGGCAGCGAGGGTGGAGCCGGGGATTTAACCAGGCAGAGGTCTTGGCGCTCGGGGTGGCCCGCCGACTGCAGATGCGTTTTGCCAACCCCTTAGTACGCTGTCGGGCCACCCAGCCTCAATTTGGCCTGACCAAAACATCACGCTTGGCTAATATCGAGGGGGCATTTGCCTTGAGGGCGGGACGGCGAGGTATAATAAACGGTAAAATTATAGTGGTGGTGGATGACGTGATAGCCACCGGCTCCACCATTGAGGAGTGCGCCAGAGTTTTAAGAAGGGAAGGAGCAAAAGAGGTATGGGGATTAGTGATCGCTCGGGCTTAGATTCCAGCATATTTAGGGCCTACGATATTCGTGGTATATATCCCACAGAGCTGGATGAGGCTGGCGCCTATCTGATAGCTAGGGCAATTCAGCAGTATTCAGGTTGTAAAAAAGTGGCGATCGGACGAGATGCGCGGTTGTCGGCCCCAGCTATCCATCGAGCGATCTGCCAAGGTTTTAGCGATGCTAATTGTGAGGTGTTCGACTGTGGTATGGCCGGCACGGATATGATGGCTTGGTCATCGGGCGCATTGGATTTTGATATCACCATTAACATCACCGCCTCGCACAATCCCAAAGAATGGATCGGTTTAAAGATATTTAAACGAGGTGGCGAGGCAGTGGGGGGAGCCGGCGAAATCCAAAAGATCGGCGAGTTGGCCACTCGACGTGATGATGCCTCAGCGCTAGGATTGCCGAATGTTAAACCATATGATCTGTTGCCTGCCTGGATCGATCACATACTATCTTTTATCGACCCGGCTGCGATCAAGCCGCTGAAGATTGTCGTCGATGTGGGGAACGGCGTAGCCGGCCCGATCGTACGCGAATTGTTCAAGCGGTTGCCAGTTAAGGTCACAGAATTATACTTTGAGCCGGATGGTAATTTTCCGCACCACCTACCGAGTCCGATCGAGCCGGAGAATACGTTTGATCTCCAGGCCAAAGTCAAAGAAGTTGGTGCGGATCTTGGCATTGCTTTTGACGGGGATGCTGACCGGATGTTTTTGGTGGACGATACTGGTCAGTGGGTGAACGGGTCGGAGACCACGGCGCTGGTGATGGATACATTACTTACGCAAGACTCGAGGCGGGTGGTACTGTACAACGCCGTCTGTGGTTGGAACGTACGCGACGTTGTGACGAAGCATCAGGCCACCGCTTATCGCACTCTGGTGGGGCATGCCTATATTAGAAGGGACATGAAAGGATATGGAGCGTACTTTGGCGGAGAACACTCCGGTCACTACTATTTTCAAAATAACTACAATGGTGACTCTGGTTTGATCGCTGCCTTGGTGGTACTCGATTTAATTTCGCGAGATGGTCGGCCGCTTAGCCAAATTCTTCGGCCGTATAGAAAATATTTTCAGATCCCGGAAACCAATTTTAAAGTTGTGGATACCAAGGTGGTAATGCAACAGTTAGCTGCCCGGTATACCGGTGGGGTAGTGGACCGGCTGGACGGTCTGACCGTGACCTATCCGGACTGGTGGTTCAATGTCCGACCAAGTTCGAATGAGCCGTTGCTCCGGCTAAACGTGGAAGCGATTACGCAAGACCTCTTGCGACGGAAATCGACGGAGTTGGCTGAGGCCATGGCCATCAGGGTGCTGGCCTAGTGATCGAAACAGTCCGTTTTGACCACGATCACCTCTGGTGGTATGGTTTAGAGTCGAGCGTTTCTCTGAACGATTCAGAGTGCGCATTGAAATCATGATTATTGGAGAGGGTCCGATGGCCGAACATAAACTGATGCTGTTGGGGGGAAACGCCAACCCTGAGCTGAACCTAGCGGTTAGCGAACATCTGCAAGTGAAGCTGACTAAGGCGTTGGTCAGCAGATTCAAGAACGGTGAAGTTCAGGTGCAGGTGGGGGAAAGCGTCCGGGACGCCGATTGCTTTATCCTTCAGTCGCTCTGCGCCAGCCGGCTTGATAATTGGCCCATGAGCGTGAACGACAACTTAGTCGAGCTGCTGGTAATGGCGGACGCGCTAGTGCGGGCCGGTGCCTATCGGATCGTAGCGGTGGTGCCGCACTACGGCTATGCCCGGCAGGACAAGAAGACCAAACCCAGAGAGCCCATCAGCGCCAGTTTACTGGCTCGCTTGATGGAGGAGGCGGGGATAGCACGGATGATGGCCTTTGATCTGCACAACGTGTCGATCCAGGGTTTCTTCCGCGGCCCGGTGGATAATCTTCCGGTGGCATCCACACTGTGTGAGCGGATAGTGGCAGGTGGATGGATTGGCCGGGATACGGTGGTAGTAAGCCCCGATCTGGGTGGAACGGAGCGGGCGGATCAATTGAGGGAACGCCTGAAGATCAGACGCTCCGTGGCCACCATCGTCAAGCGCCGGCCTAAGCCGGGGGAGGTTGAAGCGGTCCGCGTGATCGGTTGGGTGAAGGGCCTAAGGGTGGTGATGTTCGACGACATCATCGACACCGCTGGTAGCATCATAGCTGGGGCTCGTCTGCTCAGACAGAAGGGGGCAATAGCTGTCTGCGTGGCGGCTGCTCACGGTGTCTTTAGTGATTCGGCTGTGGAGCGGATTTATGCCAACAACGACATCGATCAGGTGTTTGTGACTGATACGATTCCGCAGCATCCAGGCATTCTTGCAGCCGAGAAGCAATATGCTCATCCCGGTCGGATCAGTTATGTCAGCATTGCCCCATTGTTGGCGAAGGCGATCCGCTGTAACCACAGAGGAGAGAGCATTCATCAGTTGTTCTCGTAGGAGGCGAGAGCATAAACCGGCCCCAATTCCTTAATCGGATGCGGGGCTCTTTTTATTTAGGAGATTAAACCGATCTTCCGTTTTGCCAATATTAGGGTCTTGGCGGCAATCTTTTCTGCTCGCTTGGCTCCGTCTTTCAAGATGCGGTCAAGCAATTTTTTATTTTTTGTATAGTGGTTGATCTTTTTTTGGATGGGAGAGAGTTTGGTGATTACTAATTCAGATAGTTCGCGTTTGAGCTCCCCATACCCCTTGCTCTTAAAGTGTTTTTCGATCTGCGCTTCGGTTTTGCCGGAGAGTACCTTATATATGGTAAGCAAATTGTGGAGGCCCTTCCGATCGGGGTCGAATTTGATATCGTGGCCAGAATCGGTGACGGCCCGCATAATTTTTTTGCGAATGGTATCCGCCGAGTCAGTGAGTAGGATACAGCCACTGTCATTGTCGCTCTTGCTCATTTTTTTGGTGGGGTCAAGAAGATCCATGATCCGGCCCCCCTCTCGACGTAGTAGCGGCTCAGGTACGACAAAGGTTTTGCCAAACCGATGGTTAAATCTTTCGGCCAAGTTGCGGGCCAGTTCGACGTGCTGTTTTTGGTCTTCGCCGATCGGAACGACGTTGGCCTGATACAGCAAGATATCAGCTGCCATCAGGATGGGGTAGTTGAACAGCCCGGCGCCGATGCTGTCACTGCTTTTGGCCTTTTGAATTTTTTCCTTGTACTGGGTCATCCGCCCCAGTTCTCCCATGGTAGCGATAGTGGTAAGCAGCCAGCTCAACTCGCTGTGGGCGGGGACTTGGGACTGAAGAAAGACCAGTGATTTTTTGGGATTGATCCCTGCTGCCAGGAGGAAGGCAGTTAGCAGATAAGTTTGGCGCATAAGAGTCTTTGGTTCTTGCGGCACGGTGATGGCGTGCAGGTCAACAACAGGGAAAAGCGCCACGGGATATTTTTTTTGCAGCTCAACCCACTGGGTAAGCGCTCCGATATAGTTGCCCAAAGTTGGGATACCAGATGGTTTGATGCCCGAGAGGACGATCTTTTTCATACAAGCTAAAATTAACACAGTTTCTCCCTTCCCGTAAGGTGGCTATACTATAATGTAGGTGTAAACTGCCTCGATGGACGAACTGAAAAAATCAGCTCTGGTACCGATAATTTTTTTCAGCTGGTTTAAATTTCCGCTGAAGTTGAAGGAGTTGCGCCGTTACCTGTGGAGACAGGAGCTATCGGAGGAGGAGCTTAAGAAGTTGCTCAAACTGCTCCCTGGGGTACAGTGGGAAAATGATCTGGTGTGGTACGGCGAGGTAGGGGGGGATCGGGTAAAGCAGGAGCGGTTGGCCCAGCAGTTTTGGCAAAAGATCCGGCGATGGCGCTGGCTGTTTGCCAACGTGCCGTTCTTGCGAGCAGTGCTGGTTACCAATACGTTGGCTTACGGTAACGTCAGAGCCGGTAGCGACATCGACCTGCTAGTTATCGGGAAGGCGGGTCGGCTGTGGACTTGCCGAGCTGGTCTGTTAGTGCTATTGAATTGGCTGGGGCTGCGGGTCAAAGGGCCCGATCGGCATGCCAAGTTTTCTCCGGAATTTTGGCTGGGTGATACCGCTCTGGACTTACGCCCGATCGCTCTCTCCAATGACTACTATCTATCATTTTGGTTGGCGGATGCGGTGCCGATCTGGCCGGGCGGGATGCTTAGAGAGTTGTGGCAGGCTAACCCGTGGTTGAAAGAACAACTGCCGATCGCCTGGCGAAGCCCGCGATTGGTTGACTGGCCGGTGAGCCGACCTTCTTATCTTTGTCGCTGGCTGGAGCGCTGGATGAGCGGCCGGTGGGGGGAGCGAATAGAAAAGCGGCTGCAGAACGCCCAGCAAAAAATCATCACCCGGAGTTTGATCAGGTTGGGTGTCAACCCATTGGTAGTGGTGGAGGATAATATGATTAAGTTACACTTTAATGACCGCCGGGCAGCAGTGAGAGATGCGATCGAGGGAGCTTTAAGTGAACTTTTGGCAGAGAGTTAATCAGTGGTGGTTGTGGCTAACCATTTTTGCCTTACCCCTCTCCACCCGGAAGGTGATCTGGTCAGTTTTTCATGGAGGGGAGTTTGTAGACTATGCTTCGGTTAGTTTGTTTCTAAGTGACATCCTGGTGGTGGGGCTGTTGCTGGTTTGGCTGCTGGATCTGTCCCATCCTAAGAAATTCAATTGGGGGCCTAAAGTAATTACCGTTCCATTGTTGGTCCTGTCGGGATGGATGTGGTTATCTCTGTTGTGGTGCACCGGGCCGAGTGCCAATTGGGTGATCGGAGCGATCGCCGCCTTGCGGTTCACCCTCTACGTCGGATTTTATTTTTATTTGGTTAATCGGGTAACTGATATCAAAACCATTCTCTTTCCCCTCGCCTGCGGGATGGTTCTCCAGAGTTTTATTGCCTTAGGGCAGTACTTTGCTAACCACTCGCTGGGATTAAAGTGGCTGGGCGAATCAGTATTAGATCCGGCTAAATCCGGTATCCCAGTGGTGCTGGTGGAGGGAGTGAGAAGGTTGCGGGCGCATGGCACGCTGCCTCACGCCAATGTGCTGGGGGGTTATCTGGCAGTTGGGTTGGCCCTGATCTGGCCTTTACTGTTTAGCCGGATTCCCCGGCGATGGCAGATTGGCTGGTGGCTGGTAGCTGGGTTAAGCCTGATTGGTTTATTCTTTAGCTTATCGCGCAGCGCCTGGCTGGCCTTTGGTGGTGGGGCGGTAGTGGTATCAATTTGGCTAATGGTTAAGTATTTCCGCAGGTGGCGGGATGGGTTAAAGGTAGGATGGTGGGTAGTTCTGGTGGTAACTGTCCTGGTGGCAAGTCAGTATCGAGTGGTGATGCCCAGGTGGAATTCCAATAATGTCTTGGAGCAGATCTCCATTAGCTCTCGGGTGCAGCAATGGGCGGATTTTCAGCGCATCTATCCTGCTCATCCGCTGACCGGGGTGGGGATCGGACAGTACTTCCTTAACGTATGGCAACCGGAGGCGGCCGTGGTGGGTTGGCACTACCAGCCGGCTCTGGGAGGGTGGAGCTATGAGCCTGGCAGAAAGTTAAGCTACTACCAACCTATTCACGACATCTATCTGCTGGCGGTGGCGGAGCTGGGACCGGTCGGAGGGGTAGCTCTGCTGTGGTTGCTGGGGGGGGTGATCTGGGTAGCCATCCGGTTGTGGCGTCGACAGCCGGTCTGGGGGGTAACAGTGCTATGGGCCATCCTGGCGGTTGCTGGGATCGGAGTGGTGGACCATTATTTTTGGACCTTGCCCAGTGGCCGGTTAATATTTATGTTGGTGGTCAGCTTGGCGGCTGTCTTATGGATTAATCCAGGATATAATAAAAAAGATGGAAGGGCAGCCGAATAGTCAATTAACTAGCAAATTGGAACTAGATTCCCGGATTTTTGCGGGGCTTAGCTATCTCTCGGTCCTGTTTGTGGTGCCGTGGATCACCAAACGGGATGATAAGTTTGTGATGTTTCACGTTCGGCAGGGCGCGGCCTTATTCCTTGCTGAAGTGGTGGTCTGGTTTGTGCTCTGGCTGCTGGAATCTTTTTTGACCACCGTATTCTCCTCCGGGGCTTTGACTTTGATCTCGGTATTATATAAACTGGCCTGGCTGTTCTTCGCGGCGGTGAGCCTAGCCGGAGTGTACTTTGCGGTGAAGGGGATGGAGAAACAACTACCGGTCTTGGGGTTACTCTCCCGCAACTTAAAGCTGTAGTTATGGGCCTGTGGCTCAGTTGGTAGAGCGCCTCCATGGCATGGAGGAGGTCAGGGGTTCGAATCCCCTCAGGTCCACCACAAAGTAACACCCGCATCTGCGGGCGGTATTTTGTGTGATGACTTTGGACGAGGGTTCGAACCGTGGGAAAGGGGTCGGGGAAACGGGAGTTTCCCCGTGGTGGAAGCAGGCCACCAGCAACGCTGGTGGACGTCGAAACCGCGAGGTGTCGAGGAGCTCTGCCGATGCCGGCAGGCGACGGGTTCGAATCCCCTCAGGTCCACCATGGCAGCAATCCTCGCGGCCGTTTTGGGATATGCTAAAATTAAGCTGCTGGACGAATAAAAACTCTGGTTGCAGATGGAGATTAGAAAATACGACCATCAGAAGATAGAGAAAAAGTGGCAGAAATTCTGGGAGCGGGAAGGGGTTTTTAAAGCCAAGGAATCTCGCCAGCCTAAGCTGTACGTGCTGGATATGTTCCCTTACCCCTCGGGGGAAGGTCTGCATGTGGGCCATCCCCGAGGTTATGTGGGGAGCGATGTACTGGCTAACTACTATCGACTAAACGGCTATACCGTACTGCACCCAATGGGCTTTGATGCTTTTGGGTTACCGGCGGAGAATGCGGCGATCAAGGTGGGGGTACACCCCGCTCAGAACACCGCCAAAAACATTCGGCGATTCAGCGAGCAGTTGAAGATGTTTGGTTTTTCCTACGACTGGAGCCGGGTGATCAATACTTCAGCGCCGGAGTACTATCGGTGGACCCAGTGGCTGTTCAACCTACTCTACCGGCAGGGGTTGGCTTATCAAAAAGAGGCCTACGTTAATTGGTGTCCAAAAGATAAGACCGTTTTGGCCAACGAGCAGGTCGTGCATGGCTGTTGTGAACGGTGCGGCACCGAAGTGGTGCAGCAACAGCGTAAACAATGGTTTTTCAAGATCACTGAATTTGCTGATGAGCTGTTGCTGGGCTTAAATAAATTGGATTGGCCGGAGAGCACCAAGGAACTTCAACGTAACTGGATCGGCAGGTCCGAAGGAGCGGAGCTTACTTTCGCGATGGATGATCAACGCGGATCGATTAAGGTGTTCACCACCCGGGCGGACACCATCTTTGGCGCTACCTATCTAGTGCTGGCCCCGGAACATCCAATGGTTAAGAAGATCGTTGTCCCCGAACAGGCGGAGGCGGTGGATAACTACCTTAAGCAGGCTGCTCGCAAGACGGAGCGGGAGCGCGTTACCGATACCAAGATCAAAACCGGAGTATTCACCGGCGCCTACGCCATCAATCCTGCTACCAAGAAAGAGGTTCCAGTGTGGGTGGCTGACTATGTTCTCAGCAGCTACAGCCACGGCGCCATTATGGCGGTGCCGGCCCACGATGAGCGGGACCATGATTTTGCTACCACATTCAAATTGCCCATCGTGGAGGTCGTCGAGTCGGAGGGGGAGAAGTTACCCTATACTGGGCATGGCCGACTGATCAATTCCGGAAAATTTAACGGCCGATCGTCGCAGGCAGCCGGGGGCGAGATGGCGAATGAATTTGGGGGTAAACCAACCGTTCAGTATCGCCTAAGAGATTGGCTGATCTCCAGACAGCGGTACTGGGGAGCGCCGATCCCCATCTTGTATAACCGAGAAGAACGGCCAATGCCGGTGGAGGATAAGGATCTGCCGATCAAGCTCCCGGATGACGTGGAGTTCAAACCAACGGGGCAGTCGCCTTTAGTTAGCTCGAGAAAGTTTGCCCGCATCCCGCTGAAATATAAAAAGCAAGGCGCGGTCAGACGGGAGTTCGACACCATGGATACTTTCGTCTGTTCGTCGTGGTACTTTCTCCGTTACGCGGATCCCCGTAATCCCCGGCTGTTCGCCAGCCGGCCTCAATTGAATTATTGGCTGCCGGTGGATATCTACGTGGGGGGAGCGGAACACGCTACCGGTCATCTGCTGTATGCTCGGTTTATTACTAAAGTACTCCATCGGCTGGGCTTGATAGATTTTGAGGAACCGTTCAGAGTCCTCCGGCATCAGGGCCTGATCTTGGGTGAGGACAACGAAAAGATGAGTAAGTCCCGCGGCAATGTAGTTAATCCGGATGAGGTGCTCGAGGGTTTCGGAGCAGACGCGCTCCGCATGTATGAGATGTTTATGGGTCCGTTTGACCAATCGCTGCCGTGGAGCACAGCTGGCATCGAGGGAGTCCGGCGATTCCTGAACCGAGTGTGGAGCCTGGTGCCGCAGAAGCAAGCACCCATCACCGATCGGGCCATCCATAAATTGATTAAGAAGGTTACCGGGGATATTGAGCAGATGCGGTTTAACACAGTGGTAAGCTCTTGCATGGAGTTTGTGAATTTAGCGATGGACCGAGGCATTACCGAGCCCACTCTAGAAAAGTTGGTCATGTTAATGGCGCCGATGACGCCGCATATTGCTGAGGAAATCTACCACAAGCTCGGCCATGAGCAGAGCATTTTCACAGTCACCTGGCCCAAGTTTGACCCCAGGTTGTTGATTGAAGATTTAGTGACTGTGGCCGTTCAAGTTGATGGTAAGCTTCGAGGAACACTGTCGGTTGCCCCCACCGCTACCGAAGATGAAGTCAGAGATTTGGCAGTGGTGCTGCCTAGTTTAGCCGTTCATTTGGAAGGTAAGAAAATTATTAAGAGCCACTACGTATCGGGTCGAATTATTAATTTGATAGTCAAATAACATGGACGAGCAGGAACCAACCCAGGCCATGGATCAGGAAGAGATTGTCATTGAAAAGGAATGGGATCGGATTGAACGACTCCTGGCGATGAAAAACCATCTCGCCTGTAACATGGCAGTGATCGAGGCTGATAAGCTATTTCGTGAGGTCTTAGGGATAGTTAGTTTTGGGGAGACGATGCACGAGGCCATCCAGAATGTGGCCGATCAACTGTCTAATTTAAAAGGGGTGTTGGAGTCCCACAAAGTTTATGAGGATATCGTGGAGGTTCCGGGATTTAGTGTTGATCATAAAACGGCGGAGCACGCCACCGCCATCTATCTGCAAGCGATCTTAGATTTAATTGGGCGGGATTTCCAAGGTAAAAGTTGGTGGCAGAGGTTTGTTAATGAATGGGTGTACTTTGGGGAGTCGCATCCTCGGATGTTGCGCGGGTGGTTGGTGGGGATCTTGGTTTTTTTGGTGGGAGTGTGGTTTTTGGCTGACACTGCACCCGGTCAGTGGCTGGTCAACTTGGCGGTTGGCTTTACGCACTTCGTCTTAAGCTGGGTGTGGTGGTTGATCCTGCTGCTGGTCATTATTTTAGGGATCGTAGCCATTAGCTGGTTGTGGTTCGAGCGCCGAAGGCGATAGGGGGCAATCTGCTACAATAGAGGGTGCCCTGGGGTTTTTAAATATGGGGTGAAAAGGTGCAATTTGTTCATCTGCATGTTCACAGCCACTACAGTCTGCTGGATGGTTTAAGCAAAGTCCCTGATCTAATTGCTAAAGCCAAGGAGCAGGGTTCGAATGCGTTGGCACTGACTGACCACGGCGCGATGTACGGCGCGATCGAGTTCTATGAGGGCTGCCTGAAGGCGGGGATTAAACCGATCATCGGCTGTGAGGTTTATCTTGTCCGAGGAAGTTTGGAGACCAAGGTCGCTACTCCCAGCGGAAAGAAAGACTACTTTCATTTGACGCTACTGGCCCGCAACTACGCGGGTTATCTTAATTTGATGAAGATCACCACCAAGGCGCACCTAGATGGCTACTACTATCGGCCGCGCATCGACTACGAATTTTTAGAGCAACATAGCGAAGGGCTGGTTGTCTTATCCGGTTGTCTTCGGGGGGAATTACCGTCGGCTATTTTGGAGAAGAACGAGAGCCGTGTTCGTGAACTGATCGATTGGCACCGCCGGGTGTTCGATTCGAACTACTACTTGGAGCTACAGTATCACCCTCACCTGCCTGATCAGGCAACGGTGAATGAGCGGCTGAAACAACTTGCCCAGGAATATAGTTTGCCACTGGTGGTCACGGCCGACTCGCACTATCTGTGCGCGGGCGATGCAGAAGCACATGACGTACTACTGTGCGTGCAGACCGGTGCCAAAGTAACCGACGAACAGCGGTTTAGTATGCGGGGCGAAGTCTTTGATCTGGCAGATCCTAGTAAGATCGCGGAGGCGTTTGCCGATGTGCCAGAGGCGTTGACCAACACCCAGAGGATCGCCGACCAGTGCGAGGTGAAGTTGGAGCTGGATAGGATCATCCTGCCTAGGTTTGATCTGCCGGAGGGAGAGACCCCTAAGCGTCGACTGCTCTCTCTGGTGGCCGAGGGAGTTAAGGGGCGGTTTGGCGACGGTCCACCAACTGCCGTTCAAGAACGTCTGGAACATGAACTGAAGGTGATCAACCAGATGAAC
>Ga0315282_10004292_pt1 | contig 24886 bp, 22 predicted proteins | sample YL17G07_20_MG_FD_203693 | JGI IMG/M metagenome (GOLD analysis project Ga0315282, IMG submission 203693) | Sediment microbial communities from Yellowstone Lake, YNP, Wyoming, USA - YL17G07_20 | ecosystem: Environmental > Aquatic > Freshwater > Lake > Sediment | place: USA: Wyoming | collected... | reverse complement strand
CACGATCCGCGGCCTCTTCGATCGCATTAACCCCATCTTCGAGGGCCGTGCGGGCGTTAGGTTCGAGGTCACCGACCTTGTGGAGTGGGATTCCCGCGATCGGGCATGGGACCTGGGCGAGCTCCACTCGGAACTCGCCCGGGAGGTGCGCACCGATCGAGACGACCTGGTGATCGGCTTCTCGGCACAGCCGCCTGGCGAGGCAGAGGTGGCCGGGAACGACGTTGCGATGGGCGAGGCGGCGCTGCTCGCACAGCACGCGGTTATCCGCTGGGATCGCGAGGGCTCCACCTGTCCCGACATGCGTCTTCTGCAGCTCGCGCACGAGCTGGGGCACATCCTGGGCGCCCACCACGTCGACCGCGGCGACACGCTCATGCGCAGTCAGATGGCCGGGCCTCCCGTTCTCGACTTCGACGAGGACAACGCGCGGATCATCGAGCTGGCGCGCGACTGCGACTTCGATGCCGGCCTACTGTCCCTCGGGGCCGAGGCCCGGGACGCGCTCATAGCCGCGCTGCGCGAGGAGACGCAGGCGAGCCCGGAGTCTGCTGAGACCTGGGCCGACCTGGCCATGTTCCTCTCCGAGCTCAGCGACCCCGGGGCTCTCGACACCATCCGGGAAGCGGTCGCGCTCGCCCCCGACGACGCTCGCTGGCGGAATCTGTACGCGGACCTCCTCGCGGAGGGCCACCAGGACGACGAGGCTCGCAGGGAGTACGACGCGCTCATCCCGTTCGTTGAGGAGCAGGGAAACCCCGACGACCTGCGGTCGCTCGGACGTTCCCTGGGTCTTGCCGACCGCCCCGAGGATGCGGCCGAGCTCCTCAAGCGCACCGTCGACATCACCGCGAATGACGGATGGTACATGATCGACTACGCCGCTACGCTGTACAACGGCGGCGAGAAGGACCTGGCTCTGGCCGTCATCTCCCGGGCGGTCATCGCTGAGCCCGACGACCCGTTCCTCCGCGACGCGGCCGCGGGAGCCTACGCGGACTGTGAGTTGTGGGACGACGCGCTCCGCGAAGCTCACGCGGCGACCGACACGGATCCGACCGCTCCGGCGCACTGGGAGGCGCTCGGCGATGTCCTGGCGCTCAAGAAGGACCGGGCCGAGGCCGTGAAGGCCTTCCTGAAGGCGGCGGAGCTCGCGCCGGACTATGCTGAGCCGCTCAACGGCGCCGCATGGACGCTCTACGAGGACGGTCGCGCGGCCGAGGGTGAGCCGTACGTGCGCCGGTGCCTTGAGCTCGAGCCCAACCACGGCCCGGCGCTTGACACGCTCGGGCACATCATGAACGCGCTAGACCGGCCCGGGGAGGCACTCAAGTCGTTCGAGCGCGCGCTGGAGCTCATGCCCAGGGAGCCGGCGTCGTGGTACGGCAAGGGCGTCGCGCTGGAGAAGCTCGGACGCGCGGACGAGGCGCCCGAATGCTATCGGACGGCCGTGCGCGAGGACGAGCCCGACGGCGAGTGGAGGGCGAAGGCCGAGGAGCGGCTCGCCGCGCTGGGCACGCCCGCCGACCCGGGGTAGGACGAGCTTGCGACCACGCGCACCTGGGCCGCATAATGGCGTCACACAGGACCGGAGGCCGGGCAGTGACGGACCTGATCGCCGACAAGCTGGATGAGATCCGCGAGCTGTGCCGCAAACGCGGCGTGACCTACCTCGCGCTCTTCGGTTCGGCCGCGTGCGGTGACTTCGACCCTGATAGGAGCGACGTGGATTTCCTGGTGGTGTTCGATGCGCTCCCTCCAGCCCGCCTGTACCGGGGCTATTTCGGCCTGGCCGACGAACTGGAGAAGCTGCTCGGGCGTAGCGTAGACCTGATCTCGTACAAGGCCATTCGCAACCCGTTCTTCCAGCGCTCGGTGGAAGCCACTAAGGTGGCGGTATACGGTCGAGGATAGGGTCCGCAAGTACCTCTACGATGTGGCGAAGGCTTGCGATGCAGTGTCGACGTTCATGGCCGGGAAGACCCGAACTAGCTACCTCTCCGACGACCTGCTCAGGTCTGCCGTCGAGAGGAAGCTCTCCATCGTTGGCGAGACGGAGCAAGCCATAGGCATGCGCAATAGACTGGTGCATGGCTACTGGGCGGTGGATCACGACATCGTGCTCGCCGTCATCGACAGCGGCATATCCGCCCTCAGGCGGCAGGTGAGAGAACTCCTCGGCGATGACGACCCGGCTGCCGGATCTTCCTCGGACACTGAGGGTTTGGCGGGAGTCTGACGGGTGGTGAGGGCTTTGGAGGAGAGCGGCGACATGGTCATCGTGATGCCGCCGCATGAGCTCGCGCGCAGCTCTCGACTCCATGCCGCTGAGCTTGGCCGCCCGGCCAGACAGTCCGCCAGGTCGAACGCGCCGGTGATGGTGGGCGGGCCTGGGGCTTGACGTTGGACTGCTCCGAGGGGAACACCGGCCGATGACAGGCGTGCTCTTAGGCGTGACGCTCAGGGTGCTGGTCGCAACTTCGCTGTCGACACAGACGCCTGCTGTTGACGGCACGGGCGTCATTCGATTCGCGGCCGACGGCATCATGGCATGCCGGTTGGGAGACGGCGGCGCGATCCTGTTCGTGCCGGCCTCTGAGCACCCGGCAAAGCTGGTCCCCTACTTCTCCCACTTCGGGGCCTATGGGCTTCTCAGAGCTTACGCGGCCACAGGCCACCGGGAGTACCTTGCGGCCGCCGACGCTTGGATCGACTGGTACGGCGACCATCAGGGGCTCGACGGCACGGTTACCGACTACGCGCTCACCCCGGAGGGTACGCTCACGTCAACCGGGGAGATGGACTCCACGGACGCCTACGCGGCTATGTTCCTATGGCTCGTGGCCGAGCGATGGCGGATCACGCAAGAGCCTTCCGACTGGCTCCGCAAGCGCGAGCGGAGCTGCGTGTTGGCTCTGTCGGCCGTTCTGCTGACACTTCAGGACGACGGCCTCACCATCGGCAAGCCCGACTGGCCTATCGAGTACCTGATGGACAACGCCGACGTGGTTGCCGGACTGCGGAGCGCCGACGTCATCTTCGACGCCCTCGGCAACCCGGGAATGGCCTCACACTGCCGTGCCCTCGCCGCCCGTTGCGAGAAAGAGCTCCGGAGCTTCTTCGACCCGCAACGCGGCTACTACGCCTGGTACCGCGACCTCAATGGCAACATGGGATTGGAGCTAGACAAGTGGTACCCGGATGTGATGGCCCAGGTCCTCTTCCTGTCGCGCGTCGGCCGCCCCGACGATCCGGATAGGAAGGTCTTCGACCTGGTGGTTGGGCGCTTCCTGAGCGCGCAGCTCGACCCCGCCAAGCTGCAGGAGCACGTCTGGTACGCGCTAGCCGCCCAACGCGTTGGCGCCGACACTTGGGCCGACCGGCTGGTCACACACCTCGGGGGCCTGACGGCGGACATAATAGACAAGCTTGACTCCCTGCAGTGCGCCCTCATCATCGAGGCACTGACCGGCGGCTCGCGGCCGTAGCGAGTCAGGCGCGCGCCAGCTCGAGCGCCCGCGCCACCGCCGGGTTGGGTTCGCGGATCTCGCCCGCGTTGCGCACGGTGACCGTCGGGATGGCGCCGAGCTGCTCGTGGATCCTCATGCGCAGCGCCTCGTCCTCGTTCCGGCCCGACAGTCCGCTATAGCCGAAGGTGCGACAGAGCCTGCCGAAGAGGAAGTGACCTAGCGGGCACCCGCCGGTGCGCTCGATGCCGTCGATGCTTGTTTGCCAGCTCTTGAACAGGTGCGCCTGCGCGAACGAGAGCCCCTGCATAGTGATCTCGTTCAGGCCCTCGCCGCCGACGGAGAGGCCGCCCTCCAACCGGGCGATGCGGTCGATGAGCAGCTTCATCCCTTCGCTGGAGGTGGTGTTCTCCACGAGGCAGTTGTCGAGGTTCCCGCTGCAGAGCGTCACGTCGATGAAGACCGCATCCGTGCCGACCGCGCGAACCGCGGACCGGATCTCCTCCGCGAGGACGGCGCGCCACATCCCGAGTCCTGGGTGGACTTTGACCATCACCTTCCGGTGGCGGTTCTTCATCAGGTTGCTGTATGAGTTCGGCACCCCGAGCCCGGTGCCGGTCTCGGTGTCCCAGGCCCATCCGTGCAGCCTGCGGCTCTGGGCGTCTCGGTACTGGAAGTCGCGGATGAGCGCATAGACCGGATGCGTCGGGTCCATGTCGACCGAGTTGCAGTGCGGCATGGTGTGGAAGCCCATCTCCGCGGCCTTGCGGAGTGTCTCCACGGCCGCGCGCGAGGGAGTGTAGGTCGGGTAGTTCTCATCATAGGGGTCGGTGCGCCAGTTCGAGTAGTGCAGTAGCACCGTCTTCGGATCGAGCACCTCCGCGAGCGCGTCGAGGATCGCCGGGTCGCCACCGAACCACGAGACCGCGAACCTGACGTCCCGCGTCCACGGGAGCCTGGCACGCTCCGCTTCGTGAAGCCCGTACGCGTGCCACAGCCAGTCGCGGTAGATGCCGGCCGGCACGGTCCAGTCGCCCTGGTGGACGTTGATGCGCCACTCGAGTCCGCCGGCCCCGAGGCTCCGCGAGATGGGGCCGTACGCCTCGGTCTCGAGCGTCAGCCTGCCGTCCGCGATGTCGAGTGCCTTGTAGCGGTACGCGTTGTCTCGGCAGTGGATCCAGAAGCCGCCGGCGGCGCCCTGTAGGATCGCGAGACCCGCCTCCCAGAACATCGGCCACGCCCAACGCTGCTGGATGAGCGGATCGCCGGGCTTGAGCTTGATGCCCTGGAAGAAGGGCGCCACAAGGTCGAGGTCGTCGCGCACCGGCGGGAGCAGCCAGCGGCACGACAGAACACCCGCACGTGACGAGTAGGCGGAGGGCTCGACGACCAGATCTCCTGTCTCGGGGTCCTCCGACACGACAATGACCCCGTCGGCATCCCAGCCGTGGAGGCGCACCTGCGCCGCGTGGTCGGAGAGCTGCCGTACGACGATCTCGCCGGCGAGCGGCCCGACCACATCGACGTTCCCCTCACCGGGGTAGTTGAGCTGCAGCGCCGACCCACCTGGGCGCTCGGGCGCCACGAGCTCCTTCCCGTTCGGCTTCGCCTTGAGCGACGTGAGGACCCCGTCCTCGATCCGCGCTGTAAGCGTGCGGGTGTCTACGTTGATGGTGCGGTTCTCGACGGTGAGCATCTGCAAGCACCCCTTCCGATCGGGCCCCCGGCTCATGCGCCGCCGAGCGAGGGCGGACCTGCAGGCGGCGCCGCGGTGGCCATCCTACCGCCGCGCCTCCCCCACCGACACCCACAGCGGGGTCTCCGGTCGGAGGTCGAACACGAGGACCAGGTGGTACTCGCCGGCCAGGTTGCGCGCGACGATGTGGTCCTTCGCGTTCGTATGGATCGGTGCAACCGGATTGAAACGGTCGGGCAGACCCCAGAGGGCGATCATGTAGTCCTCGAACGGCTCGGCGGAAGTGAGCGTCAAGTCGGCGCGCAGCCGGCCGCCGGGTTCCGCCACCCAGCGCGGGCGCGACACCGCGACATCGGGCGTACGCGTATGCGTGATGGCGCTCCCCTCGGGGCCGACCTCCTGGTGCGTGTAGTCAAACCACCAGATGGGATTGGGGCACTCGCGCTCGAAGCGGACGGAGCGCTTCTGGTCCTCTACCAGCATGTACTCGCTCGAGAGCGGGTCCTTCAGACCCGGTCCCGTGTCACGCTGGGCGAGGATGGTCGACACGCGCGTTTCCCAGGGGATGCGCTCGCGCGGAACGAGGACGCCTTGGCCGCCCCAGGTGCACAGCCACCACATGTCGTACAGCAGGTGGTCGGAGCTGCTGACGAACACGGTCCGGGGCGTTCGGCGGAAGTGGCGGATGTAGTAGTCGGCGATGTCGACCGATCGCGCAAAGGCGACCTTGTGCCGCTTCGGCAGCTCGAATGCGACGAAGCGCTGGTACCTGTCGACGAAGGCTGCCATGCGGTCGTCGCGCCCCACGTCCCCGCGTGCCCACTGCCCCACCCGGAGCGGGTCTGTCGCGGGGCTGAGCTTCGTCTCCGGGATCTCGCCTGTGGCGGACACCGACCCATTGAGGTAGTGCGTGATCGTGGTGCCGTTGCGGACTACTGCGAAGTGCTGCCACTGCTCCGACTGAAGCTGTGTGACGATGTCCGTCCCCACCCAGCGGTCACCGTCTCCGACGATGAGGTAGTAGGCGTTCCGCCGGTCGCCCGACTGCTCGATGGAGACTCCCCGCAACCTGGCGGCTCCGTCGTTGTTGTGGCTGGAGACGATGTTCGCCCATGTGCGCTGCTCCGCGCCCGGCCGGACCCACAGGCCGATCGTGAAGGCGTCGCTGTCGAGTGCGAGCGGCTTCACGGTGCGCAGTAGCGCCCCTTCGGAGCGCAGGCTCGCGGCCTTGCCGCTCCTGCCCTCGATCCACGTGACCGGGCCGACAGCCGCCAGCTCATCCCCGGTCGCGGCACCGCGGTCGAAGCTCCACGCGCCAACCGCTCCCTCAGTGGAGTCGGCTCCGTTCGTCATCGCGCGACGGATCTCATCCTCGGACAGCGCGCGCGGAACGACGAAGACGTCATCGACATCGCCTATCCATTGCCGTGAGTCGGGGACGCCGTACGTGAACGAAGGGTTCGGGTACCCCGGTCCCACGAGCCCGTCATAGAGCGGGACGGCGAACACCGGGTGGCCGCTGAGTTCGGCGGCGTTCGCGAGCTCCGCCGCGCCTCGCGCGACGCAGCGCTCGGCCGCCGTCCAGTCGCCCTCGGCCGCCTTGAAGTGCCAGCTCACCGGTCCGATGAAGTGCCAGCCTCCGCAGAAGTCCCATTGGTGCGCTACCACCGCTCCCCGCGGGCGCTGGTCCACCTTGCGACAATCAAGCGGAGACGCGAAGTAGGGGAACTCCGGCATCCCGAGCCACGGCTTGGCGTTGGCTTCCCAGAGGCCACACTGGTCCACGACTCCCAGCTTCTCCAGGTCCGCGATGTAGCCCGGGTCGAGGTCGTGCATGTGCTCCAGGCGCACGCTACGCACCGACGAGGAGTCGGGCATCAACTCGCGGACGCGGTCGAGCGTCGCACCGTACTCCCGGAGTCGCTCCTCATGGCCTAGAGAGGGCGTGTCCGGGAGATGCGGGATCACCTGGTCGCCATAGATTCGCTCGTGCTCCGCGAGTCTGGCGCAGAGCGCGTCGGTTCGGACGAAACGCCCCGCGGGCAGCCTGTAGTCCAGCGGGATGCCGGTCGCGTGAAGCGTTGGCTCCGGCTCCAGCCCATCGAACGCGCTGAAACGGAGCACGACCCAGTCGTCCACGACGGCCGCGAAGTACCGGTACAGCACCTCCCCACCGACGCGCCAACGAAGAAGGTAGCTCCCCGGCTCGCGTGGGGTGTAGGCAAGCTCGGCCCTGCCGCCGACGAACACGGGAGCCAGCTTCTCGCTTGGCATCGTGTCCAGCCAGTCGAGGGTACCCCCGGCCGCGAAAGCGCGGCCCGGTGTGGCGCGCTCGAGGTACCGTGGGAACACACGCACGTCGCCAGGACCCAGACCGTCAGGCACGGATAATGTGAACGTGATCGACTCGCCACACCTCAGCAGACGCGCCGTCGTGGTGAGCTGCGGCCGCTCCGATGCGGCGATGCTGATCACTGCGAGTGCGGGCAGTAGAGGGCCCATGCGAGCCTCCCTGTACGGTTGTCAGATCCCCGACCGGGCGATCTGATGGAGCTCCTCGCGTGAGCGGACGTGCAGCACGCGTACATGCTCGGCTTCGAGAGCCCCGGCGACCGTGTCGTAGTGCGGCTGGTTGTCGATCAGCATCACCGTCACCGTGAAGCCCCAGAATCTGAGCCGCGCGACGGACTGCATGAGCGACCGCCCAAGCGAGGGCGTGATGATAATGAGCGCGAGCTCACGCGAGAGCCCGGGCGCCTCCTCGCGGAGCATCCGGTCGAGGGGCATCCCGTCCGAGAGCTCCAGCCGCGCGAGTGCGTCGAGCATCTCCGCGGCCTTCGCGGCGCCGCGACCCGCGCGCACCTGGACCGAGCGCAGGCGGTCCTCGCCGATCCGCTCGGCCGCGCGTTTCCGGGCCTCTCCGCGGCTCGCGGACACCTCCAGGCCGCCCTCGTGCTTAACGCGCTCGGCCGCGTCGAGGCCGTTGCTGAGCAGGCCCGCGGTCTCCTTCACCTGGATTAGGTAGCACACGATCGACGCCGCCGCGACGCACGCGAGCTCCGAGCGGTCGAACGGATCCGCCTCCTGATACGCCGGACGGTGGAAGTCGAGGACGACCGTCGCGCCCGCGAGCACCGTCGCCTCGTAGACTCGGCTGTGGAGCACTCCCGTCCTCGCGGTCGTCTTCCAGTGGATGCGGTTCAGCGGGTCGCCGACCTGGTAGGGCCGAACGCCCGCGATGCGCGTCGGGTCCTCGTAGATCTGCCGCCTGACCCGTATCTCCCCGATCGGCCGGTGCGTGGCCACGTCGTACCGGAGGATCGCCTCGGGCACAGGTCTGACGGTGATGTAGTGCGCCGAGCGCGCAACGCGGATGCTCCTCATGAACCCGAATAGGTCGCCGGACTCCAGGATCACCGGCCCGATCTGGTGGTAACCCCTGCACGTAAATGTGACCCTGTAGTTGAGCTGGCGCCGCGCGCGGGGCGGCATAACAAAGAGCCTGACGAAGTCGCCGGTGCGCGTGAGCCGCTGGGGCAGCACCTCCTCGACGAGGACCCACAGGAGGGGCAGGGGACGGCTGTTGCTGACGATCGCCCTGATGTCGAGGCTCTCACCTATCTCGGCGCGATCCCTATCGATCGTGCGCGCGCACGAGAGCCCGTCGAGCGCGGAGCGGGACAGGAAGACCGAGATGATGTACGCCACCGCGAGGGCGTACAGCGTGAAGGTCATCACGGAGAAGCGGAACAGGACGCCGATCACCGTGAGGCCGATCACCAGCCCGATGACTGTCTGCCGGCGCATCTAGACCCCCTGGCGCACCGGAGCCGGAACCGTCTCGACGAGCCTGCGCACCGCGTCGGCGGGCGTCAACCCGCGGAGCCGCGCCTCGGGGTTGAGTATCACGCGGTGCGCGATCACCGGGCCGCAGAGCGCCTTCACATCGTCGGGGATGACGAAGTCGCGGCCCACCAGCGCCGCCGTCGCCTGTCCGGCGAAGTAGAGGCACTGAGTCGCGCGCGGGCTGGCGCCGAGGACGAAATCTGGCTGGCTGGGCTCGCGCGTCGCCTGGACGATCCGGATGATGTACTCGCGCACCTTGGGGTCGACGTGGACCTTGCGGCACGCCTCCCGCGCCGCAAGTAGCTCCTCGGGAGTCGCGACCTTCTCGAGCGTCTCGATCGGGTGGCCGCCGAGGATGTTGAGGATCATGTCGTTCTCGGCCTGGAAGCTCGGGTAGCCGATCGACAGGCGCATGATGAACCTGTCGAGCTGTGCCTCCGGGAGGGGGAACGTGCCCTCGTGCTCGACGGGGTTCTGGGTCGCGATCACCAGGTGCGGCCGCTCGAGCGGGTAGGTCACTCCATCGACGGTGACGGCGCGCTCCGCCATTGCCTGCAGCAGCGCCGACTGCGTCCGCGGCGTCGCACGGTTGATCTCGTCGGAGAGAAGCACGTTGGTGAAGATGGGCCCCGACCGGAACTCGAAATCGAGGGTCTTCTGGTTGAAGACGGACGTCCCCGTGATGTCGGTGGGAAGAAGGTCGGGGGTGCATTGTATGCGGTTGAACCTCACCCCGAGCGAGATGGCGAGCGCCCTCGCCAGCATCGTCTTCGCGACGCCGGGTACGTCCTCGAGGAGGATGTGCCCCTCGCAGAGGACGCACACGAGGGCGAGCCGGATCACGCCCTTCTTCCCGACGACCACGCGCTCGATGTTGTCCGCCAGCCGCGTGCAGAGCTCCGAGACGGATGCCACCGCAGGCCTCCTTGTGCCCGTATGTGAAGAGGTACCCGAGTTCTCGCGTATCGGCCCGGGGCCCTTCCGCGAGGTGCCCGAGCCTTGGCCGCGAAGGTAGTGTGCGCTCGCCCGGGCCCCAACACGGGAGGCATGGGCGGGTGCGAGTGTTACGGCGGTTTCCCCTCTCCCGCCGGAGAGGGCTATGTGGGGCGAGCGTTGGCTGGGGCTTCGCGAGGATTCGCCCACCACATGTGGTATGCTCCTCCGCAAGACCACGCGAGAGCAGGCGGCGCCGTTGCAGATAGCCATAGTGGACAACAAGTGCCGGGTCCTAATCCCAAAGGAGGAGCGGGACCGGCTAGGCCTCAAGCCCGGCGACGTCGTCGCGATCCGGCTTGAGGAGGGTGTCCTGCACATCCGCAAGGTCGCGGACCCCTTTGACGCTCTAGCCGAGACCGCGGTCGCGGAGCACGACGCGGGACGGACGCACAGCCTGCGGGACGTCGCTCAGGAGACGGGCATGGAGATTGAGTCCCCTTAGGCCTCATCGGGTTGAGCTGACGGGCCCCGGCAAACGCGACCTGAAACGGCTCAAGCCGTACGCCGCGCGCATTCTTGCGGGGTTGGCGGCCTTGGCGACGGACCCGTTCGTTGGGGAGGCGAAGACGGGCAGCCTCAAGGACGTGCGAGCAGTGGCCTTCTCGCTGCCGGGCGGGGAGTACCGCGTTGCGTACACGATCCACCCCACGGAGCTGGTCTGTATCGTGTTCATGATCGCTCCCCGCAGCAGCTTCTACTCAAAGGCGGAACGCCGGTGGGAGAGCTTGCAGGCATGGCCAGGGCACCGTCGTGGGCAGGACGCTCGGAGGTGCGTCGCGGCGGGAGGTCCGACATGATGCGCAACGCACTGCTGCTAGTGGGCGTGCTCGTTGCCGCCGCAGTCGCCGACACCTACCTCCTTCGCCTCGGCAACGGGCTCGATCCTATCAAGTACAGGGTCGAGATCGAAGCGAAACAGCACGTCGGTGCGGACGAGCAGACGATCAAGGCGTCCTACGAGTTCACCCACCAGGCGCTCAAGATAGCGGACGATGGGCGCATCCCCACCCTCCTGACCTTCGGCCCGGGCCAGGCAACGCTCGAGCACCAGGCCGGCACTGTGACCCTGTCCTGGAGCTACGAGGGCGCGCAGGCCCTGCTCATGTACCGCCCCAACTCGCGCTTGACGCAGGCCCTGACCGCGCTGAAGGACCCGGCCGAGGGAGCGTCCATGGACCCGCTGGCGGGCTACGCAATCGTAGCGTGGTCGATCCCGCTCCTGGAGGGCTCGGTGGAGCCCGGCGCCTCGGTGATGACCGACCTCACCGACGAGCCCGCGATCACGGGCAAGGTCCTGATGCACAGGCGAGTCATCACGACCTTCGACGAGGTGAAGGAGGTCGATGGCGTCCGCGCCGCGTTCATGACCGCGGTATCGGAGCAGAAGCTCGCGGACGACCACCCTACCCTCTCCGGCTCATCACTGGTCGAACTCCAAGCCGCGCTCGACCTGGGCACCGGGCGCATCCTCGCTGTCGATGCGGTCGAGTCCGGAGAGCTGACCGTCAAGAGCGGCCCGGCAGCGGGCACCGTCGTAACGACCGACGAGCTGAAGTGCCGCATCCGCATCGTGGACGGACCGGAGGTCGAGTTTGCGACAGACGAGCCGTAGGGGCGAACGGCAGTTCGCCCGAGCCTACCACCTACGCTCTATCGTGTAGGTGAACTCCGTCTCCCCGTCCGCCGGCACGTCAACCGTGAACTCCGCGGTGTAGGCGTCCTTCTTGGCCCACTCCGCCGTGGCTTGCGTGATCTTCCAGTCGCCCCAGGTGTGCGCGACATGGGTGATCGAGACGGCCTCGTCCTTCTTGTGGTTGCGGAGGCTGACTCTGTACGTGTCGCGGTTTGCCCGGTCGCCGAGCACTTCGTGGTTCGTCTGCGTCAGCTCGCCGACGAGGTCGAACGCGTTGCCCACGTAGAGCCGCACCGTCTCATCGCGCGGCGTGTGGTCGATGTTGTCCTCGCCGATGAACTGAAGCGACCCCTCGTCGTCCGCGCGGAACACCCGTACCCGGCCCTTGGGCAGCGGCATCCCGAGGCCCTGGTCCTCGCTGTTCTTGACCTCGAGCTTCACCGCGACCTTCTTGTCGGGGTCCTGGCCCGAGAAGCGCCACGCCTCGGTGGGATCGAAGATGTACAGCTTCTTCAGCTTGATCCCCGGCGCCGACATGAGCAGGACCTGCTTCGTCTCGCGGTCGGCCACCGTGGTGGTCCGGGGCAACGTGTACATGTGGTACTCGAAGAACGGTTTCTCAACCATGCCCTGGGGCCCGGCACCGCCCGCCGGGCCGGCCATCGCTCTCATCTGCGGCATCGGGGGTTGTGCGACCGCCACGTCCCCGGCGATGAGCTTAAGCTTGGCGTCCTTGTAGGTGGCCCCGGACCCGTTCGTCAGGGTCACCCAGCCGTTCATGTCGCCGCCGGAGTCCGTCACGTTGACCACCAGAACGTAGTCGGCGGTCCACGAAAGGCCCTGCGTGATGTAGGAGACCTCGCACTTCGTCGGACCCGCCCTCTTGGTGACCAGGTCCCACAGCAGCGTCGGTTTGACGATAAGGCCCTCGGGCAGCTCCGGAAGCTCCACCGTCCCCGCCGGGTTGAGGACGATCTTGTCCCCCACCTGCGCCACTCCCACCGACGGCCCGCTCGTGGACAGCAGCGTCGCCTTGTCGCGCGAAACGACCTTACCACTCTCGTCGTACCGGACGATCGTGATCTCCTTGCCCAGGTACTTGCTGAGAAGCCGGGCGCTGTCCACGAGGTCGAACTGGTAGTTCTGCTCGAGGATCGCTACGCTCTCGGGATCGGCCAGGGCGGAGAAGTGCACCGATGTCGGGTCGATCAGAGCCGCGACGTCGGTGAACCGAATGGTCTGCCGGCCGTCTTGCAGGTCGAGCGTCCGAACGTCCTTCACCAGGCCGATCCCCTGGTTGTAGACAGTGAGCTCAATCGCCTCGGAGCCCTCCTGGGCCGCTACGGCGACGCACAGCGACCCGACCATCGCAAAGGGAAGCAGTGTCTGCGCGCAGTTCATGGTCTTGTTCCCCTTTCAGCATTGACGCCCGCACCGGCGGCGAGGCCGACGCCATCACGACGCACTAGCGACGGATTGCCCGCAGGTGTGCCGGCAGCGTCGGTGAAGACTCCGAGGCCCCGGCACCTGACAGGGATGTTCGCCTTGACGAGGAGCACCACCCTTGCGCGAGTACAGCCCAGAAGTCGAGCCCGACGGACGCCCGGACGTGATCGTATGCGGCGCGGGCCCGGCAGGGCTGTGCGCGGCCATCGCGGCCGGCCGGAGCGGAGCGGGCGTGCTGCTCATCGAGCGCTATGGGTTCGTCGGCGGGATGTCCACCGCCGCCCTCGTGTACCCGTGGATGACCTTCCATGACCGGACGGGCGAGCGGATCGTCGACGGGCTCCCGCAGGAAATCGTGGACCGCCTCCGCGCCGTGGGCGGCTCGCCCGGGCATCTTCGCGACACCGTTGGGTTTGTTCACTCGCTCACTCCGTTCGATCCTGACCACTACCGCATCCTCGCGGACCGGATGCTGGCGGAGGCGGGCTGCCAGGTCCTCTATCACGCGCTGCTCGCCGACGTGCGGGCTGCGGGCGACCGAGTTATCGCCTGCTGTGTTCAGACGCCCTCGCGCAGGCTCGTGTTCCAGGCCCGGACGTTCGTGGACGCGACAGGTGACGCTGCGCTCTGCCACCTGGCGGGCGTCCCGATGCAGGAGGACGTCACAGGCGCCGCGGTTCAGCCGATGACGATGTGCTTCCGGGTAGGCGGCGTGGACCTGGGGGCCGTCGACGGATATGTCCGTGAGAACCCGAGCGAGTTCCACGAAGCCACACTCGTCGGGTATCAGCCTCTGACCGGGGTCTCGGGGTTCTTCACGATCTGGCGCGAGGCCCAGCTTCCGGTTCCGCGAGACAGGCTGCTGTTCTTCGCCGGCACAAGGCCGGGCCAGGTGTACATGAACACCTCTCGCATTCTGGGTCGCGACGGCACCGACCCCGTCGACCTGTCCGAGGCCGAGCGGGAAGGCCGACGCCAGGCGGACGCGATCTGCCGGTTCCTGCGCGAGCGGGTGCCCGGGTTCGCCGAGTCGTACCTCGACCGCCTTCCCGCGCAGGTCGGTGTCCGGGAGACGCGCCGTGTCCGCGGCGAGTTCACACTGGCGGCCGAGCACACGAGCGAAGGAGCCAGGTTCGAGGACGCCGTCGCGCGAAGCGCCTATCCGATGGACATGCACAGCCCTGCCGGCTCCGGGATGGTCTTCTCGAGACCGCCGACGGCGCCGTACGACATCCCCTACCGATGCCTAGTGCCGGTCGGCGTGCGGAACGTCCTGGCGGCGGGACGGTGCATCTCAGCGACCCACGAGGCGCACGCATCGGCGCGCCTCACGCCTACGTGCATGATGATGGGGGAGTCGGCGGGGCGCGCCGCGGCGTGGGCGGCCCGAACGGGGCGCGATGTGCGCGAGTGGGAGCCGGGGGTGCTAGCATAGCTCCATGAGGTCCGTCCTTGGCTTCGACGGCGGGGGGACGAGGTGTGAAGCGCTTCGGATCGACGAGACCGGCCGGCTGCTCGGCTGGGGCCGTGGAGGAACCACCCACGAGTGGTACGGCCAGGCCGACCTGGTTGAGCCCTCGGTCGAGGCGGCGATCCGAGACGCACTCGCGCCGGCGGGCGCGAGCGCGTCGGTCCCCTCGCCCGAGCTGTGCATGATGTGCGGCCCCACCGGGAGGAAGGGAGCGGCTCGGCTCATCGAGCTCATGACCCCCGCGCCTGTGCGTGCGGTCAGCGAGTCCGATGCATTCTTCGCGGCGGCACTAGAGGACTCGGGCCTGCTGGTTCTTGCCGGAACGGGCAGCTTCGCACATGGCCGCAGAGCCGACGGGCGGGCGCTCACGGCCGGCGGCGCGGGGCCGGTGATCGGCGACGACGGCTCGGCGCACGACATCGGGATCCTCGCGCTGCGCGCCGCCGTGCTCGCGGGCCAGCTCACGGCCTTCCGCGGCCCGTGCACCGACGCTGTGCGCCGACACTTCGATTGCGATAGGCGCTGGCATCTGGTGGAGCTCTATCACAGACACCACCCGGGCCGGCTTGCGATCGCGGACGTCGCGCGGATCGTTACGCAGCACGCCGAGGAGGGCGATCCCGCCGCACGGCGCATACTGGACACTGCGGCAAGCAGAATCGCCGAGATCGCACGCGAGGTGGTTGCGGAGATCGACCTGCGGGACGAGAAGACCGTGATCCTCGCCGGCGGTGCGACGGCCTCGCCCGCGTACCGCGAGGCGCTCGCGCGCCATCTCGTCCCGCTCTTCGCCGGCGAAGTGAACGTGATCCAGCCGAAGTACCGTCCCTCCGTTGGGGCCGCCCTGCTGGCGCTCAGAGAGCTGGGCGTAGAGTGGAGCCCGGGCCTTGTGGAGCGGCTTGACCAGGAATTGGCCGCCAATGGACTGGCGGATCCGATCAAGGGGTGATCCCGTTGCTTGGAAGCAAGTACATCGAACAGGTCAGGGCGCACCTGGATCGTATCGAGTCGGAGCAGCTCCCGCGCATCCGCGAAGCGGCCGACCTCATCGCTCAGCGCCTCGCAGCCGGCGGAGCGCTGCACATTCACGACTCGGGCCACATGCTCAACCATGAGCTGGTCCACCGGGCGGGCGGCCTGTTCGCGATGGTCCCGTTCCAGTACTCCTTCACCGTTAACGACCCCGTGTCGCCGGTCCACACCGGGCGTCCGGGTGCGCCGGACGACGTTGCGCGGACCTTCTCGCAGGTCGAGCTCGCGCTTGAGGCCGGCAACATTCGGCCCGGCGACGTCCTGATAGTGGGCTCGGTGTCAGGGCGCGCCGTGAACGTCGTCCACGTCGCCCTGAGAGCCCGCGAGCGTGGCGTACTGGTGGTGGCGCTGACCTCTGTCGCCTACTCGAGCTCCGTGGCAAGCAAGCACCCCTCGGGCAAGCGACTCTTCGAGGCAGCCGACATCTGGGTCGACAACGGCGCCGTCCTCGGCGACGCCTGCCTCGAGGTGGAGGGCCTGCCCGTCAAGGCGGTCCCGACCTCCGGCGTCGGAGCCGCTATCACGGCGTGGACGCTGATCGCGGAGACCATCGAGCGTTTGATAGCGATGGGGAAGCCTCCGCACGTGTTCGCGTCGGCGAACCTCGACTGGGGGCCGGAGTTCAACGAGAAAGCGAAGCAGGAGTTCGACAAGGTGGGGCTCTGAAGACAATGGGCTGAAGCCCATCGTCCCGGGGAGGTGTTCTTGAGTGTCCGCTGACCGCTACATCGAAGCCGCGAAGGCCGCGCTGGACGAGGTACTACGCCGCTCGCGAGACGACATCCTCGCAGCATCGGAACTGCTGGTCGACACCATCCGCGCCGGCAGCTGCATTTACTCGTTCGGCTGCTCACACTCGTTCATGTTGACCGAGGAGGTGGTCTACCGGACCGGCGGCCTGGCGATCATCAACCCGGTCGTGCCGCACGGCATGATGCTCGACGTGCGGCCCATCCCGATGACATCGAGGATAGAACGTGTGAGCGGCCTGGGCGCCGTGTATGCCGACGGAGCCGGCATCGCCGCGGGCGACGCCGTGATCGTTGCATCAACCAGTGGACGCAACCCGGTGGTCGTCGACTTCGCGATCCGCGCCGGCGAGCGCGGCGCCAAGGTGATCGCCATCACGTCGGTCGAGTACACCGAGGCCGTCAGCAGTCGCCACCCGGGCGGGCTCAAGCTCCGAGACGTCGCGGACGTTGTCATCGACAACGCGGCCCCGGCAGGCGATGCCGCGGTGGCGGTTGAGGGCTTCGAGCAGAGGGTCGGCCCGCTCTCGACCCTGACCGGCGTGGCGGTGATGAACGCGATGGTCTGCGAGGTGGTCGCCCGCATGGTCGCCGCGGGAGAGATGCCTCCGGTCTTCGTGAGTGGTAACCTGGACTGGGGCGAAGCGCACAACAAGCGCCTGTTCGCCGAGAACGGACACCGCATCAAGTACCTGTGACGCGGCGCGCGAGGTGGTGGAGCGACGTGTTGGACGTGATCGACCGGTGCGTGCTGTTCACGGGCCTCACTGATCAGGCGAAGCGTATGATCGGCGAGATCGCGACTCGCCATAGCTACCCGGACGGCACTACGCTGGTCTACGCCGGTGACCCGGGGCGCACGCTCTTCCTCATCGAGCGCGGCGCCGTGGATGTGCTCGTGCCGGGCGAGGCCGGTGAGGTAGTGGTGGCGACGCTGAGGGCCGAGCCCACACCCACCGAGCAGTACTCCGGGGGGTTCTTCGGCGAGATGTCCCTACTCGACGTCGAACCCCGCAGCGCGAGCGTGCGGGCCAAGGGCAACGTGACGCTCGTGGCCCTGCCGCAGAAGAAGCTCGGCGAGGTGTTCGACAGACGCCCTGAGATACACCTCGTGGTGATGACGAACATCGCCCGTGTGCTGTCGCGGCGGCTACGAGAAGCGAACGCGCGCTGGGACACGTAGCGCGGCATCTGTCACAAGCCACGCCGGGGGCCACAGGGGGATGGGACGCGGCAGTCCCCTCCCCCACCCCCACCGTAACCCGGCCGCGCACGTGCCCGGTCGGGGCCAGACACTTCGCCGACGCTCACGAAGAGCGGCGCTAGGCGCGGAATCCGGAACGCCGTCGCACCTCGACCGCGATGCTTGCGCAGGCGCCGCACCGCGCCCTCAAGCTCAGCCGACGCGGCGCCGCGCGGGTTGTTCACGGATTCTGCGTCGGCCGTTCCGGTCGATCGCTCCGCCCAATGGCGATGTCGACGTTCGCCCACTCGCGGATCGCCTTCCCGAACTTGCTGTACACCCAGGCAACGCCGATCAGGACAAGCCCGAGCGCGCCGAAGGACAGCATTCTGTACGGCCCGGTGAGGAAGCCAAGGTCGTACACGAACAGCTTCAGAACGGCGACCGCGAACACGGCCAAGGCCAGCCATCTCACGTAGCCGAGCTTCCTGGCAATGCCGATCCCCAAGGCGACGGCGGCGTACACGGCCCACACCACCGACACCGCGAGCTGCGCCGCATTGGCCCATGTCGAGGGGGCCGGGAACTGGAGCCACCGCACGAGGTGATAGGTCTCGATGGTGAGGCCCCACAGCACGACGAAAGCTGCTGTCAGGCCGAAGGCCTCGGGCCTGTAGGCATCCGTCTCCTCGAATGTCAGCTCCCCTCGGTGGCGCTTCAGCTCGTGCGCCGCGCAGGCGGCGAGCACCGCCAGGAGGCCTAGCGCGCACGCGCGCAGGTTGGCGAACGGCGGCCAGCCGTACCCTTGAGTCGCCGCGGACGCGATGAGCGCGGCGATCGCGGCGAGGCCGCCCAGGCTGACCGAGGTCCAGCGGAGGCCCACCACGTCCAGCATCAGGCCCAGCACGAGGTCCGCGGCCGCCACCAGCACGGCCACGCAGATGATGGCCAGGCCGCACGCTTCAGCGGAGTGCGGCGCCCACCAGCCTTGCTCGTCGAAGGCGATCCACAACTCACGGGCCACAGCCACAATGCGAGCACGCTTGTCAGCGCGGCGGACAGGTTGGCGACCTCCGCCGCCCACCGCAACTCACCACGGCGCCACAAGTGCAGCACCGTCGCCGCGAGCGACACTGCGACCGCGAGGCCGAGCCCGGCCGCTTGCGCGTCGGCGCCGAACAGGCTCGCGGGTCGGGCCCCGGCCATCTCAGTCCACGCGAGAAGGCACGCGGAGAGTACGAGCACACCGAGCCCGACGGACGCGAACGCTTGCTTCTTGGCCCAGCAGCCGATGATCGTCAGCGCCAGGGCCTGTCCCGCCCAACCGATGGCGAGCGGCTGGTCCGACAGCATGAGCGGGAACGCTATCGTCAGGAAGAGCGCTGACAGCGCGAACCCGGTCGCGATGAGCCCCGTGTCCTTCGGCAACCGGACCAGAGCCGCCCAGCCGAGCGCGAAGCACACGACGGACAGCACGCCCGAGAAGGCGCCGCGGGCCCACTCGGGTGACTCAGGCAGGACGGCGAGCCCTGCGCCGAGGTAAGCGGCGCAGGCAAGCACCAGGTAGGCTAGGTCGTACGGCTCACTGGCGACTCTCATGCGTAGCGAGTAGGCACATCCTGCCGCCAGGAACAGTGCGTAGTTGAGGCTGAGGAAGCCGAACGTCTCCCAGCGGGCGATGGGGGAGTATCGCGTCAACAACCACACCAACACGAGCCAAGTTGTGGCCAGCAGGGCCAGCAGGCTCATCGGCCGCCACCGGCGCGCCGTCACCGCGGCGAGGATGCCGGCGTTCAGCACCGTTAGGTAGCCAAGGAACCTGTACGCGCCCTCGGGACCCGACTCACCAGTGCCACCTGACAGCAGCACCGGCGTAAGGAACCCACCGGCGATCGCGAGCACCATCAGGCTCATCGAGTCGTACCTGAGTGACAGGCCGACGCACAGCGCGGTCACGAGACTCATCGCGCCGAAGGCCGGCAGCACGCCGAGGATCTCATACCGCACCGCCGCCGCCCAGAGCGTGAGGTACAGCAGCGCGATGCCGCACGCGCTGAGCCCTTTGTCGAACCAGGACTCCGTGCGCTCCCTGGCGACCGCTCCGGCCAGCAGGAAGAGCACTCCCGCCGCCAGACCGATCAGCGTGCGACCGCCGGGGCCGATGCCCTCCCATGCGAGCTTCAGCCCAAAGGACGCGCACATCAGAACCAGAACCACCCCGATCCACAGCGCCCACTTCCCGCCGAGGAGGGTCTCAATGTCCGTCCGTTCGGGCTTGGGCTCAGGCTCGGAGGGCCTCGCGTACGCGTCGCGTGCGATGCGCTCGAATGCCATCTCACGGGCGGGCGTCCACGCGGGCTGAGGCGAGGGCGTCGGAGTCACGATGGGAGCGGGGGCCGGCATCGGTGTTGGGCTCGTCACCGGGCGAGGCGCCACCGGAGGCGTGGGCGACACGATGGGGTATGGCTCGCCTTGCGCCTGGCCCGGCGCCCATCGCTGCGACGGAACGGCAAAAGTGCCGTCCGGCTGGTCCATCCCGACCCACTGCCGCAACGCCCGGATGTTGGCTTCGAGTAGACCTATGCGCTGCAAGAGACGCTCGTAGCCCTCAGGCGGCGGCTTGCTGCTGCGAATCGCGGCGCCGACGGCCCACACGATCGCAAGAACCACAGCCGAGAGGCACCCAAGCGTGGCGAGGAACGGCAGGACATCGTCCATCACGGCCCACCCTCTCTGCACCGCAACGGCACCGCGCGGCCGTCGATACCCGGCCCGCGACCGCGACCGCGCTACCGGGCTGGGAGGCCGGCCCAGCCGCGAGACGAAAGACACTTAGCGCCAGCTTGGCTGTATTGGCCGTTCGCGGGCCCGCGACCTGCGAGCCGGCCACTCGAAGGAAGACCGACATGGTCGCTACGCCGCACATTCTGGCCGGGGCCGCGCTCGGGAGGCTCTCCGGTCGCGCGTGGCTCGCGCTGCCGGTGGGCGTGGCATCGCACTACGTGCTGGACTCGATCCAACACGTCGACGTGCCGCGCCTGTTCCACTATGCGCCCGGCTTCGTGGCTCAGAAGGTCGCCATCATCCTCGCAGACGCATGCCTGGGGATTCTGGTGGTGCTGCTCTGCGCGAGGAAGGACAGGCTCCGGGTGCCGCTCATCGTCGGAGCTGTGGGAGGCGTTCTGCCCGATGTCGTGGACTACGGGCCTTGGCGCCATTGGCTTCCCTTGGTGCCCGGCTGGGACACGATCAGCCATCTGCATCACGCGGTCCAGCCTCCCTACGACGACTCGCAGCTTGTCGTCGCTATCGCCACACAGGTGGCGGTAGCGGCGGGGTCGCTTCTGGTGCTCACGGTGCTGCGCCGGCGGGCGGAGGCAGACGCCTCCGTCGCACCCCGATGAGGCCATTCCCAGCCAAAGGGACTCAGGTCGCCCTCTGACGGGGTCGCGTCGCCGGCGGTGTCGGCTCCCGGTGTGGCAGCAGCTCGGAGAAGGAAAGGCGCTCGCGCCGGGCGCAAGGTCCGGCCGCTTCGCAAGGGGGCCTCGTAGATGCTAGCTCTCAGCGCGCTGCTCATACTTCAGCCGCCCCAGCCGATCGGTCCGCCCGGATGGACCGCGCAGTGGGTCTGGGGCTCGGTCCATGAGGATGGCGGCCTCGGGTTCTTCCGTAATGCCTTCGAGCTGCCGGCTGACGCCGAGCGTTTCGTCGTCCAGATGAGCGGCGACGACGGCTACGAGGTCTTCTTCGACGGCCGGTCGGTCGGCTCAGGCGGCTTCTGGTGGAACACGACCAACACGTACGACCTGGGGCCCGTCGCCACCGGACAACACGTGATCGCGGCCAAGGTCAACAACGCTGCACGCCCGGGCGGGCTGCTACTGGAGGCGTGGGCTGTCGGGGACACGGTGTGGAAGTGTATCGCCACCGACTCGACATGGCTGTTCTCGGGCGATGCGCCCGACACGTTCGCGCAGCTCGGCTTCGACGACTCCGGGTGGGAGCACGCGCGGGAGATAGGGCCCCCGCCCGTCTCCCCATGGGGTAAGCTGCCGATCCGGTTCGTGGGGCCCACGCTGGAACTGGAGCTGCTCGACTCCCGGATCGACCTCAAGGACCGCAGTGTCACCGCGCACGCTGCGATTCGCGTAGTGCGCGCCGAGCCCCACGCGCGCCTCGTGGGACTTGAGCTGGTGCGCGAGGACCGGGTGTTCGCACGGACCATCGTGCCCGTGGACCCGCGGCCGGAGACCTGGCGAGCTGGCGACCGCGTGGAGATCGAGGGCTCCGCGGAGCTCGGCCCGTTCGTGCCGGCGGGCGACTACGACGTGCGCTTCGGCCCGTACGGGGCGACCTACGGCGAGGACACATCGATGAAGGTGGGCACCGTCACCCTCAGCGTGCGCGACGTCGACTACCCGCTTGTGACCATTGGACCGCACAACGGCGCTCCGGGTCTCTTCATCGACGGCACGCCGACGTACCCGCTGATGCTCATGAGCTGCCCCATCGATCCGCGCGACATCGCGGACGGCGCGGCCGACGGGCTACACCTTCAGACCATCGGCGCCGCCTCCGGCTGGGCGGGTGTCGACAAGTACGAGTACACCGAAACGGACCGCGCTATCCAGACAGCGCTCGAGGCAGACCCTGAGGCCCTCCTGCTGCTTCGGGTGATGATGTCCGCTCCGAGCGACTGGCTCGACGCGCACCCGGACGACATCGTGAAGTACGCCGATTCCGCCTCCTGGCAGAACTCCGGCCTCGGTGGTGCGCGCCATCCGAGCTACGCGTCGGCGCTGTGGCGCACGGACGCGTCCGAGGCGCTCCGCCGGCTCGTGCGGCACATCCGCGAGGCCGGCTGGGCCGACCACATCCTCGGGTTCCACATCGCGGCCGGCATCTACGGCGAGTGGCACTACTGGAACGCTCCGTACTACCCAGACTCGTGCCCGACGTTCGAGCGGGCCTATGCGGAGTGGCTGAGGCGCGAGTACCCCGACCACCCACCCGAGGCGCGCATCCCCACGATCGAGGAACGGCGCCAAGGAGATGTCGGTATGTTCCGCGACCCCGCCAAGTCGCGGTGGCTCATCGACTACCAGCGGTTCCTGCATCTACAGGGCGCCGAGTCCCTGATCGCGATGGCCAAGGCGGTGAAGGAAGAGAGTCGCGGCCGCTGCCTCACGCTCGCCTTCAACGGCTACCTGCCGGACCTCAACTGGAACCCCGAGGGCGACCACCGACGCTTTGACCTGGCGCTGCGGTCGCCGTATCTCGACGCCTTCGCGAGCCCTCACTCCTACGGGAGGCGCGGAGTCGGCCAGGACGCGACCATGCGCGGCTTCCCGGAGAGCGTCCGCGCGATGGGGAAGCTCTGGTTCGATGAGGAAGATGACCGCACAAGCCTCGCGAGCGACCCCGCGTTCACGCACGTCACATCCGTCGAGGACAGCGTCGAGATCCTCTGGCGGGGCTTCGCGCAGGCACTCACTCACAGCGCGGGCCTGTGGTACATGGACCAACAGGGAGGGTGGTACAGGGACCCCGCAATACACAAGGCATTCGCCCGCACGAAGGTCGCCGCCGACGAGTCGATGACGCACGAGCGCACGCGCGACAGCCGGGTCGCGGTGGTGGCGAGCTTCCAAAACGCGTGGTACCTCGCCGACAGGTCGTCGGGGCTTGACCACGTCACGAACGCGCTCATCAACCCACAGCTAGAGCAGCTCTCGCTCTGCGGCGCGCCGTTCGACTTCTACCTCATCACCGAGGCGTTCGAGCCCGGGGTGCCGGACTACGACGCGTACGTCTTCCTCGACACCTTCCACATGACCGATGAGCAGTACACCAAGGTGCGGTCACTTGTCGAGCGCGGGAAGACCGTGCTGTTCTTCTACGCGCCGGGCTTCGTGTCCGACCGGGACCTATCGCTCGAGCGGATGAGGGCGCTTGTGGGGCAGCCCGTCGAGATGACTGAGGAGATGACCCTCGCCACCGGCGAGAGCCAGAAGCCGGGCTTCTCGGTGCCGGGCCTCGAGCAGCCGGTCGCGAGGTCGGGCAATGTGTGGTACTGCCCGTCGCCGCCGCTCGCGGCCGACAGGCTTCGCGCGATCCTCCGCGAGGCGGGGGTGCACATCTACATGGGCTCTGGCGACCCGCTCATGGTGGGCGCCGGCTATGTCGCCGTGCACGCTGCGTCGGACGGGGAGAAGACGATCCACGCGCCGCGCCCGGTCACCTGGATCGACGCGCGCACCGGCGCGACGCTCGCGACAGCGGTCGACTCGATCAAGGTCACGATGCGCCGCGGCCAGACGATGCTTCTGGAGATGAGGTAGCGGCGGCAACGGCTGCCGCTCGTTCCCGGGGCCTGCTGCTCCCTCCGCCCGCACCGACTACTCCCTCGCCCCGCACTGCGGGGAGAGGATGTCCTGAGCGCAGTGGAAGGGGCCGGGGTGAGGGGGAGGATGCGGTAGGAGTACGTCGTCCGCCCTCCGTCCGGGTCTGCCATCGCTCGCTGCCGTCGGGCCCGGCCACTGGCCTCGCGGCCCTGAGTCGCCGTGCCCATCCCCACCCCTCCTCTCCTGCTACTGCTATGCCTTCGTCGCCACTACCGTTCCTTTGGGTCCTTGCTTGGGTTTCCAGTCGACTGTGTAGCCGTGTGAGCGGAGGAAGGCGGCCACCGGCATGGGGATGTCCGGGTAGCCGCCGTCGGGGACGCCTATCGCCGCGGCGATGGGGCCGAACTTGCCTATCGCGTACTCTCTGTCCAGGTCGGTGTAGACGTTGGCGCCTTCGACGGTCTTGCCGTTGATCTCAAGGGCTACCCACGCTTGGACTGCGGTGTCTGTATGGATCTGCTTGATGAGCCCGGCGGCTTGCCAGTTGGCTGCTCTGAATGGGCTCTCGACCACGCCGTAGGCCCTGCCCTTGGCCTCGATGACGTGGCCTCGTCCGTCTGAGATGCCTACGTGGAAGCACTCGCCTGTCTGGCTGTGAAGCTTGAACACAAGTGCGCCGGTGATGGTGGTGGCGTCTGCGACGGCTATGCGTTTGCAGGCTGCGATCTGGTTCCATGTGCCGTCGGGGAATGTGATGCCCACGCGGGCGCAGGCCCACTCGACGAGTTCCGAGCAGTCGAATGCGGGCGGGTCAGGATCGTTTGGCGCCGCCTCCGCGCCGAACACGTACGGCTTGCCGACTTGCTTCCGCGCGGTCTCAACGAACTGCTCTGCGCTGCCAGGCATTCAGGACCACCCCTCGTACGACCCAGCCGAACGGCCGTGGTACCGATCCAAACGACTACCGCATCGCCCGTGCCGTCGTGTCGCCGTCCGAGTCGGCCTCCTGAACCACCGCGAGCC
>Ga0315282_10004291_pt1 | contig 24886 bp, 27 predicted proteins | sample YL17G07_20_MG_FD_203693 | JGI IMG/M metagenome (GOLD analysis project Ga0315282, IMG submission 203693) | Sediment microbial communities from Yellowstone Lake, YNP, Wyoming, USA - YL17G07_20 | ecosystem: Environmental > Aquatic > Freshwater > Lake > Sediment | place: USA: Wyoming | collected... | reverse complement strand
GCCGAGAGGCGGACGGCGCGGGCACCGCAAGGCGGGGCGGGGTCGGGGGTGGCAGCGATAAGCGCCTCGACGGCGATGCAGGTGGGGTCAGTGGCAGCGGGCGCGGCGTCGGCGGTGATGTCGGGGGTGGCGATTTCGCGGGCCGGAGACGCGCGGGACGCGGCAGCGGCGGCGAATGCGACGGCGGCGGAGGCGACCAGCGCGGCGAATGACGCCATCGCGGCGGCGCAGGCGGCCGGAGACGCGGCGAACGCGGCGGGCTGCACGCTGAATGAGTATACCGGGACGAGCGTGTATACGCCTCCCGGCGACTACACCTGCGACTAGAGGCAAGGGAGATTAGCGCCGGGCGGGCGGCGGGCAGGCTTCGCGGAAGCTTGGCGCCGCCCGCCGTGTTTTCAGGAGACAACAGCTCCGACTCGCTTCATTGTCCCGAGGAATCACCACTTCCTTTCGCCATCGGCGTCGGCGGGCACAGAATGGTTTCGGCGGCCACTCGTGCCCGGCACGATGACCGGGGACGAGTGATCCCTATCGATGGGTTCACCTGAGAAACTTACGTGCGGGGCAGAAGCGCCATTAGCAGGAACCCCGCGGCGGCGGCAACCAGCAGAGTCACGACCTGGGGTTGAATGGAGGGCAGATGGGAGAGCGCGCCGCTCAGGGAACTTCCCGCCGGACTGCCCAGGAACTGAACGCTGTTGTAGAGACCTAGCGCGGTTCCATAAGCGCCTTCCGGTGAACATTTGCTGGCGAGGCTCGGCAAGATGGGCTCGAGTCCGGTAAAGCCAATATAGAAGAGGGTACCGGCGATCATCACTCCGACCAGTCGCTGCGGGTCAAGTCCCACCCATTGCGGTTGGAATAGAATCAACATACTGGGCAGAAAGAACAAGAAGGCGATGGCCGACAGTGGCCGGCCCCAGCCCCGGTCGGCGCCGCGCGAGAATCCGAACATCGTGATCCCGCTGATCAGCATCATGGGTAGCAGCAGGGTGTAGTACTGCGTCATCTTCAGGTGATGTTGGTGGGTGACGATGAGCGGAAAGTAGAAGAAGAAGGTCGACACAAAGAAGTTCATTAAAAAGCCGCCCGCAGAAACAGCGAGCAGAGGCCGAATGCGCAGGACCGCAGAGAGTGGCGCCGGGGCGGCCGCAGTCGGGGGAACCTCCGGCAGGTATCGGACCAGCAGCATGTCGGTGGCGAGACCCAGAGAACCAGTCAGCCAGAAGAGGAAGGATGTCCCGAAGATCCCCGCAAGAATCGGCCCCACGATAATCCCCACCACAAAAGCCGCCCCAATCGGAATGCCCAGTACCGCCATGGCGGTCGAACGGCGGTCCGGTTCGATGTTGTCGGCCACCGCGGCAAATGCCACTGAGATGATCGCCCCGCCGCCCTGCACGAGGCGGCCGAGAATTAGAACTGCAATTGGCAGGGGCGCCGGGAACCAATGTGGAATGGCGCAGAGGAACGAGCCGGCGCTGAACAGCGCCATGCCCAGAATCAACACCTTGCGGCGTCCGATGCGATCCGAGAGTCGCCCGAAAGGAATTTGGAGGATGGCCATCGTCAGGCCATAGGAACCAAAGGCAAAGCCCACAAGAAAACGCGACTGAGTGAACTGCAGTCCGTACAGCGTGAAGACAGGCAGGACCAGGAAGAGGCCCAACATGCGCAGTCCCACCGTGGCGGCGAGCGCTAGCAAGATCTTCCGCTGCGTGGGTGTGAAAGGAACGCGGGCCTTCGGTTTGGAATTCGTCATCGGGTTGGTGTGGACCGCGTTGTCGTGCCTCTAGTCTCTCGGCTTCCTGCGGTGCGGGGCCCGTCAATTGCGCAGCGCGTGGGCCACCTTGACGAGCGTCCGCATCTTCTCGATCGCTTCCTCGACGCTGCGCGTCTTCAGACCGCAATCGGGGTCCACCCAGATGTTCTCCTTGGGCAGAACGCTGAGGCCGTCGCGCAGGCGCTGCTCGACGAGTGCTTCGGCTTCAATCACGTGCGAATGGACGTCCACAACGCCGAAGCTGAGGTCTTTTGTGAAGGGGCTCTTCCTAAATAGGGCCAGCATGTCGAGGCCGCTGTTGGACATCTCCAGATCGAAATTCTCGACCGGCATGTTGAGCATCTCCGGGTATATGTGCTCGAACGCGCCGTAGCAGATGTGGGTTATGAAGTAGGCGGGCAGCCCCTCCGTTGCGATGCGCAGGCCCTCAATCGCGATCTGCAATTCTTCCGGACGCACCGACGTCGCCGGCTCGTCAATCTGAATAATCTTGGCTCCGGCTTGGACGAGCGCTTCCACTTCGCGCCGGATCACCTTTGCCAATGCCAGGCAGGTCTCCCGGCGGCTCGCGTAGTGTTCGTTGAAGGACCAATCCATCACCGTGTAAGGGCCGGTGAGCATGCCCTTGACGGGTTTGGAGGTCAGGCCCTGCGCGTACTTCCACCAGTCCACCGTAATGGGCTGCTCCCAGCGGACCTCTTCCGTGATAATGGGCTTGTGGTAGTAGCGATTGCCGTAGGAGCGGACCAGGCCGCCCAGCTCAAATCCCGGCAGGTGCTCGGCAAAGTAGGCCACCATATCGCCGCGATACATCTCGCCGTCCACCAGAACATCGATGCCGAGCTCTTCCTGCTTGCGGATCCAAAACTCGGTCGCCTGGCGTTCCTTCTGCGTGAGCTCCTCACGGGAAATCAGCTTCTTCGCGAAGTCGGCGCGCGCTTTCACCAAGTAGTCGGGCTTGGGGAAGCTTCCGACGGACGTCGTCGGAAAGAGCGGGAGATTAATTCCCAATTCTTGCAGTTTGGCTCGGCTCATGTGCGCCCCCCCAGAAACTCGTTCTTGATCGCCGCCAGGCGCCGCAGCTTGAGCCGGGCGCGGTCGCGGGGCAGATATTCCAGACCGCAGGACGAGGTCAGATAAAGCCTCGTGGCGTTGAGCCGCCGGGCGAGGGTTTCGATTTGCCGCGCGACCGCCCCAGCGTCTTCCAGCTTGGTGTTGCGTCCGTCGACAAACCCCAGGGCCAGGGTTTTGGCGCTCCCGCTGGCTGAAATCACTTCTCCAAGGCGGGGGCTGTAAGTGAAATCGAGACCGAGTGAATCGACCGGGAGGTTCTGTAGCTGATCGTAGAGGGGAGCTGCATCTCCGAAGTAGAGGGCCAGGAGAATTTCCGCCTTGCCTTTCGCGGCCACTAAGACTGCAAGAGCGCGCCCGGCGATAACCAAGTCCTCGGGATTCTTCAGCAGGGAGGGCTCGTCGATCTGGACAAGAATTGCTCCGGCCTGTGCAAGGGCGGCGATTTCAGCGGCGAGAGCCTCGGTATAGCCTTCAACGAGTTTCTCGAAACCGCCTGCGCCTCCGTTCTCTTCGATCGAGTGGCGGGCCAGGGTCACCGGACCGGTCAGCACGACCTTGACGGGCCGGGAAGATTTCACCTTGGCAAAGAGGAAATCGTCCAGCGCGAGCGGCCGTGTCCGTTCGACCCGTGCATTGACCACCGGCTGCCGGAAGTATGTATTGGTGTCGAAGAAACGCAGCAGGCCGTTGATGCGAACCCCCGAGAGCTTCCCCGCCAGATGTGAAATCGAGTCGTACCAGCGGACCTGCCCGTCGGTGACGACGTCGAGGCCTGCCTCAATCTGCTCGGCGAGCGCAAGTTCGCTCAAGCGTTCTTCCGCGGCACGCAAGTCGGCGTCGGACTTCGCGCCCTTTTCCCATTCCGCGATGGTCCGCCGAAGAACCTGCTGGCCAGGGTCGTCGCCGATGCGCGGGTAACTGCTGTGATTGATGGTAGTCAGATTCATTGTGGTTTCGGGTGCTGTGATCTCCAGAATCAGTCGTGCTAGTGCTTCAAGGCTTGGCTTGAGAAGCAGATGCTCCGTGGTGTTCCCCGGGCGAAGGATATTTTGCGTCACGTTGGTCGACAAACTCGACCTTCACCTGATGAGGAATCAGCCCCTTCTGGTATCCGCGGTCCAGCAAGCTCTGCACGGCCGCGCGGCCGCGTTCGCCATAATCGAGCGTCCAGTCATTGACGTACATGGAAACGAAGCGGTCGGCGCCCGGCGTGTCGAGGCCGCGGCCAAACTGCATGGCGTATTCGAGGGCCTGCTCGCGGTGCTCCAGGGCATATTCAATACTCTGCTTCAGAATCTTAGCCACGTGGAGTTGCGTCTTGCGTTCAAGGTTTCGCGAGATGGCGTTCCCGCCCAAGGGGAGCGGCAGCCCGGTTTCCTGGTGCCACCACTCTCCAAGATCCACGACCTTGCGCAGGCCTTCGCGGGCGTATGTCAGCTGGCCCTCATGGATCACCACTCCGGCATCCGCTTCCCCGCGCGCGACGCAATCAAACACCTGGTCGAACGGAACCACGAGAGTTTTGATCTTCGGCTCGTAGAGCCGCAACACCAGGGAAGCGGTCGTCAGCTTGCCGGGAATGGCGACGGTCCTGTCCTTGAGTCCCTGACCACTGGTCTGTTCCCGCGCCACCACAATGGGGCCGTATCGGTCGCCAAAGCTCGCACCGCTGGGAAGCAAAACGTAGCGGTCCGCCAGGTACGCGTAGGCATGAAATGAGACCGCGGTAATGTCGTACACGCTCGCAAGGGCCTTCTGGTTGAGGCTTTCGATGTCCTCGAGCATGTGAGAAAACGTCAAATTGCCTGTGCGGATTTTCTTGGTCGCCAGCGCGTAGAACATGAACGCGTCGTCCGAATCTGGACTGTGAGCCAGCTTCAGCTCCTGGCCGCGTGAACGCGCTGAATCTCCCTTTCGCACAGAAATCGGCTGCATCATGGCCTGAGTGAGGTTTCACCCTGTGATGAGAAAACGCTATTTTACCATGCCGACTGGCACGTCGGCTAGCGGCACGTCTGCGCCGCGGGCCAGACGCGAGACGTGCGGGGTACTGAAGATGCGGGCAGGCGGGGGACGGTGGCAGGCAGCGGAACAGGGGAGGACGCGAACCGAGACGGTCGATTGCGTTCAATCAGCTACTTGCTTGCGCCGGCGGCCCTTAAGCGAACTGCCCGCAAGGCGCGCAAGGCTTCCCCGGCCACCTCGTTCTTAGAATCCTGGGAAAGTTGCTCGAGGTAGGGAATGCTCGAAGCATCGCCGTCGTACATCAGCACGACGCACAGCCGTCGTCGCACCTCCGTCTCGCGGCTATTCAGGAAGGGATAGAGACGAGCCAGCATTTCCGGGCGGCGCGCAAGTTCGATCAAGTAGGTTTGCACCACGTCGCCGCGCAGCCTGGAACTGAGTCCCTTCACCAGATCACTCAGATAATCCATCTTTCCACAGGCGGTGATGGCGAACATCATGGCCACCCGGGTGGCGCCGTCCTTCTCCGCGTTGACGGCTTTCTCGAGGTCCGGCAAGCCCTTTTCGTCCCGAGCGCGAGCCAACCCCTCGGCGGCCAAAGTGCGAAACGCCTTATCGGTGTCCCACAGGGCTTTCACAAAGATCGGAACGGAGACTGGGCTGCCGATGTAGGACAGGCCCTCGAGCGCGCGCAATTTGGTGGTGCGGTCGGGATTGTTCTCGTACATCGACTGCAGCTTGGGAACCGCTTCCGTGGTGCGCAAGATTCCCACGGTCACGGCGGCTTCCAGCTGAACCTGCTTGCTGGGGGAATCGAGCAGGTCCACCAGCGACGGGCCCGCCGTGAGGACCTGGATTTTGCTTAGGGCGTTCAGCGCTTCTGCCGCCAGGTCCTCGTCGCTTGCGTGAGCCGCTTTGACGAGGTCAGGCACGGCGGGCTTGGCAAGGAGGATACCCAGTCCGGCGGCGGCACGGCGGGCTGGCCCGACCGGCTCCGTGCTGTTGAGCGTGGCGACCAGCGCCGAGACTACCTTGGGATCGACGCTGATGCCGGGATCAATGCGCGTGTCATCCCGCACATAATGGCCCTTAGCGCGCTTCCAAGTGTTCTGCAAAAAGCCGACAAATCCCCCCGATTGCGACTGGCCGGCGTAGTAGCCGACTAGACCTTCGACGGCGAGGATGCGGACATCGGGGCTTGCGTCTTTCGTCGCCTCGATGAGCGGATCGAGCGATTCTGCTGCGTGGATCGAGGCCAGGGCCGTCACCACTTCTCGGCGCACCTTCTCGTTCTCGTCCTTCAAGAGCGGCGTCAGGGTGGGGATATCCGCGGGCGACCCTGTTTTTGCCAGTTCTTTGGCTGCGCGGGCGCGCTGGTCGGCGTCGGGACTCTTCAGGCCCTGGCCTTCGGCGGCCCCGGTCGCTTGCGCGTGGGCAATTGACCCCGGCAACAGCATTGCGGCCAGGCCGCAAGCCAGTGCTATGGTTGGAAACGTCCTCACTGCGCTGCCTCCCCACCCATGTGCGAAATCGTGATTCTCGTCTTTCCGGAGTCTTCGTCTTTGGCCACGCTGATCGTCACCACGGTTGGATGTTCTTTGGTGCCTTTCTGGATGGACAGGTGGTAATTTCCTTCTTCTTGAACCGCGCGCAGATCGGGCCCCAGCTTCTCCTTATAAAACTCCACCACCTGCTCGACGTCGTCATTCGTCACAAAAACCTGTCCGCCGACTGAGAATTTGTCGCCGAAGGAGAACTGCCCGCCGCCTTCCAGTGCAGTTGCTCCCGGGTAGACCGGCACTCCGGCAATCATATCTCCGGGCTTGGCCGCCTGTGATCCCAGTTTGAGGGGGCCGCTGGGGGTCTGGATTTCTACGGACTTCCCACTATTGTCCATCTGGATGGCTTCCCGAACCGCCTTCTTGGCGCGATAGACTCCATAGACGCAGGCTCCGATACCCGCCACGGCGATAAAGACCAGGATTAGCACGACAATGAGAATAATCTTGACGACGGGGCTAGAACCCTTCGCCGGCACGGGTGCTGCCGGCGCAGGCTGGGTCGCCGGACTTGCCGTCGGCGTTGGGACAGCGGCGGCTGGTGCAGGTTGCGCCGCTGGAGCGAGCTGCTTTCCACACTGCGAGCAGAAGATCAGGTCTTCGCCTACCGGCGAGCCACAACTGGTGCAAAACCTGGCCATAATCCCTCCCTCGAAACGCCATCGCGCGCCGGTGATATGAGTGGCCAAAGCGCTTGGCGGGTCAACTGGAAATCATACACACATGAGTCGAGCGCGAGGATACCACCGTTTGTCTAGAAGGTCGAGAGATTGCGCTTCCTTACTGCGAAGGGGCGCTAGGGTGCGGTCGGGTCTGGTAGTACCACAGGACCCTGGGGAGCGCCAGCCCTACCAGCGCAATCTTGAGAATGTCTCCCGCCAGGAAAGGATAGAAACCCGCCCACCAGCGCGCGCGCGAGCCGAATCCCGACCCTGCACCCAGCCAGGCCGTGCCGGCGAGAAGGATCAGGAGGCTGCACACAAACATCGCAGACGCCATCGTCCACGCCCGGCGGCTGGCACCGCGCTCGACCAGCCAGCCAAGCAATCCCGCTGCGATCGGAAAGGACCAGAGGTATCCCGCCGTGGGCCCCAGCAGGTAGGCCATCCCACCTCCCCCCGCGAAGACCGGCATACCCGCCGCACCCGCCGCCAGATAGAGAAGCTGGCTGCCGAATCCCCGCCGCCATCCCAGCAACGCTCCGCTCAGCAGCACGCCGAAAGTCTGGCCGGTCAAGGGAACGGGGGTGAAAGGCAAGGGGATCCTTACCTGCGCCGCCAGGGCAGTGAGCAACGTGAAACCGACCGTCCAAAGAAGATCGCGAGCTGCGCTCTGACGCTCGGCAAGAAAGTCCACCAATACGTTGGACCTGGCTGTGGTCATTTCGATTCCTTCTCCTTCTCTGTCAGTTCTCGCAGGAGGCCGGGCAATTGTTGCGCGAAGGCCGACCGGGGCAGAAGTAGATCGCAGCCCGCTTCTCGGGCGGCTGCGGCGAGATCCGTCTGGACGTGCGAGAGATACCCGATCACACGCACCGCCCCTTTCCGCGATTCGCCTTTGAGAGCACGGATGGCCTCCAACGCTTTCCCGGAACGATGATTGAGGTCGATTAAAACGGCGGTTGCCGATCGCCCCTCAGATTCCTTGACTAACTGGCCTGGGCCGACGACCTTCACAACCAGTCCAACCATTCGAGCCGTGTCCTCGATTTTTGATAAGAAGATGAGGTCGTCCACTACGATCCAAACCATGTTGGCCTCTACTGTCCAAGCGTGCATCCCAGTGCGCCGCGAAGCGCCCGAGTCGGACCTCCCCGACCTGTGCGAGGGGTTCACCCGTCCGGCAAGGCTCCAGGGATGCCGACGGGAAGGAACAGAGACTAGGGAGTATAGCCGAGATTTCCAGCGAAATGTGCAAACAGGAGGCACAACCCAGCCATGGGACGCCGGTCAGAGCCGTTGCCAGGTTGCGGTTGGCACAATAAGTGCTGCCCTAGTCCCCATTGTGGGCCTTATTGCCCACTTTCGCGGACGAATTGTCTGGCCTGACCCATTCCGCTACGTTGTGGTTCCCCTGGCAGACGGGCATAATGTTGTTGCCTACCGGAGAAATGGGAACCAGCAGGGAAGTCGAGAACTGATCAGAACATAAACTTGGGAGGTCTCAGTGGATCGAGGGACGGTTTTCGTTATCGGTGCGGGGCCAGCGGGACTTTTTGCCGCCAAGAAGATCGCGACGGCAGGCTACCAGGTCGTGATCTTCAACCGGGACATCAAACCCGGGGGCTTGGCGGAATACGGGATTTATCCTCAGAAGTTTCACATGAAGGGGGGACTGCGGAAACAATTCTTCAAGTTCCTGGAAATGCCCAACTTACACTATTTCGGGAACGTCCCGGTGGGCGAGGGAGCGCCTCTGAAGATCGGCGACCTGCGGCAATGGAATCCCGCTGCCTTGGTCTTTGCGGTGGGCGCTCAGGGCACCAAGAAGTTGGGCCTGCCGGGCGAGGACGCGGCAGGCCTTTATTCTGCCAAGGACTACGTCTTCAATTACAACCAGCTTCCGCCCTTCACTTCGCACGACTTCTCCAGCGGCCGACGCGTGGCGATTATTGGCATGGGAAACGTCATGGTGGACATCGCCCGCTGGCTGCTGCAAGACATGCCCGGGACGAAACCCGAGGACGTCGTGGTCATCGCCCGTCGCGGACCTTTCGAGGTCAAGTTCGACGAGAAGGAATTCGACCACATCGAGATGCACTTGGACCGCGCGACCATGCAGGAGGAATTGGGACGCGTGGCGGAGCGCATTCGGGCTTGCGACCAGGATGTCTCCAAGGTAGCCGAGACCTCCTTCCCCTGGCTCAACCGTCCCCCTGCCAAAGAGGTGCAAGGGAAGCTGAGCTTCCGCTTCCTGACGTCGCCAGCGGCGGTGAAAGCTGACGAGCGCGGGCGAATCGACCGCCTGACCGTGGTCGAGAACCTCCTGGTACGCAAGGGAGACACCACTGCCGCGAAGGCCACCGACCAGACCGTCGACTTGGATTTCGACACCCTGATCTACGCCATCGGCGACATCGTCGATCCGACCCTCGGACTGCCCCATGACAACAAAGGGTCATACCTGACCAATCCCGACGCGAGCGACCCCGGCCGGGCCGCGTACGAGGTTTTTGACGCTCAGGCGGGTAAGGCGCTGGAGGGACACTATGTGGTGGGCTGGGCGCGCAGGGCCAGCGATGGACTGGTGGGCAAAGCGCGCTTCGACGCCGAACAGGGCTGTGACCACATCCTGAAGTATCTGGAAAGCGCAGCCAAGAGATCCACGGCGACGATTCCGGAAATCCTCCAAACCCTCGCTCGCAGGGGCCTTCGGGTGATCAATAAAGACGAGATTCGCCTGCTCGCCCGGGCGGAAGAAGCGGAAGCCAAAGCGCACAACCTGCCGGCGTTCAAGTTCTCGACCAACGAGCAGATGCTGGCCGCCATCGAGAAAGAGAAGGCCGCCAAGGCAGGAAGTGCCGCGGCCTAAGAGTTCATCGCTGCATCCGACTTGGGGGCCGCCGCGCGAGGCACCCCGAGTCTTTCGCAAACGCAGGTGCCTGAATCGGACCTCCCGGAATTCTTCCGGCGAGGCCGCACTTTCCCGTTTAAGGGGAGAACCATGACCGTTGAAAACGAAGTCGTCCGCCCCGAGGCCACGCCCAAGGTGATGCGGCTGGTCCGGCCCTCGGTCGTCGTGCTGTGCGGCCCTGCGGCCTGCGGGAAGTCCACCTTCGCCGCGCGGCATTTTCGCCCCACGCAGATTATCTCTTCCGATCATGTGCGGGCATTGGTCTCTGACGATGAAAGCGACCAGCGCTACCAGACCCAAGCCTTCGCGTTGCTGCATTTTCTCCTCGAGCAGCGGTTGAGTATTAACCGGCTCTGCGTCGTGGATTCGACCGCCCTCACGCCGCAGGCCCGCAAGAGTCTGCTTGAGATCGCGCGGCGCCATCAAGTGCCCGCCGTCGTGCTCCGGTTTGATGTCCCGTTGGCGGTGTGCCTCGAGCGGGACAGCCAGCGTCCGCGGACCGTCGGCCAAGCAGCGATCGAGCGCCAGTACCAGTTGTTTGAGCAGGCCAAAGCGACGTTGCAGCAGGAGGGATTTGACCAGATCTTTGAGCTCAGCGACGCGGACCTTGGGAAGGTGGAGTTTGAGATAGTCTTCCGCCCCGTGCGGCGCCCTACCGGCAATTCTTCAGGACAGGAAGGCCGTCGCCCGGCGCCGCGTAGTCTCCGCCCCGCCGGACCCACGGCATCGCCGGCTCCCACGACTGTCGAGCCTGCTCAGGCAGCCACGCCCACCGCTGCCCCAAACCCCAACGGCCGGACATCGGACTAACAGCACGCCCGCCGTCCCGCGGACTTTCCTGCCAGCGCCACTGCGCCCGTGATTAGGTATTCAACCCCGTTTGAGTTGAGTGATTCGATAAATGCGCGCCAATCCTTCGGGAGCGACATCGTCCTCCTTCATTGCGATAGCTCGAAGCTGAAACAGGATTTCCAGGCGCTCGGCCGGTGTGAGGCGGCGGTAGTATGCGAGCGTCGCTTCCTCGGCTTCCCGGTGGGTTCGGAACTTGGCAACAGCGCGTTCCATCAGGCCAATTCTACCTGTCCACGTACGGGAATGCCATCGGGGGATTGAGTGATTTAGCGATTGGACGATTGAACTGGTGGGGCATCGGGTCAGTAAATCGGCGCATCCGTGAGCCAATCAAGCAATGATTCACTTCTTCCCGAGTCCCGAACCGCGAATCCCGAGTCCCGGCATTATTTGCCTTTGGCTTTGAGCAAGTCTTTGAGTTCGTCCATGAACTCGCGGATGTCTTTGAAGTCGAGGTAAACGGAGGCGAAGCGGACGTAGGCGACCTTATCGAGTTTCTTCAATTGGCTCATGACCAGGCCGCCGAGCTCGGCCGTGGGCCGCTCGCGGTCGGGCGATTCGGCGACGAAGGCTTCCGCTTCATCGACGATCTCCTGCATCTTGGCCATGGAGACGGGCCGCTTCTCGCAGGCCTTGAGGATGCCCGACAGCAGTTTCTGCCGATCGAACTTCTCGCGCGTGCCGTCTTTCTTGATGACAATGTAAGGGATCTCTTCGATCCTCTCGTAGGTGGTGAAGCGGCGCTCGCACTTGACACATTCGCGGCGGCGGCGGATGGTGTCGCCGATCTTTGCCTCACGCGAATCGACGACCTTGTCTTCGATGTGACCGCAAAAAGGGCAGCGCATGGTAGCACCCGGATACAGGAGTTGGGAATCAGACTGTTTCACTCACACTTTCTCTTCAACCACGGCGCGTTCTTCTTCAGCGATGGCCTTGAGCTTCCGGAAGGTTAGTCCCTCGTGAATCAGAAGGACCACACCCAGCGCCAAGCAGGGCACGGAGATCATAATCCAAGTCAAGATGGCCGCGCCCGTAGCCGCTTCCACGCTGATACTGAACAATTTCGTCAGCGCCAGGATGACGCCGACCTGGTAGCCGCCGCCCACACCGGGGAACTGAATCATGAGTCCCAGGACCGCGAAGAACATGGCCATGGCTGCGCCCAGCCAGGTCAGGCGGTCGAGCTCGCCGCCCAGGCTGCGGAATACCAGGAAGAAGACGCTGCCGTTGACGGTCCAAAGAAGCACCGTTGAGATAATGCTGGCCAGCAGATCGCGCCAGCTCTGAATCACCCGCAGGCCGTCGGCGAAGGAGTGAACGAAGTGTTCGAGGTGGTGGCGGGTGCGCGGGCTCAGGAAGCCGAAACGTCGCAGGGTCCACGCTGCCGTGCGGTCCGCGCGCAGGCGGAAGAAGACCAGGGCAATGACGATCAGCGCTGTCGCCACGAACATCACCAGGCCGGCTTCGTTGAGGTGGGCCAGAATCTTTCCCGCCTTACCTGCCGCGAGGTCGAAGGGCGAGACGTAGAGTGCGACGGCAAACAGCAGCACCAGCATCACCGTGTCATAGACCCGTTCAAGCAGCCATACCGCTACCATCGAGGTGATCGGCACGCCCTCTTTGCGCGCAATATAGGCCGGCCGCACGAATTCCCCGGGACGGCCCACCAGGTAAATGGAGCTGAATCCGAGAATTTGCCCCACGAAGAGCACCCACAGGGAGGCCTTCTTGAGGGGTCCCAGGAACCACTGCCAGCGATAGGCCCGCATCAGGTAACTGGCAAGCGTCGCGCCCAACGCGGCGAGCAGGTAGCCCGCCCGCGCCTCGAGAATCAATGACCAGAAACGTTCCCCACTGAACTGGCGCCACTCGGGGCTGCGGCTCAGGTTTAGAGCGATCAGCCCTAACAGCAGGGCCGTCGCCCCCAGCCAAATCCAGTGGCGTCGTGGGCTCCGCATAGGAAATTCGTTCAGTCCTGAACTGAGCCCGCCAAGCTATCTGAACCCCCTGTCGAAGTCAAGCCGACTCGTGGCGACCTTGGGCAAAGTCTAAAGATTCAGATCCATGTCGAAGCGACGGGCTTCTGCTACAATGCGCGGTGACTGACCCAAGTCTAGAAAACGCGGAGCGGACAATTTGTCTGGCCCGTGCGAAGTCCCCGACGAGGCTGAGTGGACCAGGACCTCGAGCTCGTTAGGCGCTGTCTGAGGGGCGAGGATTCTGCCTGGGCGGCCTTGCTGCAGACCCACAGTCGAAGAATCTACAATCTGTGCTATCGTTTCACGGGGCGAACCTCAGAATCCGAGGACCTGACCCAAGAGGTCTTCATCAAGATCTTCCAGACGTTGAAGAGTTTTGACGCAGCTCAAGGGACGTTTGTGACCTGGCTCCATCGGGTGGCCCGGAACCACCTGGTGGACCACTACCGGCGCACCAGGAAGGATCGAATTACCTCCTCAATCGATGCTGAGCTGGGAGGGCTGGAAGACAAGCCCGGTGCCACGATCGAGCCGGTAGCGCATGTGGAGCACCGGGAACAGAAGGAACGCCTGCAGCGGGGCCTGGAGAAGCTCTCCCCCGACCTGCGGGAGGCGGTGGTGCTGCGTGACCTCCAGGACCTGGACTACGCTGAAATCGCCCAGGTGCTGGCCGTGCCGGAGGGGACGGTGAAGTCCCGAATCAACCGAGGAAGGTTGGAACTAGCGAGGGTCCTAAAGCGTATGGAACAAATGAAGGGTCCCGCGAGGGCGGGGAGCGAGCCATGACGCACCTGGAACTGGAAAATCTGGCGAGCGATTACCTGGAGGGCCGACTGGAAACGGTCCAGCGGGCTTCGGTGGAGGCCCATCTCGGGGAATGCGGCGCCTGCCGGGAGCTGATCGGCGACTTGCGGCGTGTGCTGGAGCTTTGCCACGCGGCCGAGGATCTCGAACCCGCCCCCTGGCTCGTCCCCAAAATCCTGCAGGCGACGATTGGGGAGCGGAAGCCCACCTGGCGCGACCAGATGAGGGCTTTCTTCCGGCCCACCGCCCAGCCCCGTCTAGCCTACGCCGTAGCGATGGCGGTCTTCTCGATGTCGGTGATCGTCAACGCGGCGGGACTCAACCTGCGGAACCTGACGCTGGAGGACTTGAATCCCCGCACCTGGTTCTACCAGGCGAACCGGACCGGCCATTTGCTCTACGCGCGTGCAGAGAAGTTTTATTACGACCTGCGGGTGGTTTACGAAATCGAGTCGCGCTTCCGGCAACTCCGGCAACAGCCGAGTGAGGAAAAGCGGGAAGCGCCAAGACAGGAAAACACCCCGGGCGGTTCGACCGAGCGCGGTAAGCCCCGCGACACTCAGCTGGCCTCGGTAGGGGGGCTGGCGACCGTGGCGGCGAGTTCGATCCCTTCGGCCTCAGATATGGCCGGTCAAGGAAGGAGTACATCGCGATGAAGTGCGCCAATCATGCGGAAGTTGAATCTGTGGCCTACTGCGCTTACTGCGGGCGGCCACTCTGCAACGAGTGCAAGAAGGATGTGCGCGGAACGGCTTATTGTGAGAGCTGTCTGGTCGCGAGACTCCAACCCGGTTTCCCGTTCGCTGCTGTGGGTACCTCGGGGGCGGGTTCGAGCCCGGGCGTGGCGCTGGCCTTGGGATTCATCCCCGGCGTGGGCGCGATATACAACGGCCAAGTGCTTAAAGCCATCATTCAGGTGCTCATCTTCGGGTCTCTGATCGCGGTGGCAGACCGGGTGAGCGGCCCGATGGATACAATGTTCGGCCTGGGCGCGGCAGCTTTCTACTTCTACATGGTTATTGACTCCTTCCAGACGGCCAAACGCAAGGCACTGGGTCAGCCGACGGAGGAGTGGCTGGGATTGGGCGAATTCAAGATGGATGCGCCCGTGGGCGCCGGGCTGCTGATCGGTCTGGGCGCGCTCTTCATGCTCGACAACATGGGCGTGCCGGTGTTTCGACACCTGGGTAAGTTCTGGCCCATTCTGCTCATCCTGATTGGTGTGGTGCTGTTGCAGCGGCGGATGAAGGAATCGCGGCCCGCGCCGCCCGCTTCACCCGTGCCGCCCTCGGCGCCCAAAGAGGGCCCGGATGGCTTCCCGGGTCCGCAAGGGATGTAGGCTTCGGACCCTGCGCGGAGGAGAAAGGGAAAATGATCAGCTTCATCGTGGGAATTCTTGCTGCGCTGTTTGGGCTGGTCATGGGGCTGGCCGGCGGTTTGTTTGGTGTCGCGAAGGGATTGGCGGGGGCCTTCTTCGGGCTGGCAATCCCCTTCCTGCCCGCCCTGCTGGTGATTGCGGGACTTATCTGGTTGTTGAAGCCGCGGGGCGCCGGGGCGTCGGCGCGCGGGTGAGGCGAAAGAGGATGGGTGCTGCGCTGACGGCTCGAGTTGCCGTATGTCGGATGAGAACGAGAGGTGCAAATTGGGATTTCTTCTGAACCCGTTCATGATTCCGCTGGGGGCTTTGGTGATGGTGGTTCTGGTTGTGGGTATGGCGACGCTGCGCAAGATGCGGGAGAAGGAGCTCCAAGCCCACCAGGAGTTGCGCTCCCGCGAGATGGAGCATGAACGCAAGATGAAAGAAATGGAGATCGAAAAGGCCAAACTGGAATTGGAGAAGGCGCGGGTCGGCAAGAGCGTCTAGATCACCGGGAGATGAGGAGCGAAACAATGGAAGCCGGCTTCATGGGCAGTCCGTTTGTAGTCCCCCTGGGGGCGTTCGTGATGGTGGTCGTGATCGTGGCCATCACCCAATTCACCAAGATGCGCGAGAAGGAATTGGCCGCCCATCAGGAGTTGCGCCAGCGCGAGATGGAGCACGAGCGCGAGATGAAAAAGATGGAGATCGAGAAGTCCAAGCTGGAAGTCGAAAAAGCAAGATTGGCTAAGAATTGAGGAAACCGTCCGTGCGGCATGATGGAGTTAAGCGCTTAGGAGGATTCGAATGACGGAAGCGTTTCCGTTTCTGCCTCTCCTGATCCCGTTCGCGGGGATGCTGATGGTCCTGGCCATTGTGGCCATCGTCTTCTGGTTTAAGGCCAGAGAGAAGGAACTGCAGTTCCACCAGGACCTGCGCATTAAGGAAATGGAGCACCAGCGCCGGATGAAGGAGCTGGAGCTGGAAGTCGAAAAGGTCAAAGCCGCGCAGACGGGTAGCCGGGCGGCCTGAAATGGAAGGACGAGGAGCCGGAGTATGTTTTCACCGTTCTTGATTCCGCTGGCAGTGTTCGCCATGGTGGCGGTAATCGTGGCCATCACCCAGATGGCGAAACTGCGCGACAAGGAGATGCAGATTCAGCAACAGCTCCACGCCGCACAATTGGAGCACCAGAGGAAGATGCTGGAACTGCAGGCAGAACTCGAGCGGGTGAAGCTAGGCTGAGTTCGAGAGTCCCCTGACTCCGCCTCTCTCGCCAGGAGAGGGTGGCACGCGCGAAGCGGGATGAGTGAGGGGATGAAGAAAGGCAGCGAGTTCGAGCGCGCCGGGAAATCGGGCGCGTCAGAGGAGATTCGAAGATGGACTCCGCTTCCACAACCGTAACGCGACGGGCCAACATCACTTGGCCGGTAGTGCTCATCACGCTGGGGATCATACTCCTGCTCGACCAGTTTGTGCCGGACTGGGGCATCAGCAAGACGTGGCCGCTGCTCCTGGTCGTGATTGGGGTCATGAAACTGGTCACGGTGAGCCAGCCGCCCCGCCCGCCGGAAGGGCCGCGGATGTGAAGGGAAGGAAGCAGGGTGAGGGCCGGGGATAAAAGCTGGCCGCTGAAAGCGGATGGCTGCCAGCCTGAGGAAAGCTGAAAGTGAAGCCAGGGGGTAGGCTGCAATGAGTGCTTATGGATACCGTCGAGGAACGATCTTTTGGGCGCTGACTTTGATTGCGGTTGGTAGTCTCTTCCTTTATCACAACTTCAATCCCGAGCTTCGCCCCTGGCACATCATTGCAAAATACTGGCCCCTGATGATCATTTTCTGGGGGCTTTCGAAGCTTGTCGACTACCTGCAGGCCAGCCGCCACCCCGAAACGACTCCTCCACCGCTCTTTTCCGCCAGTGAAGTCATCCTGCTTTTCCTGATTCTGCTTACGGGCACGATCGTCAGCCGGGTCGTTCTGCGGCCGGCGCACGAATGGCCTTCGGCGCTGGGTATTCACGTCGACGACGAGGATTTTGCCCGCATGTTCCTGAACACTTACTCCTTCACGGACACGGTCACGCAGCCCGCGAAGCCCGAGGTTCACGTCATCGTGGAAGACCAGCGCGGCGACTTGGAGATCAAACCTGGCGACCAGCCAGTGATCGAAGCCGTGGTCAAGAAGGAGATCCACGCCGAGAACGAGGAGGCTGCCAAGAAGCTCGCTGACCAGATTAAGGTGGAGATCGCGGAGCAGGCGGGAAGCTACGTGCTGCGCTCCAACCGCGCCTCGCTGCCGGGGGATGCGCGCTTCGTGCGCCTTGATTTGGTCCTGCGCGTGCCCAAAAGCACCAGCGCCGATATCACCTCGGAACGCGGCGAAGTGCTTGTGGACGGCCTGAAGGGCAATCAGACGATCAACGCCCAGCGCGGCGATGTGCGGGTGGCGAATGTCGAGGGCTTGGTGCGCATCCACAAATCGGGCGGCTCGGCCACAGTGCGCGATATCAAGGGCAATGTCGATGTGGACGGGCGCGGCAGTGATGTCGAGGCCACCGGCGTCACCGGCGCGGCCACCGTGTCCGGGGAATTCAGCGGCTCCGTGCAATTTGCCAACGTCGGCCAGACGGCGCGTTTCAGTTCCTCGCGCACCGATCTGACGGCGCAGAAACTCACCGGCAAGCTGAACATGGAGCTGGGCTCGCTGGAAGTCCGAGGCGTCGAGGGTCCCATTGAAATCTCGACCCGGCAGAAGGACATCACCCTCGAAGACTTCAAACACAGCGTAAAGATCACGAGCTCCAATGGCGACGTTCGCCTCTCCACCCGCACCGTACTTACCCAGCCCGTGCAAGTGGACCTCAAGAAGGGGGAGATCACCGTCGATCTGCCCGGCAAGTCGAGCTTCCAGGTTGAAGCGAACTCGCAGCATGGCCAGGTGGAATGCGATTTCTCCGCCCCCACGCTGAGCGTGAAGAAAGAAGGCGAGATTCCTTCCATCACCGGAAGTTATGGCAAGGGCGGGCCGCTCATCCGCCTCAACACCTCCTACGGCACGATCCATCTGAAGCGTGAAGGCGCGGGGCCGGCGGCACCCGCTGAAGCCGCTCCCGCGACGCCGCCCAAGGGACATCAGGTTCCTGCCGCGCCCGCTCCTGCAGCGCCACCCACCCCGGCGGAAAAGGTCCGCCTGGGCCGGCCGCATCGTGCGCCGCGCCACGCAGCGCCTCTGGCCGAAGCTCCGGTCGTCTGACGCTGCACGACTCCAGAAACAGAACCGCCGGATCGCCAGGTCCTAGGCGGTGGCTTTGTCGAGGGTTTCGAAGAACTCTGGAAAGGACACGTCCACGCAGGCGCTGTCGCGGATGACCGTGGCGCCTTCGGCGACCAGGCCGGCTACCGCGAAGGCCATGGCGATGCGGTGATCGCCGCGGGTTTCGATCTCCGCGCCGCGCAGTTTCTGGCGGCCCGCCACGCGCAAGCCGTCAGGAAACTCTTCCACTTCCGCGCCCATGCGGCGCAGGTTTTCAGCCACCACGGCGATGCGGTCGCTTTCCTTGACGCGCAGTTCCGCCGCGCCGTGATAGGTCAAGCCTTCTTCCGTCTGGGTCCCGAAGACCGAGAGCACGGGCAGTTCGTCGATGAGTCCAGGCACCATCTCGGGCGGGATTTCGCCACCGCGCAGCATGCCGGGCTCGATGTGCAGGTCGCCGAGCAATTCGCCGTTCAGCATCTCGACGTTGACCACCCTCACCCGCCCCCCCATGCCGGCAAGGACATCAAGAATCGCCGTGCGCGTGGGGTTCAGACCGACGTTGCGGATTAACAGGTTGGATTCCGGAGCGAGCAGGCCCGCGACGATGAAGAACGCTGCGGAGGAGATATCTCCGGGCACGCAAAGCTTCTTGCCGGTCAGGCGCGCTCGCCCGCGCACGGCGATGGTGCGGTGGTGGCGGCCGATGTCGGCACCCATCTGCTCCAGGGCGATTTCGGTGTGGTCGCGCGTCGGCGCCGGCTCAACAACTTCCGTCTCGCCTTCGGTGAAGAGTCCCGCGAGAAGCACCGCCGACTTGACCTGGGCGCTCGCCACCGGCAGCTCATAACGGATGGGCCGCAGCGTTCCGCCCGTGATTTCGAGCGGCGGGCGGCCGCCCTCAGCGGATCGGATCTTTGCGCCCATCTGGGTGAGAGGATCGATCACCCGCTTCATGGGCCGCCGCGAGAGCGACGCGTCTCCCGCCATCACCGATGGGAAGGGTTGGGCGGAGAGAATTCCGGCGAGCATCCGCATCGTCGAGCCGGAATTGCCCGCGTCGAGCGCTTCCACCGGCGCCTTCAGCCCTCCCAGTCCCGCGCCCTCGATGGTGACCACGCTCTCGCGCCGCTCGATCTTCACGCCCAGCTTTCGCAGGCAATGGAGCGTGCTCTGGCAATCGGCGCTGGAGGCGAAGAAATGGATCTCCGTCGGCCCTTCGGCGATCGCGCCCAGCATCGCGTAGCGGTGCGAGATCGACTTGTCGCCGGGCATCTGGATGCTGCCTTCCAGCTTCCGCGCCGGCTTGACCTTCTTCGTCCTGGTCGAACCGAATAGGCTCATCGAAAAGAGTTCTCGGTCTTAAGTAATCCTCAATCCCGCGGATTAGCTAGAGTCGCATCCCGCGCCCATGCCGTCAATGGCATTGTCGCCGGCGGGATTGATTGCGCCACACGGCCAGTCTCAGAAATCAAACAGGTAAGGAAACCTCGCGAGCAGAGCACGGTTCAGCGTTCGCCGGTGGGGGCTACGGGCATGCCGCCGTTCTCGTCGGGGTTCATGCCCAGAGTATCGAAGCGGCTGTTGTAAACGATATAGAGGCCGGTGTTGGCCATGCGCATCAGCGCATAGCGCAAGTTTACGTCTACCTGCTTTTGGAGCGCGAACAAGCCTGTAAGCCGAATTCTGTTCCCCGGCTTGCGCTGGGGCGACGATCATTCCTCTAGTCCCGCCATTGCTAGCGGGCTCCAGCGACCTACCCGAGAGTTGCCTGTCGTCACTCGCCGCTGTTCGCAGCAGAGCGGCGGCATTGCGGAGCGGGCCACTCCTCCTCTCCTATTTGGTCTTGCTCCGTGTGGGGTTTGCCCTGCCGCGGGCCTCACGGTCCGCGCGGTGCGCTCTTACTTTAAGGCCACCGAGGCGGCCCGCACCTTTTCACCCTTATTCGTCAACTGACGAACGGTATATTTTCTGTGGCACTTTCCGTGCCGGCGGCGTACGTCCCTTGCGGGAATCCCCCGCCAGCCCTCGCCGTTAGCGAGCACACTGCCCTGCGGAGTTCGGACTTTCCTCTCCCCCCTCCATGCCAGCCCGCCGACGCGGACGCTCGGACGGGGCAGCGATCGCCCGGCTTGCTCGCGCACATTCTATGATACCCTCCTCTCAGGGGGTGGTCAAAGGATTCCACAGGGGCGAGCGGTCGAGAAGAAGTGGCGGTCAAAGTGAGCCACGAGCGCTAAGCAGAACTCGAGCCAACATGGGCGCTGAATGGTGGGAGAACTTTTTCTCAGGAGTCGCAGTGCACCTGTACCAGCAGGCGATGACGGAGGACCGGACGCGCGCGGAAGCAGATTTCATCCAGGCCGTGTGCGGGGTACCCCCGGCGGCCAGGCTTCTCGACGTGCCCTCCGGTAACGGCCGACCTTCCCTGGAGCTGGCGTTACGCGGCTACGAAATGACCGCGGTTGATATCTCACAGGAGTTCGTAGATGAGGCCCTCGCGAAAGCGGCACAGCGCGGACTGAATATTGCGTGTGAACGCCGGGATATGTGGGACCTGCCCTGGCAAGAGGAGTTCGACGGCGCCTTCTGCTTCGGCAACAGCTTCGGGTTCTTTGAGGACACGGGCAATGCCGATCTTCTCGTGGCTGTTGCGCGGACGCTCACGCCGAATGGGCGGTTCATCCTCGATTTGTTCGACATCGCTGAGATAGCTCTTCCCAAAATCCAAGAGCGGGTGTGGTGGCCCGTGGGAGACACGCTGTTTCTGGTGGAAAGCCGCTACGATCACCCTGAGGGCCGCATCCATCGAGAGTTTACGTTTGTGCGAGAGGGAAAGGCGGAAAAAAGGTCAGCTTCCTTTCGAGTCTATACTTACCGCGAAGTCTGTCGCCTCCTCGAAGAAGCTGGTTTTGCACGCACGGAGGCGTTTAGCTCTTTGAGCAAAGAACCATTCGCACTTGGAGCATCGCGGCTCCTGTTGCTCGCTACAAAGAGAGGGGAATGATTCGTCCGCTGGCCCAGATAGAGCGCGAGTAGTTCAAACCTGGAACTAATGAGAGCCACGACCCCGGTTTCAAATCTCTGCTTTCGAGTCTCCGTTTTCGTCTCGCGGCAGCTTCTGTCGATGGCTGCTGCAATTTCGGTGCTCCCCCTTCTCACTTGCCTGCCCACGCCAGCATTTGCCCAAGTGCCGACCGCCGCCGCACCGAAAGCCGCGTCCCTTCTCGCTACCGCCGACGCAGTTCTGCAGGAGATGAGTGCGGTCACCGGCCTGCCCATCAAGGGCCCGCTCAAGAAACTCATCCTCTCGCGCGCCGAGATCCGCAAGTTCCTGGAAGAGAATCTGGACGAAGAATACACGCCGCAACAGATCCGCAAGGAAGAGGCGCAGCTCAAGGCCTTCGGTCTGGTTTCGAAGGAATTCGATTTGCGGAAATTCCTCCTCTCCTTTTACACCGAGCAGGCGGCAGGCGCCTACGACCCGCATCGCAAGACGATGTTCATTGCCGACTGGCCCGCCGAGGAGATGCAGCGCCTGGTGCTCGCCCACGAACTGACCCACGCGCTCCAGGACCAGAACTTCGATCTCGTCCAGTTCATGCGCGCCCAGCGTGCCAACGACGACGCCTCGGGCGCGCGCCAGGCGCTGATGGAAGGCCACGCCACCGCTGCCATGATGCAGAAGATGATTGGCAACGTTCCGCTCAATGCGCTGCCCTTGCTCCAACCCTTGATGGAGTCGGTCATCCATCAACAGTACGCGGAGTTTCCCGCCTTCACCGCTGCTCCCTATTTCCTGCGCGTGGAGGCGCTTTTCCCCTATATCCAGGGAATGGGATTTGTGCAAGCGGCGCTGCGCGAGGGCGGATGGGAAAAACTCAACGGCGTGTTCGCCCACCCTCCCTCGACGACCAAAGAAATCTTTGAGCCGAGCCTCTACCTTGAGAAGCGAACCCTTCCGGCGGTGGAGCTGGCTTGCCCGCCGCTGCTGGAAGGAGCCGCCGGTCTGCACGTGCTCACCGAAAACACTTTCGGCCAGCTCGGGTATTACGCGCTTCTCGGCCAGTTCATCTCCGAGGCGGAAGCGAAGACGCTGGCGCCCAACTGGCTTGCCGACCGCTATATCATCTATGAGAGCTCGGGTGGCGGCAGCCTGGCGCTCGTCGCGCGCACGCGCTGGAGCGATCCGGAACAGGCCCTCAGCTTCTTCCGCGATTACCACACCATTCTCACCAAGAAATATCCCGAACTCGCGCCCGACCCGCGCTCTTCCACCGATCTGTTCGTGGGCGCAGCCGCAAGCGGTCAGATCATTCTGCTGCGCAAAGGCGACGAATGCCGCTGGGCCGAGGGTGTCCCTGCCACGCAAACCGACGCCGTTTTGAATTGGCTGCGCTCGTTGTAAGTAACAGGGCGAACCAGTCTCGCTCCTAGCGAATGAGCTTCACCAGTTCAGCTTCATTAATGGTCTTGACGCCGAGCGCGCGGGCCTTGTCGAGTTTGGAGCCGGGGTCGGAGCCGGCGACGACGTAGTCGGTTTTCGTGCTCACGGAGCCGGTGACGCGCCCCCCGGCCTCTTCGATCAAGCGCTTGGCCTCGTCACGCGAGTAGGTGGGGAGAGTTCCGGTGAGGACGAACTGCCTGCCGGCGAGTTTGCCTTCCGCCTTGCGGACGATCTTCTGCTCGAATTGCAGCCCTGCTTTGCGCAGCTTCTCGATGACGGCGCGGTTGCGCTTCTCGCCAAAGAACTCGCGGATGGCTTCCGAAACGCGCGGGCCGACCTCCTCGACTTGCAGCAATTCTTCTTCGCTCGCCCTGGCGAGTTTGTCGAGTGAGCCGAAGTGCTCGGCGAGGAGCTGTCCGGTGCGCTCGCCCACGAAGCGGATGCCGAGCGCGAAGATCAGCCGCGCTAGGTCCGCCTTCTTGCTGTTCTCGATTTCCGCGACCAGGTTTTGCGCCGACTTCTCGCCCATGCGCTCGAGCTCCGCGAGTTGCACTTGCGACAGGCTGTAAAGGTCGGCGACGTCGCGGACGATTCCTTTATCCACCAGTTGATCGACGAGTTTGTCGCCCAGGCCGTCGATGTTCTTGGCGCGGCGCCCGGCAAAGTGGAGCAAGGATTCCTTCAGGCGCGCCGGACAAGCGGCGTTGACGCAGCGGTAGGCGACTTCGCCTTCCGAGCGGTGCACGTCGCCGCCGCACACCGGGCACTTCTTGGGCATCTTGAATTCGCGGCCGTCGCTGGCGGACTTCATCACCTTGACGACCTGCGGGATCACCTCGCCGGCGCGCTGGATGAGCACCGTGTCGCCGATCTTGACGCCGAGGCGCTCGATTTCATCCATGTTGTGGAGCGTGGCGTGGCTGACGGTGACGCCGCCCACATCGACGGGCTCAAGGTCGGCGACGGGGGTGAGCGTGCCGGTTCGGCCGACCTGCGGGCGAATATCCTTGACGATGGTCGTTGCCTGGCGCGCGGGATATTTGAAGGCCACGGCCCAGCGCGGTGATTTTGCCGTCGTGCCGAGCTCTTCCCACAGGCGCGCGTCGTTCACCTTGACGACGATGCCGTCGATTTCGTAGTCGAGCGAGTCGCGCCGCGACTCCCATTCCTGAATGTAGGCGAGCAGCTCGTCAAACGACTTGCACAGCCGGCGGTGGGGATTCACTTTGAAGCCCAGCCGGGCGAGGACGGCGAGGTTCTTCTCGTGTTCAGCGAGGGGCGGGCGGCCGTTTACGGTGAGGAAATAGAGAAACATATCGAGCTTGCGTTCGGCGACGATGCGGGGATCGAGTTGGCGCATCGAGCCGGCAGCGGCGTTGCGCGGGTTGGCGAATTTCGGCTCCCCCGCCGCCTCGCGCCGCGCGTTGGTTTCCTCGAAGGACTTGAGCGTCATGATGACTTCGCCGCGCACTTCGAAGCGCCGGGGGCTGTCGATAGCTTCCAGCTTCTTCGTCTCGACGCGCAGGGGCACGGAGCGGATCGTCCGGACGTTGGCGGTGACATCCTCGCCGGTCGTCCCATCGCCGCGCGTCACGCCGTGAGCGAGCGCACCATCCTCGTAGGTGAGCGCCATGGAGAGGCCGTCGAGCTTCAGCTCGGCAACGTATTCGACGTTCTCGCGGCCGGCGAGTTCGCGCACGCGGCGGTCGAAATCGCGCAGTTCCTCCACGGAGTAGGTATTGTCGAGGCTGAGCATCGGGACGGAGTGGCGGACTTTGGGAAACTCTTCCGCGGGCTGGCCGCCCACGCGCTGGGTCGGCGAATCGGGCGTCACCAGCTCGGGGTGCTGCGCCTCGAGTTCCTGCAAGCGGCGCATGAGCTGGTCGAATTCAAAGTCGGAGATTTCCGGGTCGCTCAGGACGTAGTAGCGGTGCTCGTGGTGGCGGATTTCCGCGCGCAGCTTTTCGATTTCCTTTTCAACGCTCTTGGCCACGCCTGCCTCGCAATGATGCGGAAGATGGAATCACGATTATACCGCGCCGGGCGGCGAATTCCGCGCGGCCATCCTTGCGCTGCCTGGTGAGCCGGGTCGGCGAGGCCGGCGCGACGCCGCGTCAAGCCATTTAAGAATGTAACTTTCATATGTATCCGTCGCGCCATCTAAAATGTAACCGAGCCAACAGCGGGCGCTGTTGGTTTGGGGCTCAGGCGGCGGTCGGCCAAGTCGTAAATCCT
>Ga0315282_10004290_pt1 | contig 24890 bp, 22 predicted proteins | sample YL17G07_20_MG_FD_203693 | JGI IMG/M metagenome (GOLD analysis project Ga0315282, IMG submission 203693) | Sediment microbial communities from Yellowstone Lake, YNP, Wyoming, USA - YL17G07_20 | ecosystem: Environmental > Aquatic > Freshwater > Lake > Sediment | place: USA: Wyoming | collected... | reverse complement strand
ATCATGTCCACCGAGAGGGTCGAAGTCACCGCGGGGGTGGCCCGGCTGATGAGCACGCGCACCACGAAGTGGTCTGTCAACGTATCCGGCCCGTAGTGGAAGAGGTCCACGAACTTCGCCTTGTTGGCGCTCTCATAGGTGACCGTAGTGTCGGTGTCGTTCGCGGTGAAGGTCATGGTGCCCACGGTCATGGAGTGCCCGGAGGTGGCGAGGTCCAGTGTGCCCGCGTCTTTGTTGCTGATGCGGGCCACCCAGTCCATCCTCATCTTGAGGATCTCGGCGGGGGTGATGGTGGTGGCGCAGTACCAGAGCGCGCCGCCGCTGCCGTCCGTGTCGCTGTCAATGACGACGTAGTTGGTGTCATCCGCGGTGAGGTCACTGACGTCGCCGGAGGTGATGGTACCGCCATCCTGCGCGGTCTGGTGATAGCTCGGGTAGACCACGAGGGTATCGGGGGTCGGCGGGGTGACCGCGCCGACGGAGAAGTTCACCTTCCGAGCCAACTCGGCGCCATCAACGGTGGTGACCAGCGTGTAGTCACCGTCTCCGAGCGCCGGGAGGGTGTACCAGGCATACACGTACGGATTGCCGCTCGCCGCGGCCGCCGTCTTCTTGGCAGTGACGTCGCCCAAGTCCACGGTGGAGGAGTCTATGACCGTCGCCCCCTGCTTCACCTCGAACTTGACCACTGGGCCGGCATCGCCCATGCGGATCACGTCGAAGCCCACGTAGGCGCCGGTCGGATTCTGCGTGATCGTGGAGAACCCGTCATAGGTGAAGGCATCCACGTTCGTCGTCCCCGGTCCCGCCAGTACGATTACGCACGGGTTCGGCTGCAGGAACGCCCGGTAGATGAACACCGCCATCTGGTCGCGGGTGACTTCCACGGCCGGAGCGTAGTGGGTGGGATCGTAGCCGCCCACCACGTGGTTCGCCTTGCAGTACTCGACGGAGTTGTAGGCGATGTCCGAGATGGGTACGTCCACGAAGGTCGGGGTCGGAGGACCACTCGGGATGCTCGTGCTCAGCAGCATGCCCCGGGCGATGAACATCGCCATCTGGTCCCGTCTGACGACCACGCCCGGAAGGTAATGGGTGGGATCGTAGCCGCCCACCAGACCGGCCGTGACCATGCCCTCGATCTGGGGCGAAGCCCAGAACTCGGGGGGCACGTCGACGAACTTGCCGCTCGGGGGTGCCGTCGGCAGGCCCGTGGCGCGCACGATAAACACCGCCATCTGGTCGCGGGTGACGGGTGTGGCCGGAGCGTAGTGGGTGGGATCGTACCCGCCCACGATCGGCTTTGGACAGAGACCGGCCAACTGCTGCACCTGCGCCGCGCACCACGCGTTCGCTGGGTCGAGTATGTCCACGAACCGGCCTACGGCCACGTCGTGGCCGGCCGGGGTGATGGTGGTGAACGGCGAGCCCTCCTCGGCTAGCAGCCACTTGCACGACAGCGGCAGGGGCGCCGCCGCCGTGTACGCGCCTACCGGCGCGGGATAGGCAATGCTCGCGATGGGCGGAGCGATAATGTCAAAGGCCCACGTGTAGGTGCCCTTGAACCGGAGTACCGGCGGGGTGGCCGTGTTATAGCGATCGAAGGGAACATAACCCGCGATCGGTACGTCATTGACTCCCCACCGGTCCACCAGCGCGACCGGGAGGCCGCTGGGGGTCTCAACCGACATGATGCTGAAGGTGTCGAGCCAGTTGGTCGTCCCAGTGTTCTCGGTGTCAATGACGACATTGGTTGGCTGATCCCAGACCATCATGGTGGGAATGTTTTCCGCCGTCACCGTCCATCCGATGGCGGCGAGGGCGCCGCCGGCCGAAAGGCCGGCAAACAGCGCGAGGAGCGCTGCCGCCCATAAGTACCTTGTTTTCGACATGCCTCGCCTCCTTGACAGGGTCGGACTTTTTTAGAAGTTCATCCGGAATTTGTACGGCGCGGCATCTCTTCGAGGCATACGAGACGCCTCTCGACTCGAACGAGACTCAAACGACAACTGCTTGCACCACCTCCTCTCGGCGTCAGCGCTCCAATGAGCGCGCTCGGCGAACCCCGTGTCTGTGACGGGGCCGGGCCCAGGTCCGACGGACCTTCCTCTGACCCTTGCCGCCGTGGTAGTAATACTCTGGCGGTATGATGGATGAAGAGAGCCTGCCTACGGCTGAACCCGGCGGCCTGCTCGGATCAGAGCCCCCGGCCTGCTCGCCCCATGCACCGACTGGGGCCGCACGCCGACTAGCTTATGAGTATAGCGCGTGTTGGCGTTCTCGTCAAGGTTTCGTCACCGGGTATTCACAGACCTTCCCCCCGCGGAACAGGCGTCCAAGCACATAAGTGATTGCCTGATTCGCGCCTCGCCGGGGCTCCGCGCCGACTCCCAGAGGGATACCCCGCCCCCAAGGAGTCCAAACTGTCGCCCGTTGCCGCGGGGCGAGAGTTCCCCTGCATCACGCTAGGCGGCCCTCCCGCCGGACCGGCAACCCCGGTCGGTTTGGGTCGTCGCCGGGCCGGCGCCTCACCGACCGCAGGGGGAGGAGTCCCCGGCGGCGAATCATGGGGGAAGTGCGGGGCCGGGGGCACGGGAAGCGGGGGCGGAAGCGCGGTGGCCGGGCTCTGGACGCAACACTCTTCATGAAGCAACTCTGGCACAACCGGAGAAACGTGCTCCTGGGCCTGGCCATCGGTGTGCAACTCGTCCTGGTCACGTGGGTGGCGCACTACGGAGGCGGCTCGAGCGGGAGCTACATCCACTTCTACTATTTCCCCATTATCCTCGCGGCTTACTTCCTGGGGGATCTGGGGGCGGCCGTCACCGCGGTGACCGCGGCGGCCCTGGCCGGGCTGCTCTACCTGCACACCTTCGAGGGCCAGCGCCAGCCGCCGGAAGACATCGTCATCCGGGGCCTGCTCTTCCTGTTCGTGGGGGTGGTGACGTCGCGGCTGTTCGCCAAGCTCAACGAACGGCGCGCCGACGCCGCCAGCCTGCTGAAAGTCTCCCGCTTCGTCAATGCCTCCCTCCGCCCGACCGAGGTGCTCCGCACCATCGCGGAAACCGCCGTCGCCATCACCCACGCGAAGGCCTGCTCCATTCGCCTGCTGAACCGGGAGCGGACCGAGCTGGTGCTGGCGACGAGCTACGGATTGAGCCTCGACTACCTCTCCAAAGGGCCCCACCGGGTGTCCGAAAACCCCCTCGACCAGGAGGTGGTCGCCGGGAAGACCCTGTCGGTGCTGGACGTCCGCCTGGATCCGCGGTTCCGCTTCCACGGCGCGGCCCAGCAGGAGAACCTGGTGTCCCTCCTCTCTCTCCCGCTGCGCAAGGGGGAGGCCGTGTTCGGGACGCTCAGCGTCTACTCGGAGAGCCGGCACGAGTGGACCTACCGGGAGCGCCGTCTGCTGCAGGCCTTTGCGGAGCAGGCCGGGGTGGCCATCCACAACGCGCGCTTGCACGACGACCTGCGGCGCAACTACTGGGAGACGGTGAGCGCGCTGGCGCGGGCCATCGAGGCGAAAGACTCGCACACGCTGGGCCACTCCGAGCGGGTGACGGACTACGCCCTGCAGCTCGGCACGGCCGCGGAACTCGGCCCGGAGCAGATGGAGACGCTCCGCTTCGCCGCCTCCCTGCACGACATCGGCAAGCTGGGCGTGGGGGAGGAACACGGCCGGGGGGATCTCTCCGACGAGATCGTGATGCGCATGCACCCCCTCATCGGGATCAGCATCCTCCAGCCCATCGAGTTCCTGGGGCCGGCGCTCGCCGCGGTGCGCTCCCACCACGAGCGCTGGGACGGAAACGGCTACCCGGAAGGGCTGGCCGGGGAGGAGATCCCCTTCCTCGCCCGTCTCCTCGCCGTCGCCGACCTCTTCGACCGCCTCCAGTTGGACGTGCCGGGAAGGGCCGGGCTAACTCGCGGCGAGGCGAGCCAGGAACTGCGGCGATTGGGGGGCACCGCTCTGGACCCGAAGTTGGCCGAGCTGTTCGTGCGCACCCTCGAGAGACAAAGCGTGGAAGGCTGAGAGGCAGAGAGGCCGTCAGTCGCCGTCGCCGCCGCCGGCGGCCGGCGCCTCCGCCTTCGCTTCCGACTTCGGCTTCGCCCCGTGCTGGCCGTAATCGGTGACGTGGAAGCCCGATCCCTTGAAGATGATCCCCACCGGGGCGAACACCCGCTTCACCCGGCTGCGGCAATGGGGACACTTGGAGGCCGGCCGATCGCTGACCTTCCGGCGCTGCTCGAACCGATGCCCGCACTTCTCACATGCATACTCGTAGACCGGCATAGCACTTCCCAGCAAAAAACGTGCAGTACGGGGCTGGCACGCCCCACACGAGGGCCGCCGCCCGGGCGGAAGGGCTTCCGGCGACCCGGGGCGGCAGTGACCCCCAGTATAGCGCGCCCCCCGAAACCGCGTCAAGCCGAGGTCGCCTCCCACTCCCTCCACGCGATTTGACACTTTTCAGGAAATCTGCTAGACTGCAACTACCTCTCCTAGCTGACGGACCTTCCGCCGAGCGAGCGGCCGTCCGGGGCAGGGGAGCGTCCGAGAGCGAGTCACCTCGTCGGCTGGTGGGCGCCGTTGTGGCGACATGACTTCCTCTAGCCTGAGAGGCGACCATCTACCTGACGCGTTTGCCGTCTCCTCCGCCGGCGTGTGCCGTGGCCGTGTCCGCATGCCGATGCCCTCTCTCTGACCCCTGAGCGCGCCCCGTGCGTGCCGACCGCTCCTGTCTTCGACCTGACCTGGCCTGCCGACCCGGCGTCCCGTGACGCCGCGTCTCCCAGGCCGTTTCGCCCCGCGCTCTTGGGTGAGCAGAGAAAGGGCCGCAATGACGATCCACCTGACAGGCTACGTGAGATCCCTGAAGGTGCCGCGCGTGCCGACGCGAGGCGAAGAGATGAAGGTCGCCTACGTGGGCACCTATCCGCCGCGGGAGTGCGGCGTGGCCACCTTCTGCGAGGACCTGCTGCACGCCACCCGCGGCGGCCGACCGTCGCCCGAGCCGGTGGTGATCGCCATGGAGGGCGGCGCCCGCTATCACCAGTATGCTCGGCCCGTGGTGCACGTGGTGGACGATCGGGACGAGGAGGGCTATCGGGCCGCGGCCGAGTTCATCAACGACTCGCCGGCCGAGGTGGTCAGCCTCCAGCACGAATACGGCATCTATGGGGGCGTGGAGGGGAGAGGTCTGTACCGGTTTCTCGACGCCCTCCACAAGCCGCTGATCACCACGCTCCATACGGTGCTGCCTGAGCCCGACGCGCGGATGCGAGAGATGGTCCGGGCGCTGGCCGTGAGGTCGGGGAGAGTGATGGTGATGAACCCCATCGCCAGCCAGATCCTGCGCCGTGACTACGGCCTTTCCCTGGCGAAAGTCGCCTTCGTTCACCATGGTGCGCCGGCGCCCTCGACGGAAACGCGGGGGGCGCTGAAGCAGCGCCTGGGCCTGGCGGGGCGGCCGGTGATGTGCACCTTCGGACTGGTGGGTGCGAGCAAGGGCCTCGAGTACGCGCTCCAAGCCCTCCCCGCGGTGGTGCGGCGGCGCCCCGACTTCATCTACCTGATCGTCGGCCAGACCCATCCCGGCGCGCTGCGCGACGGCGTGGACGTGTATCGGGCCGGCCTGACGCGGCTGACCGAGGAACTCGGGCTCGGGGAGAACGTCCGGTTCGTGAACCGCTACCTGAGCAAGGACGAGATCATCAGCTACCTGGCGGCCAGCGACATCTACGTCACGCCGTACGTGAACCCGCACCAGATCTGCAGCGGCACGCTCGCCTACGCGGTGGCCGCAGGCCGGGCCATCATCTCCACCCCCTATCTGCACGCGCGGTTCCTGCTCGGGAGCGGGCGCGGCCTCTTCGCGGACTTCGCCAACGCGCCGGCTCTGGCGGAGACCATCACCCGGGTGCTGGAGGCGCCCGAGCTGCAGGCGCAGCTCGAAGCCCGCACCCGCGCCTATGGTCAGCGCCTGCTCTGGCCTGCGGTCGGGGCGCGCCATCGAGGCCTGCTGCACGAGGTACTGAACCGACAGCCCAAGCCGCGGCGCGTCCTCGGCCGGTCTCCGGTCATTTCCGCGTTGATCCCGCCGCCGACGGTGACAAGTGCGGCCTTATGACCTACCCCGAGCTGGACCAGCCTGTCTCGCTGGATCACCTGGAGCGGATGACCGACTGCTTTGGTCTGATCCAGCATGCCAACTACAGCCTTCCGGATCTGCGCACCGGCTATACCACCGATGACAACGCCCGCGCGCTGGTGGTGGCGCTGAAGCATCACCGGCTCTACGGCGACCGGGTCAGCCGCGATCTCGCCTACCGCTACCTGGCCTTCTTGATGTACGCCCAGACGCCGGAGGGCCGGTTCCATAACTTCGTCTCCTACGACCGGAAGCCGATAGATGCGGTCGGCTCCGAGGACGCCTTCGGCCGCGCCTTCTGGGCGCTCGCCCACGTGCTCGCCGATCCCATCGAGGGCGGCCTCACCGATCCCGCAGAGCGCATGCTCCACGACGCGCTCCCCTGGATTGAGAAGCTGGAGCACCCGCGCAGCCGGGCCTACTGCCTCACCGGGCTCTCCTGGTGGGCTCGCTCGGAGCGCGGCGATGTGCGCCGGGCGCAGCAGCTCGCCCGGCCCTTGGCCGACTACCTGGTGGGGCGCTACCACCAACACCGCCGCCCGGACTGGGAGTGGATCCTGCCGGAGTTCACCTACGCCAACGCCGCCCTGCCGGAGGCGCTCTTCCGCGCCTCCCAGCTCCTCGGGGAGGAGTCCTATCTCCAGGTCGCGGAGTGCACCATGGCCTTCCTGGTGCAGAAGACGTTCGTCCGCGGGGTGCTGGCGGTGGTGGGCAACGGGGAGTGGCTCCAGCCGGACGGCGACCTCGTTCCGGCTCGGTATGACCAGCAGCCGATCGAAGCCGGGCTGATGGTGGAGGCCTGCCTGGCAGCCTATGAGGCCACCGGCACGCCGCACCACCTGGGCCATGCGCAGCGTGCCCTGGAGTGGTTCTTCGGGCGCAACCTCCGGGGCCTGCCCCTCTACGACCCGGAGACGGGCGGCTGCTTCGACGCCCTCATGGAACGAGGGGTGAACCGCAATCGCGGCGCGGAGTCAACGGTCGCCCTGCTCACGGCGCGCTTGACGATGCTGGAGGTCAGGCAGCGGCTTCTTGAGCGAGCGCCGTCACACCCGGCGGCCGCAGTGGCCGAGGCCGGGCCGGGAGAAACCGCGCTCACGGATCGCGCCGTGTGGCCCAGACGCTCCTGAGGCCATTCGCCCGGCCTGGGGGCCGCCCGGTGCAGAAGGGCCGCCAAGGGGTGACTCCTGAGACGGGCCGCCGGTGAAAAAAAGACTATCGGAATTGGCGGCAATGGAGTATGATAGGAAATGGTATCACGCCTGGTCCGGAGCCCTGAGAGGCGTTCACTCGTCTCCTCGTCTGCCACCAGAGTCCTACTGGAAGTGCTGAGCGTGAGACGAGTATGCAGCATGACAAGCCGCGCTTGCTTATTCTCGCGCCTGCGTGGTCGCAGGGCTGGTGGGGAGGCGGCAAAGTGCTCGCCCCCCCTTTGCTTTTGCCCCTCCTCGCAGGCCTGACGCCTTCGGACGTTGACGTCCGGCTCGTTGACGAGAACGTCGAGCCGGTGGACACCAACGTCGAGACGGACTGGATCGCCATCACCTGCATGACGGCCTCCGCCCCCCGCGCCTATGCCCTCGCCGACGCCTTCCGGGCACGGGGCATCCCGGTGGTCATAGGCGGCATCCATCCCACCGTCATGCCGGACGAGGCCGCCGGCCATGCTGACGCCGTGGTGATCGGCGAGGCCGAGCCGGTGTGGAAAGAGGTGATCGCCGATCTCGCCGCCGGCCGGCTCCGGGCTCGCTACCAGCAGGACGGCTACTCCGATCTCGTGGGCCTCCCGCGCCCCCGCCGCGAACTGCTCCAGGTGCACCGCTACCTCACCACCAACGTCGTGCAGACCGCGCGCGGGTGCCCCAACGCCTGCGCCTTTTGCACGGTGAGCACCGTCGCGGGAAGGAAGTACCGCTTCCGGCCCGTCCCCGAGGTGGTGGAGGAGGTGCGCCCCCTGGGCGGGTGGGTCGGATTCGTGGATGACAACATCACCGGCCATCCCCAGCGCGCCAAGGAGCTGTTCGAAGCGCTCATTCCGCTTAAGCTCCGCTGGGTGGGCCAGGCCGACCTCAACCTCGCCAAGGACCCGGAGCTGATGTCCCTGGCCGCACGCAGCGGCTGCCAGGCCTTGTTCATGGGGCTGGAGTCCCTCTCCGAGGAGAACCTGCGCGCCACCCACAAGGTGCCCAACCTGGGAACCGATATGAGCGCCGCCATCAAAACCATCCACAAGGCCGGCATCGAGATCATCGGGTCCTTCGTCCTGGGACTGGACGGGGACGACCGGAGCGCCTTTGCGCGGACCGTCGCGTTCGCCGAGAGGCACAAGCTGGCCGCGGCCCAGTTCGCCGTGCTCACCCCGTTTCCGGGCACCGCGATCCGGGAACAGCTTGAACAGGAGGGGCGCCTCCTGGACAAGGACTGGTCGCACTACACTATGAGCAGTGTGGTGTTCCGCCCCCGGCACATGACCGACCTGGAGCTGCAGCGCGGGCAGCGCTACGTCTACGGCCGGTTCTACTCCCTCCCCTCCATCCTCAAGCGGTGCTGCACCACCCGCGGCAAGTTCCTCACCCGCCTCCTCGTCAATCTCAGCTACCGCGGCATCGGGCGCGGCAAGGGCATCGCGCGAGGCACTCCCGCACAGCACCGCCCCAGGCGAGTCGCGGCGAGCGATCTGCCCTAGCCTCCCCGCAGTGACCCCATCTCCCTGTTTGAGGGAGAAGCTGCCACTACCGGGCGGGGACTGGCCCCACGGAGATGAGCCTCGCCCCGAGTAACAACCAATGACTCGCCCGCGTGTCGCTATATCCCCTTTTCCTCGAATCGCCTTCGCCGAAGAAAGGAATTCCCCAAAAAAGGCGTCATTGCGACACATTGCGACACGCGCCCCGGCGGCGCCGCCGTCAGCAGCACGTGACGGCCCTTCGCGTGCCTCCCTCGCCCCGAGAACGATTCCCGAAAAGGCCCGAAATGCCGTCATTGGTGTCATGCCGTCATGGCCTCCGGGCCCCGGTCCGCCCTACCCGCCAGACGCGGGGAAGCGGCGGCCCCTGCGGGTCCGCCGCCTCCGTATCAAGAGACTCCCTCACCGGGCCGGGTGCCGGCCGCGGCTATCGGCTGCTCTACCAGCGGCGACGGCCGCCGCCGCCGAATCCGCCGCCACCCCCACCGCCGCTTCGGCGCTCGCCCCCGCCGCTGCGCTCGCTTCTCGGGCGCGCCTCGTTGACGGTGAGCTGACGTCCGCCGATCTCTTTCCCGTTGGTCGCCGCAATCGCGGCCGCGGCCTGCTCCTCCGGGACGTCCACGAACCCGAAGCCCTTGTCGCCGATCAACCGCACTTCTGTGGGCTGGAAGTCTGCGAACAGCGTCTTCAGGTCAGTCTCCGTCGTGGAGTACGACAGGTTTCCGACATACAAACTCTTATTGGCCATCATGGCCTCCTTGCTTTCCGGTGCCTCGCACCGACGCTTACTCGATATCATCACGGGGGCGGTCGGCGTCGCGCACCGCGCGGCCGCCGCCTCCTCTCACTAACGACGACTTCGACTCAGGGAGCGGCCCCGACCCCGGGTCAGGGCGCTCTTGCGAACGGGGGCCACCGGGACCACCTCGGTCTCGGTCATCCCCTGCACCACCGCGCGGCGCAGACGATGGCCCAGCGTCCGCTCGATCTCCGCGATGGTCGCGGTTTCCTCCCAACTGGCCAGCGTGAATGCATCCCCGGCCGCTCCCGCGCGGGCCGTGCGCCCGATGCGGTGGAGGTAGTCCCCGGGGCCGTTGGGGACGTCGAAATTCACGACGTGCGTCACCCCTTCTACGTCCAGGCCCCGCGCGGCCACGTCCGTCGCCACCAGCACCCGCACCTGCCGCTTCCGGAAGGCCCGCAGCGCGGTCTCCCGTTCGCTCTGGCTGCGGTCCCCGTGCAGACAGGTGGCGTTCACCTGCGCGCGGGTGAGGCGCTTTGCCAGGGAGTCGGCTCGCCGCCGGGTGCGGGCGAACACCAGCACGCTCCCCATCCCCTCCCGCTCCAGCAAGTCGAGCAGCAGGTCCGTCTTCCGGGCCGAATTCACCAGGTAGAGCGACTGGGACAACGTGGAAGGCGGCACGGAGGGCGAATCCACCTCCACGTGGACCGGGTCGCGCAGGATCTCGGCGTAAGCCAGCTCCAGCAGGGGGATGGGCATGGTCGCCGAGAACAGCAGCGACTGTCGCTTGCGCGGGAGGAGGGAGAGGATGCGCCGCAGGTCCGGCAGGAATCCCATGTCCATCATCCGGTCGGCTTCATCAATCACCAGGATCTCCACCGAGGTCAGCACCGCCGCGCCCCGGTGATGATGATCCAGGAGACGGCCGGGCGTGGCCACCACGATCTCCGCGCCCGCGCTGAGCGCCCGTCGTTGCGGCTCCATCCCGACGCCGCCGTAGACGGCCACCGTACGCAGGCGGCTGCCCTTGCTGAAAGCCACGCTCTGCGCGGCCGTCTGGGCGGCCACCTCGCGGGTGGGCGCCAGGATGAGCACGCGCGTGCGGCCGGTCGGGCCGGCCTCGAGCTTCTGGAGGATCGGCAGGAGGAAGGCGGCGGTCTTGCCGCTGCCCGTCTCGGCCGTGGCGATGACGTCGCGGTCCGAGAGTACCAGGGGGACGACCTCCTCCTGGACCGGCGTCGGGGTTTCGAAGCCCATGCGACGCGTCGCCTGAAGGAGGTAAGGGGAGAGTGCGAACTGAGCGAAAATCGTATCTGCCTCGCAGACTAGAGGAAGCCGTGATCGCCGGGCGGCCCTGCTAGCTGCCGAGGAGACTTGCTCTGTGGATGCTTCCCCCGCCACGCATGGGGCTCAACAGCCCGAGCCGATCGAACAGGAAGTGTGCGGAGGCTGCATCTACAGTACAGGTATCTCGGAAGTATGTCAAGCAAATCAGGCGAATTCTGCAAACACTCGTTCTCTACTAGGGCTCGGCGTCGGGCGCCCTGAAGGCCGGAGGGGCGCAGGCCGCCCGGGGGCGAGGCGGCGCAAAGGGCGTCACGGCGCGTGATCGCCGCTGCTCCAGGTTGACCTCCCCTCTGCCAAGCCTTACAATCTGGCTCGGCCGCACCACGGAGGCGCAAGGCCAGTCGAGGCGGGAAGGCCGAGCCTCCGGGACGACCTTCTCATCTGCCGCGTGATGACAGTCCGGCCGCAGACCTCGCCTCGCGGAGCAGGCTCAGGGTGATCTGAAGGAGGTGCACGATGCCAGTCGCGATCGCCATTGATCGCCCACGCGTCGAAGCGTTCTGCCGGAAGTGGAGTGTGAAGGAACTCTCCATTTTCGGCTCGGCGCTGCGGGAAGACTTCCGCCCGGACAGCGACGTGGACGTGCTGGTCGAGCTTGATGAGGACGCTCCCTGGGATGCGTTCCAGTGGGTGGACATGATCGAGGAATTGCGGGAGATCTTCAACCGGGAAGTTGACCTGGTTGAGAAGCCGGCGATTCGGAACCCGTTCCGCCGAAAGCATATCCTGGGCCATCACGAGGTGATCTATGCGGCCCGATGATATGGACGCAGCCCGGCTGTGGGACATGCTCACCTAGGCGAGAGAGATCGTCCGGACCGTGTCCGACCTTACCTTCGGCGCCTACGCGGCCGACAGCGACCGGCGCCTGGCGACAGAGCGGCGTCTGGAGATCGTCGGAGAAGCCGCGCGCAACGTCTCCCCCTGAGTTCCAGGAGTCTCATCCCGAGATCCCATGGCGCCAGATAGTCGGTCTGCGAAACGTGCTCGCGCACGAGTACGGGGAGATCAGGCACGAAAGGATATTCCGTATCGCCACGAATCAGATTCCCGTACTCATCTCGGCGCTGGAGCCGCTGGTTCCACGGGTGGAGTAGACCTGCCCTGCTTTCCCACGCGCGCGGCCGCCGCGTGGTGCCCTGACCTTTCCACCAGGCCCGCGTGCCCTTGACTTCCCCGCCGCAGGCTTGTAGACTCCTTTGTGAAGTATCGCGCGAAGTCCGGCCCGGCCGAGCGGCGAGCAACGGAAGGGGCGGAGGACGGGGCAGGAGGGCTTTCCCGCCCTTCGGCGAACCACACCCGGCGACCGCGCTGTCTCCAGAAACGACACCGTGCGGCTCCGAAGGGGCCTCCTTCGGGGCCGAACTGCTGGGGATCGAAGAGCCGATGGAAGATCAGTATAGCTACGTGGCCGTGTTCGCGGCCGTCGGGGTAGCGTTCATCGTGATCGCCCTGGTGTTCGCCTGGGCGCTGCGCCCCTCCCGCCCCTCCAAGGCCAAGACCACCCCCTACGAGTGCGGCATCGTCCCCGTCGGCGACGCCTGGCGCCAGTTCAACGTCCGCTTCTATGTTATCGCGCTGCTCTTCGTCCTCTTCGACGTGGAAGCAGCCTACCTCTACCCGTGGGCGGTGCGGCTCCGGCACATGGGCGCGCTGGCGCCGCTGGCGCTCGCGGAAATGCTCGTCTTCCTCGCCATCCTCGCCTTCGGGCTGGCCTACGCCTGGCGGAAGGGCGGCCTGAAGTGGGAGTAGCGCCGGGCGGCAACGGCGAGCACAAGCGTCCGGCCACCCTCGTGGTGGATGTCATCGGGCGGCTTCCCGGCGGGAACTTCGTGGTCACCACCGTGGACTCCGTCCTGAATTGGTCCCGCGCCTCCTCCCTCTGGTATCTCACCTACGGGCTGGCCTGCTGCGCCATCGAGATGATGTGTACCGCCGCCTCCCGCTATGACCTCGACCGCTTCGGGCTGATCTTCCGGGGCACCCCCCGCCAGTCCGACCTGATGATTGTGTCTGGAACCGTCACCACCAAGATGGCCCCGGTGCTCCAGCAGCTCTACGCGCAGATGGCCGACCCCAAGTACGTCATTGCCATGGGCGGGTGCGCCTGCGCCGGCGGCCCCTTCCACGATTCCTACTTCACCGTCCAGGGCGTGGACCAACTGGTGCCGGTGGACGTCTACATCGCCGGCTGCCCGCCCCGGCCGGAGGCCCTGATAGACGGCATCTTCGAGCTGCAAGAGAAGATCAAGGGCGAATCCCTCCGGAGCAGACGGGCATGATTGAGCGCCTCCGCACTCAACTGGGAGACGCCCTGGAGAGCGCCGAGCAGGTCGGTGACGAGCTGCGCGCCCGGATCCGGCCTGCGGCCCTGGTGGCCGCCGCCCGCCTGTGTAAAGAGAACGGGTTCACCTACCCCTGCGACATCACCGCCGTGGACACCCGAACGGAACTGACCCTGGTCTACCGCCTCCAGTCGCTGCAAACGAAGCAACAGGTGGTCTTGAGCGTCGGCGTCCCTCGCTCCGGGGCGCGGGTGGCCTCGCTGAGCCGCGTCTACGGCGCGGCGGGGTGGCTGGAGCGAGAGGTGTACGACCTCTTCGGGATCCGCTTCGAGGGCCACCCGGACCTGCGCCGGATCCTGCTGACGGACGATTGGGAGGGCCATCCGCTATTGAAGTAGGGGCGCAATTCATTGCGCCCCGCCGGCCACGAGAACCATGCAAAAGCATTCGGTGTTCACCGAACACGTCACTCTGAATATGGGGCCGCAGCACCCGAGTACCCACGGCGTGCTGCGGTTGGAGCTGGACCTCGAAGGCGAGGTCGTGCTCGAGTGCCGGCCGGTGATCGGCTACCTCCACCGGGGCGTGGAGAAGATCGGCGAGGCCCGCACCTATCCCCAGTTCCTCCCCTACACCGACCGGCTGGACTACCTCAGCTCGGCCTCCAACAACGGCGCCTACGTGCAGGCGGTGGAGAAGCTGCTCGGGCTGGAGGTGCCGGAGCGGGCGAAGTACCTGCGGGTGATCGCGCTCGAGCTGAACCGGATCGCCAGCCACCTCATCTTCCTCGCCACCTTCGCCAACGACCTCGCCGCCACCACCCTGTTCCTCTACGCGGTGCGCGAGCGGGAAACGGTGATGGACCTGTTCGAGAGCTGGGTGGGGGCGCGGCTCACCCAGAGCACGATGCGCATCGGCGGGGTGATGGCCGATCTGCCCGAGGGATTCATCGCAAAAGCGAACGCCTTCTGCCGTCTGCTTCCGCAGCGGCTGAACGAATACGACCGGCTGTTCACCCGCAACCGCATCTTCGAGGTGCGGACGCGGGGCGTCGGCATCCTGCCCCCCGAGATCGCCCTCGATTACGCGTGCAGCGGACCGACGGTGCGCGGCTCGGGCGTGAGCTACGATGTCCGGCGCGCGGCGCCCTATGAAGTGTACGACCGGCTCGACTTTGATGTCGTCACCTTCTCCTCCTGTGACTGCCTCGCCCGCTACCTGGTGCGGGTGGGCGAGCTGCGCCAGAGCGTGCGGATCCTGGAGCAGTGCTTGGAGCAACTGCCGGAGGGCGACTATTGTGCGAAGACGCCGCGGGTGCTCAAGCCGCCCGCGGGCGAGGCCTACGGGCGGGTGGAGTCGCCCCGGGGCGAGTTCGGCTGCTACGTGGTGAGCGACGGCGGGACGAATCCCCTGCGGGTGCGTCTGCGCGCCCCCTCCTTCTTCCACATGGCCGTGCTCCCCCAGATGCTCAAGGGCTGGAAGATCGGCGACGTGGTGGCCATCCTCGGCAGCATTGACATCGTGCTCGGGGAGATAGACCGATGAGCCAGGCCGGCTTCCACGAGTTCTTCCTGGCGCACGGGTGGCCCTGGTTCGGCGACGCGCTGTGGATGCTGCTCACGGCCATCGCCGTCATCGTCTTCGTGCTCGTGACGGTGCTCTTCCTGGTGTGGCTGGAGCGAAAGGTCTCCGCCGACCTCCAGAGCCGCGTCGGCCCGAACCGCACCGGCGGTCGCTTCGGCCTCGCGCAGACCGCGGCCGACGCGCTCAAGCTGCTCATGAAGGAAGACCTCATCCCGGAGTGCGCGGACAAGTGGGTCTTTATCCTCGCCCCGTTCCTGGTCTTCGTCCCGGCCCTGATGGTGTATCTGGTCGTCCCCTTCTCCAACACGCTGTTCGTGAAGGACCTGAACCTGGGCGTGCTCTTCGTCATCGCCGTCTCCGCCCTCCCGGTGATCGGGCTGCTGATGGCGGGGTGGAGTTCCAACAATAAGTACTCGGTGCTGGGCGCGATGCGCGCCGCGGCGCAGGCCCTCAGCTACGAGATCCCGCTGGTCCTCGCTATGGTGTGCGTCGTGGTGGCCGCGGGATCGTTGAGGGTGGGCGACATCGTCGGGAGCCAACTCCACTACCACTGGTTCATCACCCGCCCGCCGTTGATCCTCGCCTTCGTGATCTACTTCATCGCCGCGCTCGCCGAGGTGAACCGCGTTCCCTTCGACCTGCCGGAGGCGGAGAGCGAGTTGGTGGCCGGCTACTTCGTCGAGTACTCCGGGATGCGCTTCGCCTTCTTCTTCCTCGCGGAGTTCGCCCACCTCTTCTTCGTCGCCGCCTTCGCCACCGCGCTCTTCCTGGGGGCCTGGGAGGGACCGGGGCTGTGGCCGTGGGTGTGGTTCCTGCTCAAGACCTATGCCGTCATCATCGTGATCATGTGGATTCGCTGGACCGTGCCGCGCCTCCGCATTGACCAGGTGATGTCCTTCGCGTGGAAGCTGCTCGTGCCCGCGAGCCTGCTCGCGGTGATGCTCACCGGCCTCGCGGCCGTGTACGGAAAGCTGTGATGGGACCGAGGCAGAACTGGCTGCTGGCCATACTGACCGGCGCGTGGAGCATCGTCAACGGATTGGCGGTGACGTTCCGCAATGGCCTCCGGCCCCGCGTGACGGAAAACTACCCCGCGCAGCGGACCACCATCGGCCCGCGCTGGCGGGGGCGGCTCACCCACCTGCGGGATGAGGAGGGGCGCCTCAAGTGCACCGCCTGCCTCGCTTGCCAGAAGGCCTGCCCCAGCCTGGCCATCCCCACCATTGAGGGGGATGACAAGAAGGGCCGGGAGCGCCGCGCGAAGACCTACGTGTGGGATGCGGGCCGCTGCCTCTTCTGCCACCTCTGCGTCGAGGCCTGCCCCTTCGACGCGATCACGCTCTCGCCGGACTACCGCGTGGTGACGCGGTCCCGTGAGGAACTGAAATTCGGGCTGGACCGGCTGCTGCCGCCCGCGGAGGGAGGCCCGCGATGATCGAGGCCCTCCACAGCGGCTCCTTCTGGTACCCGCTCGCCTTCATTATCTTCGCCCTGGGGGCGGTGGTGCCGGCCGTGCTGGTGGTCGCCTCGCGCAACATCATCCACTCCGCCCTGTGGCTGCTGGCCAGCCTGGCGAGCATCGCCGGCCTCTACCTGCTGCTGAACGCGGAGTTGCTCGCGGCCCTGCAGATTCTCGTCTACTGCGGCGGCATCATGCTGCTCTTCCTGTTCGCCATCATGCTCACCCCGGGGGTGGGAGACCCGGACGTGCGGGTGCACAACCAGGGCCTCTTCTGGGGGCTGCTCGCGGCCCTCGCGCTGGCCGCCGTCTCCCTCCATCTGCTCCGGGAGGAGGACTGGTCGGTGGTCCCCGCGGCCAACCTGCGCGACGTCACCGGCCGCCTGGCGGACGCGCTCGTGGGACAGTACGCCCTCGCCTTCGAGGCCGCCTCGGTGATCTTGCTGGTGGCCATGATCGGCGCCATCGTGATCGTGCGGACGGAGCCAAGAGAATGACCCCGACCCCGGCTATACCGCCCCTCGAGGCCTATCTCATCGTCAGCGTGCTGCTCTTCGCCATCGGCCTCACCGCGGTGCTGGTGCGGCGCAACGCCATCGCGGTGCTGATGGGCGTGGAGCTGATGCTCAACGCGGCCAATCTCAACTTCGTCGCCTTCTGGCGCTACGGCGGCGCGCAACGCATGGAAGGCCAGGTGTTCGCCCTCGTCATCATCACCCTGGCGGCCGCGGAGGCCGCCCTCGCCCTGGCGATTATCCTCAGCGTCTATCGCAGGTTCCGGACCGTGAACGTTGACCAAGTGGACTTGATGAAAGGGTAATGGCGGTGTTGGCCGGCTACGAGTACTTCTTCATCCCCGCCCTGCCCCTGCTGGCTTTTCTGTTCATCGCCGCCCTGGCGACGCGCCGGGACGACGAACGCATCGCGCCGGCCTTCATCATCACCGCCCTGCTCGGTTCGCTGGCGCTCTCCGGGATCGCGCTGCTGCGCGTCACCCAGGCCGGCCCCTTCACCATGACGCTCGCGTGGCTGCACGTGGGCCAGCTCGCGCTCGACCTCGGCGTCACCCTGGACTACCTCTCCGCGGTGATGATGATCGTCGTCTGCGTGGTCAGCCTGCTGGTGCAGATCTACTCCATCGGCTACATGAAGGGCGAGTCCGGCTACGGCCGCTACTTCGCCTACATGTCGCTCTTCTCCGGCTCCATGCTGGGGCTGGTGATCTCCAACAACCTCGCCCAGACCTACATCTTCTGGGAGTTGGTCGGCATCTGCTCCTACCTGCTCATTGGCTTCTGGTACCGCCGGCCCTCCGCCGCGGCCGCTGCCAAGAAGGCCTTCGTGGTCACGCGCTTCGGCGACCTCGGCTTCCTCGCCGGGATTCTGGTGATCTCCAACCTGCCCGCCACGACGTTCGACTTCGCCGGCCTGGCCGCGCGCGTGAGCACCGGCCATCTCCCCGCCGCCAGCCTCACCCTTATCTCCCTGCTCATCTTCTGCGGCGCCGTCGGCAAGTCTGCCCAGTTCCCCCTGCACATCTGGCTGCCGGACGCGATGGAAGGCCCGACGCCGGTGAGCGCCCTGATCCACGCGGCAACGATGGTCGCCGCGGGCGTCTACCTCGTCGCCCGGTGCTACTTCCTGTTTACCCCGGAATCGCTCCTCGTCGTCGCCATCATCGGGACGATCACGCTCTTCCTCGCCGCCACCATGGGCGTGGCGGAGAATGATATCAAGCGGGTGATGGCCTATTCTACGGTGAGCCAGCTCGGGTACATGATGCTGGCCCTGGGAGTGGGCGGGTACGCCGCCGGCGTGTTTCACCTCACCACCCATGCCTTCTTCAAGGCCCTCCTCTTCCTCACCGCCGGTTCGGTGATCCACGCAGTGCAGACCAACAACATGTGGCAGATGGGAGGGCTGCGCAAGCACATGCCCATCACCGCGTTGACCTGTCTGGTGGGCGCGCTCGCGCTGGCCGGCGTGTTCCCGCTCTCCGGGTTCTGGAGCAAGGACGAGATCCTCACCGCCGCCTACACCTCCCACCTGCCCGGGCACACGCTCTTCTTCGCGGTGGCCGTGGCGGCCGCGTTCCTCACCGCCTTCTACATCTTCCGCCTGTGGTTCCTCACCTTCGCGGGCGCGCCGCGCTCGGAGGCGGCCCACCATGCGCACGAGTCGCCGGGGGTGATGACGCTGCCCCTGCTGGTGCTGGGGGCGCTGGCCGTGATCGCCGGCGGCCTCCTCATCACCGTGCCGGGCACCGGGCACGGCTTCGGCCAGCTCTTCGAGACGGCCGCGGGGGCGGAAGGCCCGGCCTACGGGGTGATGATCCTCTCCACCGTCGCCGCGCTCGCCGGCATCGCGCTCGCCTATGCCGCCTACGGTGCCAAGGTGGTCTCGCCGGCCGCCTTCAACGCCCGCCTCCCCTTCGTCTACGCCCTCTTCAAGAACGCCTGGTATCTGGACCGCGCGTGGGTATGGTTCGCCACCCGCGTGGTGCTGGCGGGATCGGCGCTGGCGGCCTGGTTTGACCGGCACGTGGTGGACGGGATGGTCAATGGCGTCGCCTGGCTGTGCGCGGTGATCGGGCTGCGCCTGCGCCGCGCGGAGACCGGACAGCTCCAGACCTATGCTTTCGTCTTCATCGCCGGCGCCATCCTCGCCCTCGGCTTCATCTGGGTCCGCAACTACTCGGGCTATAGCAACGCCGTCAGCGCCTGGCTGGGGTATGGAGGGAGATAGCGCCATGCTCTACCCCACCCACGCCCTCTCCATCATCGTCCTCACTCCCATGGCGACCGCCATCGCCATCATGCTCGTGCCCCGCCGCAACCTCCTCGCGGTGCGCCTGCTCGGCGCGCTTGCGGGCACCGTCACGCTTTCCCTCTCCGCCTACCTCTGCTACGTCTACATCGTCGCCGGCCTGCACGGGCCTCAGTTCGCCGTCCGTATCCCCTGGGTGACCCGTCTCGGCTCCCACCCGGTGAACATCAGCTACTCCCTCGCCGCCGACGGCGTCAGCCTCTCCCTCGTGCTGCTCACCTCGCTCGTGATCTTCTGCGGCGTCTTCGCCTCCTGGACGGTCACCCACCGCACCAAGGAGTTCTACACGCTGCTCCTCCTGCTGGTGACCGGCGTCTTCGGCGTGTTTGTTGCGCACGACCTGTTCTTCTTCTTCCTCTTCTATGAGATCGCGGTGCTGCCCATGTACCTGCTCATCGGCATCTGGGGGACCGGCGCGAAAGAGTACTCGGCCATGAAGCTCACCCTCTACCTGCTGGTGGGCTCGGCCTTCATGCTGGTGGGCATGTTGGGGATGTACTTCGCCGCGGGGCTGCCCGCCGGCGTGGCCCGCACCTTCGACCTCGCCACCCTCTCTCAGGCCCACTACGATCCGACCTTCCAGAAGATCGCCTTCTTCCTGCTCTACATCGGCTTCGGTATCCTCGCCGGCATCTGGCCTCTGCACACCTGGTCGCCGGATGGCCACGCGTCGGCGCCAACGGCCGTGTCCATGCTCCACGCCGGCGTGCTGATGAAGTTGGGGGCCTACGGGTTGCTGCGCGTGGGCTACGGCGCGCTGCCCATCGGGGCGCACTCCTGGTCCTGGCTGGTGGGCGGAATCGCGGTGATCAACATCGTCTACGGCGCCTACGTGGCCATGGGCCAGAAGGACCTGAAGTACGTCATCGCCTACTCCTCCGTCAGCCACATGGGCGTGGTGATGCTCGGCCTGGCCGCCTATAACGAGATCGCCTTCACCGGCTCGGTGCTGCAGATGTTCTCCCACGGCATCATGACCGGCCTCTTCTTCGCCCTCGTCGGCCTGGTCTACGAGAAGGCGCACACCCGGGACATCTACGCTATGGGCGGGTTTGCCCGGCGCATGCCCGGGATCGCCGTCGCCTTCACCATCGGCGGCTTGGCCTCCTTCGGCCTGCCGGGCACGAGCGGATTCGTGGCCGAATTGCTTGTCTTTTTGGGGACGTTCCGCGCGAAGCTGGCGGGACTCCCCTCGTTCCTCTTCCCCCTCTACGCCGTCGGCGCCGTCGTCGCCATCGTCATCACCGCGACGTACGTGCTGCGGCTCTTGCAGCTCATTTTCCACGGGCACTTCGACGAGCGCCGCTACGCCGACCTGACCACCGCCCGCACCACCGAGTGGGTGGCGCTGGTCGTGCTGGGCGGCCTGCTGATCGTCATCGGCGTCTATCCCACGTGGCTGACCGATCTCATTCAGGGCAGCCTCGGGCCGCTGCTCCGCTGAGGACATCATGGCCGAAACGCTGAGACAACTGAGACCGGAGCTGCTCACCCTGGGCGCGGCCCTGCTCGTGATCCTGGTGGATCTCATCCAACCCCGCGGCCAGAGCCGCCGCTGGCTGGGCTGGTTCAGCGGCCTGCTCGCGGCCGCGCTGCTCGCGGTGCTGGTTTCGGACTGGCGCCTCGTCTCGCCGCCCCAGGAACTGTGGGGCGGGGTGATGCGCGTCGATCATCTGGGCGTGATCTTCAAGGCCATCTTCCTCCTCGGTGTCGGCGTGTGCGCGATCGGGTCGGCGGAGTTCGCCGCAACCCGTTTCCGCAACGTCGGCGAGTACTACGCCCTGCTCTTCTTCTCCGCCCTCGGGATGATGCTGATGGCCTCCGCCGGCGACCTCCTCACCCTCTACCTCGGCCTCGAGATCGCCACCCTCAGCCTCTACGTGCTCGTCGCCTTCGCCAAGGACCGCCCCCGCTCCGCGGAGGCCGGGCTGAAGTACGTGGTGCTCGGCGCCACGTCCTCCGCGGTGTATATCTATGGTGCGAGCCTGATCTACGGCAGCGCCGGCACCACCCTCTTCTCCGGTCTGATGGAGGCCGCGCGCGGGCCGGCCCAGGCCGGGCTGATGGTGGGGGCGATGATGGTGCTGGCCGCCCTCTCCTTCAAGGTCGCCGCCGTCCCCTTCCATATGTGGGCCCCGGACGTGTACCAGGGCGCGCCCTCCACCGTCACCGCCTTCCTCTCCACCGCCTCCAAGGCCGCCGGCTTCGCCGCGCTGCTGCGCGTCTTCCACGGGCCCATCGGGCGCGCCGCGCCGGAGTGGCTCGTGGTGGTGGCCGTCCTCGCCGCTCTCTCCATGATCGTCGGCAATCTGCTCGCCATTCCTCAGCGCGACATCAAGCGCATGCTGGCCTATTCCGGCATCGCGCAGGCCGGCTATGCGCTGGTAGGCCTCGCCTCGCCGACGCCGCTGGGCACGCTGGCGACGACGTTCTTCTTGTTCCAATATCTCTTCACCAACCTCGGCGCCTTCCTCATCGTCTCCCTCCTCGGCCGCGGCCACGAGGACGAGATCGTGGACTACAACGGCCTCAGCCGCCGCAACCCCGTCCTCGCCTTCGCCCTCCTGCTGCTCCTGCTCTCCCTGGGCGGCATTCCGCCGCTCTCCGGCTTTTGGGGCAAGCTCTTCGTCTTCTGGGCGGCGGCTGACTCGGGCCAGTACGGCCTCGTCTTCATCGGCGTGCTCGCCAGCGTCGTCTCCCTCTACTACTATCTCATGGTCGCCCGCGCCATGTACATCGAGCCCGTGGAGGACCGCCCCGCGGTGCGCGTCGCCCCCGCCGCCGCCCTCGCCGTGCTCATCTGCGTCGTCATCGTCATCGGACTGGTCTACCCCGCGCCGCTGCTGAAGGTCGCCGAAAGCGCGGCCACCGTGCTGTTCTACTAAGTCCCGCTCGTCCGCCGCTCACACTCTCAAGGAGCCTCCCATGATCCCTGGTCTCCAGGAGTTGCTGGCCCAACTGCCCGACGCCGCCGTCCCCTTCGCACCCACCCAGTTCCCCTTCCCCATCAGTGAAGTGCTCACCGCCGCGCCCCCTGACCTCACCCGCCTCCGCAACAAGGTGGCCGAACTCGAAGCCGCCGGGGCCGCGCCCCACGAGGCGGCCTGGGTCGTGCTCATGGCCGCGGAGGCGATCGAGTCCGCAGCCGCAGATCGGGACCGCTTCTTCCTCTCCGACGGCACCGCCCGCGGCCTGATCTTCACCGGGATCAAGTGGCGCGCCGGCTGGGCGCTCCTCCTCGGTGAGAACCAGGAGCCCTATGCCCGCGCCTTCGACGCCGCCCAGTTCCTGACGTTCACCACCCGCGAGGGGCTGGACGTCGGCCGCTTCCTGGGTCCGCGCGACACCTCCGCCGTCTACTTCGCCCAGCTCCTCGCGCGCTACGCCCTTCTCTACAGCGACGTCGCCCCCGGCGCCACCCACGACCTTGGCCACTTCGTAGAGGACCACGGCCCGGGCGTGCTCGTTGTGTCCGGGCCGATGCGGCCGGTGGAGGCCCTGCTCGGCCTCGCCCTCATGCGCCTGGGGATGCGGGCCCTGGTGACCCCCGCCTTCCCCTGGGAGATCGGGGATCGTACGGAGGTGGATTCGCCGGAACAGGCGGTGGCGGCGACGGGTAGCTTCCAGAACCTCCGCCTCCGCTCCCCGGACCCACTCGCCGGTCTGCCGGAGTACGCGAATCCCGCCTACGAGCACGAGAAGTTCGAGCCCGCCCGCCGGATCGGTGAGTCCGGGAACAGCTTCTTCTTGCTCCGTCCGGGCCCGGCCGAGGAGGGCGTGGAGGTTGAGGGAGAGATCGCGGACGACCTCGGTGTCCTCGTGACCGTGGCGGACGACACCGTGGACGCGCCCGCCGCCGCGGAACTCGAGGAGACCGCGCTCGGCTACCTGAATCTGCTCCCCGGGGTGAAGGTGGAGTCGAATGAGCCGCTGGTGCTCGCCCTCGCGGAGGGCGTTACGCTGCGGGCGGAACAGGTGGCGGAGGTGGTGCGCCGGGGCCTGCGGCTCGAGTTCCCCCGCCTCGGCCCCGTCCGGATCGCTGTCACCGCCGCGCCGGAACGGCTGGCCGCGGAGGTCAGCGCGGCCCGCGCCCAGCGCGAAGTCGAACTGCGGCGCGTCGCCGACTCCGACCTCGACGTGCTCTACGCCTGTGAGGCCTGCGCACCGTTCAGCCGCGAGCACCTCTGCCTCATCCAGCCGCGCCGCGCGCCCATGTGCGGCCGGCGCTGGCGGGAGATGCTGGTCGGCGCGCGCTACATGGCCGTCAGCGCGGGCCGCCCCTGGCGCCGCCGGGGGCGGCCGGAGAACTGCTGCACCGAAGTCCCCCTCGGGCGCGCGCTCGATCCCCTGTGCGGCGAGTATGAGGACCTCAACGCCTTTGTCGCCTGGGCCACCGGGGGCCGCATGACGCGCGTCTTCCTCCACTCCGTGCGCGACTACCCGCACAGCTCCTGCGGCTGTTTCGCCGCGCTGGCGTGGTGGAGTGAGGAGTTGGGCGGGCTCGCCCTCATGCACCGCGGCTTCGAGGGCGCCGCGCCCGACGGCTCCACCTGGAACCTGCTCGCCAATCGCGCCGGGGGCAAGCAGCAGCCCGGCATCACCGGCGTGGGCCACGCCTACATGCGCTCCCCGCGCTTCCTCCAGGGCGACGGCGGTTGGGCCGCGGTGAAGTGGATCACCGCCAAGCTGCAGCGCGACCTGCAGGAGTCGGTCCCCGCGGTGGCGCATATCCCCACAGAAGAGTCGTGAGCGCGCGACCCGCCGCAACGCGAAAGGAGTTCCCTATGGCCGCTACCAAGGACAAGAAGTGCGACAAGGGCAAGGACCCGAAGACCTGCTCTCCCGCGCAGATCAAGAAGTGCCACGGGACGAAGAAGCACAACTGTAAGTAACCGGCCGTTCCCTACCCCCTATACCCTATTCCCTATCCCCGAGGAGCCCCCATGCCCTTCAAGTACGCCGTCTTCACCGTGATGTGCCCCGAGTACGATCTCGAGCAGACCGCCGCCATGGCCAAGGCCGTCGGCTTCGACGGCCTCGAGTGGCGCGTGTACAAGGCCTCCCCCGAGCCAATCACCCAGTTCAACTACTGGCGCGCGAACCGCTCTACCGTAGATGTGGACCACCTCGAAACCACGCTGCCGCGGGCCAAGCAGCTCGCCGACCAGCACGGCCTCGCCATGCCGGTGCTCGGCACCTATCTCGGCTGTCACGACCACGCCGCGGTCGAGCGCGTGATGCGTGTCGCCGCGGAGGTGGGGGTGCGCAAGCTGCGCGTCGGCTCCCCCGGCTATGACGGCTCCCGGCCCTATCCCGAGTTGTACGAGCAGGCCGTGCGCGACTACGCCGCGGTGGAGAAGCTCGCCGCCAAGTACGGCGTGCAGGCCTGCGCGGAAACCCACCCCGGCATCATCACCCCCTCCATGGGCCTCATGCACCGACTGGTCTCTCACTTCGATCCCAAGCACATCGGCGTCATCTACGACCCCGCCAACTTCGTCAACGAGGGCTTTGAGAACTACCAGATGGGCCTCGAGCTGGTCGGCCCCTACCTGGCCCACGTCCATGCGAAGAACTGCATGTGGGTCCCCGCCGGCCAGGAGAACGATGTCGCCAAGTTCGAGCTGCGCACCGTCCCCGGCCCCCAGGGCCAGGTAGACTGGCGCAAGGTGCTGGGTTTGCTGAAGAAGATGGGGTACGAGGGCTGGATCTCCTTCGAGGACTTCTCCGACGGTGAAACCAAGACCAAGCTCACCGACTCTCTCGCCTACTTCAAGAAGCTCGAAGCGGCCCTGTGACCACGTAGGGG
>Ga0315282_10004288_pt1 | contig 24898 bp, 23 predicted proteins | sample YL17G07_20_MG_FD_203693 | JGI IMG/M metagenome (GOLD analysis project Ga0315282, IMG submission 203693) | Sediment microbial communities from Yellowstone Lake, YNP, Wyoming, USA - YL17G07_20 | ecosystem: Environmental > Aquatic > Freshwater > Lake > Sediment | place: USA: Wyoming | collected... | reverse complement strand
CGGGTGCCCCGCAAGGCCAACGCAGCGCTGCGCCAGCACCCGCTCGCTGACGCTCGCGGCTCTGTTGCTGGGTTCATTCTGTAATTTTGCAAAGTACCTCAGGCGTCAGGCGCCGCGTGCAAGTGTCAGAGGCGAAGCGGGCGTCAGAAAGCGGGGCACCCACGCTCCCAGTCCTTGATATGCAGCGAGCAGCGCCATCTGTCGTCGTTGAGTTCCCACAGGATCAAATGCAGAAACTCGTGGACGAGAGAGGTGTGTTGCTTGTGGGTAAACATGATCACGGCGGGGCCGGAGTCCGGGTGGCGGAACGACCCCAGACACTTGCTGTTGTTGTGGGTGCCTTCCCCTTCGCACGGGAATATGTCCGGCAGCTCAATGAGCAGGACGTCGGGGACAGCAACGCTGCTGGCGCCCGGGTGAACTTTCTCCGCCAGATTCAAGGCCCGATTCCAGTAGGTCTGAATTTCCTCGGATGAAAGCAAGCATTGATGGTTCAGCATCAGCCGCTGCTGCGGAAACGGCGTTGGGGTCGCCGTCGCGGTCGGGGTTGCCACGGCCAGCAGCAACCATAGGGCTGAAGGAACCATCATACAAGTTCTGTTCAAAGCAGGTGTCGTGCCGCTCCGCCGCAGCGAAAAAAAGGCGAACACCGGCCGCTGCCAATGGTACCGCCGGTGTCTGAGTGGCATGGAGGCGCCCTGCCCTGCCGGGGGCGTAAAGCCCCTGGATACACACCGGCCTTGGAACGTTCCCTCTTGAAACGCCGTTGGCTAGCGGGCCTTTTCAGTCCTGAAGTAGCGCGGATGTGCTCCGCCGGAGGGCTGTTAGCCGCGGATGGTCTCTATCGAAGTCCCCTGTCTAATTCCCCGATACTGTCTCACGTTTGAACACTCCATGAAAACAGCTATGCAACTTCTTTCTTTCGCAGCGTTGTTTGTTCTCGCTGGACTGAGTGTTTCCCCTGCCGCCGACAACCCGGAGCTCGGAGCGGCCCAGGTGAGCGGCCCCGTCCTGCTGAACGGACATTCGGTGAGTGGCGCCGGAATCGCCCTGCGCAATGGCGACCGGCTGGAAACCAGCCAGCGCGGCGCAGTGCTGGTAACGATCTCACGTCGCGATGAGCTGTTGCTGGACGAAAACAGCGGCATCACACTCAGGAGCGGTCCGGAGGGCGTGTCAGCGGAGCTGGATCGTGGGCGCCTGCTGGTCACCTCCGCGCACCAAGGCCTGCGCGAGGTTCGGCTGGCCGGCGAAGCGGTTTCTATCCGCGCCGCGCCGGGGGCCTCACGGTCTTACCAGGTCTCGCGCCTATCGGACGCCACCTATGTGCTGGCGCGCAAAGGAAGCGTCTCCATTTTCGATGAAGGTTACGCCACACATGCGGCGGTGGCGGAAGGACGCGTGGGAGTCATTCGGCCGGAGGCCGAAGCGCTGGCGCCGCCACAACGCCGGCCCGCGCCGCCGCAGCCCGCTCCCGGCACCTCCGGGCAGCGCGCCGGACAAATCTCGGTGGCCATTCCCAAGGACTACATCGTCCGCGGAACCCAAGAGGCGGAAGGGAACCGCGGCGACCCGATTTTCTGGAATGACCTGCTGCGAACCGAGCCGCGGGCGCGGGTTCGGGCGTTGCTGGAGGATGGCTCCATCCTGAATCTTGGCTCGGAGAGCCGCCTGCAAGTGGTGCAGCACGACGCCAAGTCGCAGCAGACCAATTTGGAAATGCGCTACGGACGGCTGCGCGCGCAGGTGGTGGCGCTGACGCGGCCCAGCGCGCGCTTCGAGATTCGCACCAATACCGCCATTTGCGGCGTTCTGGGCACTGACTTTTACGTCGAGGCCACGGAAAAGACAACGCGCGTGATTGTGTTTCGCGGCGTGGTGCGGGTCACGCCGCTAGTCGCCGGCGCCGTCGCGGGCCTGGCGGGCGCCGGCTCGACGGTCAGCGCCGGTCAGGCCACCACCGCCGTGGCCGGTTCTGTTTCCGCTCCGGCCACCGCCACCGCCGCCCAGATCCAGACCGCCCTCACCGTTACCACTGCCAGCACACAGGCGGCACAAGTGGCGGCCGTGGCCACCACGGCCACCACCGCCTCCCGCGTGGCGGTGGTGAGCGCCACGGCTGTCCCCGCGGCGGCCTCGACTGTGGTGGCGGCCACAACCATAGCTGCGCCGCCGCCGGCCAGCCCGTCCGGCCCTTAATTGTGTGCCAAGCAGCCTGAAGGAGAATCAGCTTATGAAGATTTCCTGTGCCAGCATCCTGACCTTGTTCTTGGTGGCGCCGGGCGTTTGGGCCCAAGTGAAGGAAGAGGTCGAGCCCTACCTGGTGGCCCCTCAGATCTTGAACAAAACGGCCAACATCACCACCGCCGACTTGAAAGTGGTGCGGGGTAAAGTGGTGGCCGCCGACGAAGAGAAGGTCGTCATCCGGAAGGGGGCCGACCGCGTCGAGTTGCCGGTCACCAAGATTCACATGGTGAACTTTCGCCGTCCCAAGCGCAGCGGCAAGCTGGAGTTTCTCGGCAACCTCCTGGGCGGGACAGGCTTCGGTTTTGGCGGCGCGGCCATCGGCAAGCAGGCCGCCCAAGGCATTCGCGCTGATGGGCAGCCGGGAAGAATCGGTCCCATCGTCGGAGGCATAGCGTTCGGTTTTGCCGGCGGCTACATCGGAAAGCACTTGATGCGCCGCGCCGTCCAGGAAGAGGTAACGCTGACGCTCTTGCCGGATGAAGCAGCCCCGGCGCCGAAGAGCAGCTCCCTGGCGTGGCCGGCGCCGGCCCCCCGCGCTCCAATCCGGTCCATTCAGCCGGCCGGCTTGCGGCCCTGAACCCCGGAAACCAATCCGCAGATTTCGCAGATTGCGCGGATTAAGATTCGATTCCGGAATCTGCGAAATCTGCGCAATCTGCGGATGGGTCCCGGCTATGTTGGTCCGTGTTCATCCGTGGTGAATTATTCTGGTTAATGCCTGCCCCATGAGCGTTGCCGCCGATAAGCCCGGCCGGCACTCATCACTCGTCACTCATCACTCATCACTGCCTTTCTCCGCCGCGCGGTGCTTGCTGCTCGCCGCGCTATTGGGGGCGCCGCTGGCCTTTGGCGCCGTGCAGCCGTGGGCCTGGGCGTCGCTGGCGTTCGCGGCCCTGCTGGCGTTGCTGGTGTGGGCCGCCGGGAACATCCTGGGGGGCGAACTGCGCATCCTGTGGTCGCCGCTCTACGTGCCGGCCGCGCTGTTCCTCCTGCTGGCCGCCGTCCAGTATGCCGGCCGCCTGACGTTCGATCCCATGGCCACCCGCGAGGCGCTGGTGAAGCTCGCCGCCGGCTTCATCTTTTTCTTCCTCGCTGCCCAGTTGTTCGCCGCGCCGCGGCCGTCAATCCGCGATCACTCCGCAATTCCTCGGCTCCAGCCTCCGGCCTCCGGCCCGACCTTGGACCTTGGACCTTGGACCTTGGACCGAGCCGGCCCGACCTTGGACCTTGGACCTTGGACCTCCGTCTACGCCTTCGCTCTGGGCCTGTTTGCGATCCTCCAGTTCTTCACCAGTCGTGGCCTGATTTACTGGACGATCAAGCCGCGCTGGGGCGGCTGGGTGGTCGGACCCTACGTGAACCACAACCACTACGCCGGCCTGATGGAGATGCTGATTCCGCTGGCAGCCATGTATGCGCTGTCGCGGCCGGTGGAGCGGGCGCGGCGGGTGCTGCTGGGCTTCGCCGTCGCGGTGCCCATCGCTTCGCTGCTGCTTTCTGGCTCGCGCGGCGGCTTCCTGGCCCTGCTGGTCGAAGTTGTCGTGTTCACCGCCATCCTATGGTCTTCAATCCGCAATCCGCAATCCGCAATCCGCAATCGGCAGCTCCGCATTCCGCATTCGTCACTGCCTCTGGCGGTCGCGCTGGCCCTGCTCTCGGCCGCCCTGCTGTTCTTCTGGATGGACCCGGGCAACATCTCCCGCCGCCTGGCCACGGTGTTTGGCGTTGGTGTCTCTTACGATGAGCTGGTCGCCGAACGCCGGGAGGCCTCGCTCGGCGCGTTGCGGATCTTCGGCGCGCATCCCGGGCTGGGAACGGGTCTGGGCAGCTTCGAAATGGTGTTTCCGCGGTATCGCCGCACGCCCAGCGATCTGCTCTGGGACCACGCCCATAACGACTATGCCGAGGCCCTGGCGGAAACCGGCCTGGTCGGCGCTTTGTTGATCTTGTGGTCCCTGGTCCTTTTCTTTAATTCCGCATTCCGCACTCATCACTCATCACTCATCACTCGTCACTCGTCACTTGAACCTCGGACCTTGGACCTTGGACCTTGGACCTTGGACCCCTTGCGCCTTGGCGCAACGCTTGGCTGCATCGGCTTGCTGGTCCACAGCTTGGTGGACTTCAACCTGCACATTCCGGCCAACGCCGCCTGGTTCGCCTTTTGCGCCGGCCTGGCCATCGCTCGCGGTGAAGGTTCTTGTGTTTGAATTCCGCAATCCGCAATCCGCAATCCGCAATTGGTTCGACCTTGGACCTTGGCCCTTGGACCCCTTGCGCCTTGGCGCAGCGCTTGGCTGCATCGGCTTGCTGGTCCACAGCTTGGTGGACTTCAACCTGCACATTCCGGCCAACGCCGCCTGGTTCGCCTTTTGCGCCGGCCTGGCCATCGCTCGCGGTGAAGGCTCTTGATGTTTGAATTCCGCAATCCGAAATCCGAAATCCGCAATTGGTTCGACCTTGGCCCTTGACCTTGGACTTTATGACATTCACCACGGATGAACACGGAGGACGCGAACACCTGGTGTTCAGCGGCTCGCAACTCGCCGCATCACAGCGCCGGGCAGCAGGAAGGCTGTCACCCAGCGCCGCGGCCTCGGAGCTGCTTGCTCGGCCGGCATGCTTCTTCCCCCCTAAATGCCTGGCCGGAGGCGCGTCTCTGTTGCTCCGGCGACTTCATCCCTGTTCGTCCGTGGTGAATTATTCGCGCTGCCACCTGACACGTGGCACCTGGCACCTGACACCTGACACCTGCTCTTGATTCCGCAATCCGAAATCCGAGATCCGCAATTGCATCGTGTCCTGGCCCACAGCCGGTCTCACTATGAAAGTCCTTTTCGTTTTCGGCACCCGACCCGAGGCCATCAAGCTGGCGCCGGTCATCCGCGAGCTGCGCGCCCGCCCGCAATTCCAGGCGAGGGTCTGCGTCACCGCCCAGCACCGGGAAATGCTCGACCAGGTGTTGGAGGCCTTTTCGATTCAGCCCGACTACGATCTGGACGTCATGCGGCCCGGGCAGGACCTGTTCGATGTCACCGCGCGCTGCCTGACCGAATTGCGCCCGGTGTTGGAGAAAGAGCGCCCCGACTGGATCCTGGTGCAAGGGGATACGACCACGGTCTTTGCCGCCGCCCTGGCCGCCTTCTACCTGGATCTCCGCGTGGGGCACGTCGAAGCAGGGCTGCGGACCTTCGACAAGCGCCGTCCGTTCCCCGAGGAAATCAATCGCCGGCTGACGACGCACCTGGCCGACCTGCACTTTGCTCCCACCGACCGCGCGCGCCGGAATCTTCTGAACGAAGGCGTTTCCTCCGACACCGTTTTCGTCACCGGCAATACCGTCATCGATGCCCTGTTCTTCATCTGCGAGCAATACCGCGGCCGCTGGCCGGCGGTTCCCGGCCTGCGGCCCATCGACCCCGCCCGGCGCATGCTGCTGATGACCGGACACCGTCGCGAAAGCTTCGGCGGCGGATTTGAGCGCATCTGCCAGGCGTTGCGGGAAATCGCGGCGCGCCCGGACGTCGAGATCGTCTACCCGGTCCACCTCAATCCGAACGTGCAGGAGCCGGTGTTCCGCGTGCTCGGCAGTCTGCCCAATGTGCAACTGATCGATCCGGTCAGTTACGTTCCGTTCGTTGGCTTGATGGAACGTTCGTACCTGATTCTCACGGATTCGGGCGGCATCCAGGAAGAAGGACCGTCGCTGGGCAAGCCGGTGCTGGTGATGCGCGAGGTCACTGAGCGCCCGGAAGCCGTGGAAGCGGGCACCGTGCGGCTGGTGGGCTCCGACATGGTGGCCATCCGCGACGGGGTCTTTGAGCTGCTGGACGACGCCGCGGCCTACCAGCGCATGAGCCGCGCTCATAATCCCTACGGCGACGGCAAAGCCTCCGGCCGCATCGCCGCCATCCTCGCCGGCATTCTGCGATCGGTTTAACCTTCGACCTTGGACGTTGGACGTTGACGTTGGACCTTGGAGCGTGGACTTGTCAGCGGCGAAGGTTCTTGATATTTCTGCTTACTGCCCACTGCCTACCGCTTTGCGGGCCGGCCTTGGACCTGACACCTGGCACCTGATGCTCATTCCGCATTCCGCAATCCGAAATCCGCAATTGGTTCGACCTTGGACTTTGGACTTGCCAGCGGTGAAGGCTCTTGATGTTCCTGCTTACTGCCTTCTGCCTACGGCTTTCCGGCCCGGCCTTGGACCGTGGACTTGTCAGCGGTGAAGGTTCTTGATATTACGGTGAGTAAAGGACTTGAACAATCCTTCGTTGTCGCACTATCATAAGTCCGCCAATAAACGACATTGCAGAGTCCAGTCGAGGGTCGATTGTGTGGTCCTAACACCAGTCTTTTCGTAGGCAAGTAGCAATTGAAAACCGCAGCGCCTGCCGCCCCACTGACCGATAACCCACGGAACAACTGGCATCCTCGCCGTATTGCGAGGCAGCTGCTCGGGTCCCAGCTACGTCGGAACATCATTTTTGGCAACTTAGCCGCGGTCATTGCCGCTTCAAGCAATATTGTGGCCTATCCCGTATATCTGCATTTCCTGGGCTACAAGGGTCTCGGCGTGTGGTTGGCGCTGAGCATCATCATAACTGCAGCCCAGGTCGGGAATCTCGGTGTCCCGACCGCGGTGGCTAAAATTGTGGCTGAGCGCTACGGCGCCGGTGACATTCAAGGAATCCGAACTTGTGTGACAAATGCGTTGGTCATCGTGGGGCTCGTCGGCCTTATAGCCGCCACCGGAGTTTGGCTCGTTCGCGATGAACTTGTTGCAGCTCTCGGCCTAGGGGTCGAGCACAGGCAACTTGCGCGCTCTCTCCTGCCGTACGTTGGCGCGCTTACCGCCTACGTGATGTGTGTCGATTCGTTCAACGCCACGCTTGCCGGTCTCGGACGGATGGACATCACCAGCGCAACCCAGGCCACTATCCAAGTAATTGGTGTGATCGTGAGCACCGTCCTGCTGGCGTCCGGCCACGGACCGGAGAGCCTGCTGGCCGGAACTGCGGTGTCGTATCTAGCTTCCAACATCGTCACAGTCACATTGATCCGACGGATTCTCAGTATGCCGGTGATCGACATCACCACTATTGACTTGCTCAAGGCGGCCCGAATCCTGCGGTTTGGGGGGTGGTTGTTTGGTGGCGCCGTCGTAAGCCTGCTTATGTCGCCACTCAGTAAACTCATGCTTGCGCGATACGCCGGCGTCGGGGTTCTGCCGGTCTACGAGATGGCTTTCACTGGAGCGATGCGCATAAAGGGCTTGCTCGAGTCAGGCTTGCGCGCGCTGATGCTGGAAGTCAGTGGTGCGCTGGGAGCCGGTCCCGCAAAGGCCATGGCCGCTGAGCGTAAGGTGACCCGGGCGTTCCACCTGACGCTCTGGTTCGGCTTGGCCATCTATAGTTTTCTGGCCCTATTCTCCGTCCCGTTACTGCGCGCCTGGCTCGGTCAAAACCTGCACAATGAGCTCCCGGGCGCGTTCAGAATGATGCTGGCTGCGACATTCGCCAGCCTATTGGGCGTGCCGGCCTTTTACAAGTTACTCGGTTCAGGGAGAGTCAAACTCTGTTTCCTCGCTTCCGCCCTGCAAGCTGGACTCAGCGGGTCGATTTTGTTCCTATTCCTTTTAGCGAAGGACACCGTCTCGATTACACACACGTGCTGGGCTGCTGTGGCGAGTATGTCTGCTAGCAGCATCTACTTGTTGTGGCATGGACGGCCAGCACACACCGGATTCGTCCTCTGATCAGGAGGATTCCACATGGCATGGCAAGCCAACAGCGAACGGAGGTCACAACGGTCCGGCTGGAAAGCATTGGGGAAACGCGTACGATCCCACTTCTGGCCGGCAGCATTGTCACCTGGGAACGCAGGCTCCCCCTTCGCGACGCATCTGCCGGTTCTGATTGGTTTGTCTTTCGCGGTGCGTCTCCGGCGGGTACTCGAACTCGGTGCCGGCGTCTACAGCACACGACTGTTCTTGAACCGTGCTGTATTTCCTACACTCGAGGTCCTTCATTCTTACGAGAATCACCATTATTGGTACAATCAGGTTCTTCCTTCCGTACAACAAGCTCCGAGAGCGACATTGACCATGTGTGAAGGGCCGATGAGCACAGCAGTTTCTTCCATGAGCCTCGAAGATTACGACCTTATTTTGATTGACGACTCCCAGACACTCCAGGAGCGGTGCCATACGATCCAAGCCGTTGCAACCAGCTCAAAGATGATCAAGCTCTGCGTCATCCACGACTACAACAACAAGGAATACCGACACGCAGCCAAGAGATTCTCCTGTCGGTTCCGGCTCGACGCCCTGCATCCCGAGACGGGCGTCTGCTGGCGAGATGGCGAGTTGACACGAGCGCAACTCGTGGGAATCAATAACTGTCTTGCGCGGCATGCGCGCAGCACGGCGGCGGGGGCCATAGAGGAATGGCTCGCAGCATTTCGAGGCGCATGATTCGCTAGGCACGGTACGAGTCTACTTGCACCGAGAATAACAGTGACCCGAGGGGAGGCCGGAAATGCCAATGTTCGAGCTAGATGATCAGCCACGGGTGAGTGTCGTCACTCCCACGTTCAACTATGGTAAGTATTGCGGCGACGTTATCGCTAGCGTGATGTCCCAAACGTACTCCCGCATCGAGCACATTGTTGTTGACGATGGTTCCTACGACGACACTCCTGAGATTCTTGCAGGTCTTGTCGCCCGCTGGGCGCCGAAACTCGTAGTCATGCGACAGCGGAACTCGGGACAGGCAGTCGCCGTGAATCGGGGCTTGCTCGCGGCGACAGGCGATGTTGTGCTCTGGATCAACTCCGACGATCTCCTGGCTCCATCGGCCGTTGAGGACGGGGTCCGCGCGCTGCACGAGCACCCGGAAGCCGCGGCGGTGTATGGCGATTGGGTGCGTGTGGACTCTGGTGGCCATTTGCAGGCCGTGATGCGTCCGGGCAAAGTGACCATCGATCAGCTGTTCCTGGGCGGTCTGACCATCGCGAACTGCGCTTTATTCATTCGCAGAGCCGTACTTCATGACATCGGTCTGTTAGACCCCGCACTCCAATGTACGCTGGATTGGGACTTCGTTGTTAGAATTGCCCTGCGGCATCAGATTGCATATTCTTCGGGGCGGCCTTGGGCTTACTACCGCGATCATCCAACAACTAAGACGCACTCTAGACGTATCGTCGCGGCTCGTGAGTACCACTACACGTATGAGAAGGCGCTGACACGACCGGACCTTCCGAAGTCGGTTCTGCGGGTACGCCGGCTTGCACGGTCGAGGGCAAGATGGTTGTCTGCTGTCTGCTACGCTTTCGGCGGCGCTCCAGTCCAGGCCGGCATACAGGCATTCTTCTCATTTCTCCTTGACCCCATCGCCTTTCTGGCGAGGCGGCAATTCGAACCGCATCCCCGAATTGTTGGCGTGGGTCACGAACTTCGCCGCCGCCTCGCTGCAGCGCGTGCTCAAGCCTGAGTAACCCCTTTGCCTCGCCCGAGTGACGCGACGACTCCATGGGTTGGAGAGTCTCACTAAGTTGGCCCTCAATACGCGCAACAAGTTGTTTCTGATGCCTGGTCTAGCATGTTCAAAATCAACTATCTCTGGCTAGCGCTGGTGATCGGCCTCACTGTGGTACTTGGGGCCCTCTGCTGGCGTAGGTTAGCAACGCAAGGGGAGCGATTGTTTTTCGCTATGACATTGGGGGGACTGTGTTGGTACTGCGGGATTGGAGGTGCCTTCGAACCCGTGTTTCCGGAATACGTTTTCACTTATTGCTGCTTTGTGTTCCTTTTTGCCCTGAGCTTCGTCTTGGTTTTGTGTAGGGGCAGAGGGTTCGCGACACTAGGAGGAGTAGCGCACTATAGAATCGAGGCACTAGGAAATAGTAGATTATTCCGAGACGTTATGATTGCCAGTTACATCGTGATTTCTCTCCTGCCGCTTTGTTATCCAACGTTTCGACTGCCGCTCCTCTGGAATCCTCCTTCGGCGTACAGCGTTCGAGTGTGGAACTTCGGGCTGGGAGTGAAGCCATTGTTGTTACTGCGACTCACTAACTACGTAGGGTACGTTATATGGCCACTATATATTATGGCTCTGTATCAGCTCCGTCGCAAATACGGCTCACTGGCAATATGCATCGCGCTACCGGCTTATCTGGGATACTGTGCCACGGGCTACATGGGGCGGGGTACGATGGCAATGGGTCTCATGCTCTATCTTGGCGCGATCTGGCTTGACCGGCCCCGATGGCGGGGGCGACTAGTCCTCATCGCCGCCCTTTGCGCGCCATTTGTACTGGTATTCTTTGCGGCCTATGAGCACACGCGAGTAGGACGAAAAGCCGCGACTCCAGATAGTGCAGTCGACGTTATCGGAACTAGCAGCACGCTGTTACTGGGGGAAACGGCATTCCCTCAATATTGGAAAACAGTGCGCTATTCTGGCCGCCATGCTGACCTCGCAGCCTACTTTAAATGGCTGCTTTTTCTCCCGGTGCCAAAGGTTGTGACAGGGGAGATTACAGGCTGCTCTATCAACTATGAGATAGCTGAAATCCTCACGGCTGTCCCGCTGGGTCGTCCGGGATTCACCGTCGCGCTAACGGGCCCGGTGACCGAAAGCGTCTACATATACGGCCCTCAGTTGTTCTGGATTCACGCGGCTTTCATAGGTGTACTGGCTGGAGCGCTTTGTGCGCTCGCCGGAGCATGTCGCAGCCTCACCACGGTGCAGATTCAGTACGCCATAACGTTTGGGTATGTGTTCAGCAGGGCCGGTATTGGTGCAACAGCGCCGCTTCTGGTAAACGCATACCTGGGCCTGTATCTGCTTGTTTTCTGGTCTCTAGCGCTCTCGGGGGGAGCGAAGCTTACGTGGAAGGCGGTTCCTGCAGAGCGCCCAGACGGCCGTGAGACAGCAGACCTCCCCGGCTGGCCTCGACTCCTGAAGGACCGTGAGGGTCATTTACTTGCACGCGGCGGGCACAGTAGATGGCTGTGAGCAGTCAGGCGCTGTTAGGGTCGAAATGTCGACACGGTGGCAATATTCCCTACATGCAAAACCTCTGCCTACGATGCATGAGCAGCCTACGTCGCTGTTATGGGCAAGTTGGGTAAGTACCCTTATTAGACCTTTCGGCAGTATTTGTACGGCCGATTACAGTTGAAGGTACTAATGCTTTTCCCCGGCTGCGTGGGTGACTTGCCACCACTGTCAAGCGCCGCGCTGTGCATGGCGCGTTGCGGCGCTGAGGTCAGAGTTGCGGCCGCGGGATGCTCGGTGGCGACCGCGGCCTCCCTGCGCGCGAGGGGGGTTCAGGTTGTCACTCTTGGCGTAGAGCGGTACCCCTTAGATGTGTGGGCGCGGTGCGGAGTCATAATTGGAGCCGGTCGGCTGTTCAGGAGATGCGTAAAGGGTTGGCAGCCGCATGTCCTGTGGTATCATGGCGGTCACGCGATGCGCTACGCTCCGCTTCTCCGTTGGGGGAAGCGCGTGCTAGTGGTGGCACACGCCCACGAGTTGTATCCGGAAGGGTCGGAGCTTGATTGGTGGCAGAAGCGGTGCTGCCGGACGGCGGATGCCGTCCTCTGCCCTGAGGTGAACCGGCTCTGCATTCTTCGACTACGGTCCCGGTCAGGCGCGAAGTTCTTTCTGGTTCCTAATGATACGCCGTCACAGGCGCTGCCGGAGCCTTGCGATCGCGGTTATGCTCTCGAGGTATTCCGACAGCACGGCGGGGCGGCTGAATGCGACGAGCTTCTAATCTACCAAGGTTGGTTTGCTCCGGATAGATGTATCACAGAGATCATCTTAGCGTTTAAGTGCCTGCGGCGTGCTCGCGCCGGGCTGATTCTGTTGGGTAGCGGCATGGATCGGGCGTACTCAGCTCGTATTAGAGAACTTATCGGCGGCGACGACAGGATTGTGGTCGTGCCGAGGATCGATCCTCCTGGACATCTCCGAGTCACGTGCGGTTGTGTGGGCGGCATTCTTCTTTACGCGCCTACCAATCTCAACAACATTTATTGCGCTCCAAATAAGGTCTTTGAGTACGCCCGGGCTGGCATCCCCATGATCTTCCCGTCATACCCGGGGCTAGTTGCGCTGAACGACACATACGAGCTGGGGTACCACTGTGACCCCGCAGATCCTGCGTCAGTTCTGGCTGCGATGCAGCAGCTGTTCGTCCGCCGTGGTCATTGGACTGGCGAAGGTACACGGCGATTCCTGAGCTCGGTCACGCCAATGGGTGCGCTGTACGGCAGGATCATGGAGTTCCTTTCGCAAGGTGGGCGCGCTGCCACGTAGACCCTGGTTCGGCATCCTCCCGTGAACCGCGGAGCCTACAGTAGGTCAAGGGCTGGCAGCGCAGCAGCCCTGCCAAAGTAGGAATTGCGTCTATTAACGTGAGACGGATAGGCTACAAGGGAGCCTGCCTCGGTTGGGGCCGCTTGTCGCGCGGGATGGCGCTCTGGCGGGGCGTCTGCCGAGGCAGCACTTGGTGATCTGTATTTCCGAGGCCCGATGTGGCAGTAAAACGCCGAAACGAAAGTCACTTACCTTCTCTCGCGCCATGGATTTGGATGGTTTAGCTTTTACATCTGGAATGGGACAGCCAGAGGCATCGACGGCCGAACCCTTGGTATTGGTTCTGCTCGGCGCGTACTTTCCTGGCTACAAGGCTGGCGGCCCCATCCGCAGCATCGAGAACCTGGTGGCGGCGATTGGCGGGGAGCTCCATTTCAGGATCGTGACTCTGGACCACGATTTCGGGGAGAAGTTGCCGTTTCCCGGCATTGTCGCGAATCGGTGGGTCCGGGTTGGCCAGGCGGATGTGATGTACCTGCGACCGGGGCCCCGAGGCCTCCTCGGCATGTGCGCGCTGCTTCGTTCGGTCGACCGGAACACGGTTCTTTACCTCAACAGCTTCTGTGGCCGACCCTTCTCCATGCTGGCCATGCTCATGCGTTGGCTCAAGCTCTGCCGGCCGCGGTGTGTGGTGCTTGCGCCACGCGGCGAATTTTCGCCGGGGGCGATGCAGTTCAAGCGCATACGAAAGCTCTTGTACATCAGGATCTCTCGATGGCTCAGACTGTATGAGAATCTCATCTGGCACGCTTCCAGTGAGTTCGAGGCGGCAGATATACGCCGGCAGTTTCCGCTGACGAAGCAGATCGGCGTCGCAGGCGTCATCGCTCGTTCGGATGCGAGTGACGCGAAGTGGTGGCGAAGCGAGGTGGCTACGGCGTCGGATATCGCAGGGGTAGCGCTGCCGGGGCAGCGAGATAGGCGGCCTAAGAGCCCAGGCCAGCTTCGCGTTGTGTTTGTTTCGCGGGTCGCGCGGAAGAAGAACCTGGCGGGCGCACTAAGGATGCTGGAGGGCGTCTCGGGCGACGTTGCCTTCGATATCTACGGCCCGGCGGAAGACGCAAAGTACTGGGAAGAGTGCCAAGGCCTGATCGCCGCGCTGCCGGCGAATATCCGGGTACGGTACTGGGGGGAGATTGAACACGAGAAGATTGGGGAGATCTTTGCCGAGCATGAGCTGTTTCTATTTCCTACTCTGGGCGAGAACTACGGACATGTGATCTGTGAAGCGCTGGCGGCGGGTTGCCCAGTGCTGATCAGCGATCAAACGCCGTGGCGCAATCTGGAGGCGGAGGGGGTGGGTTGGGACATTCCGCTCGGCGAAACGGAACGGTTCCAGGCTGCTCTCCAGCAGTGCGTGGACGGCGACGATGAGTGGTATGCCGCGCTTTCAACGCGGGCCATGGACTACGCCGTCAAGCGCACCTCCGACCCGGAAACCATCGACGCGAACCGGCGACTGTTTCAGCGGGCGTTCGCTTGGTCCAACCCACGCTGTTCCACCACAGACTTATGAGAGCACTTGTTACCGGCGGCGCCGGCTTCATTGGATCCACTATCGCGAAGGAACTGGCTTCGAACGGCGGCGAGGTCGTTGTCCTGGACAATCTGTCCTCGGGATACCGCATCAACCTCAACGGGCAGCCGGGCGTACGGTTAGTGGAGAAGGATGTTCGCGATGCCGCCGCGGTAGACGCCGCGGTGGCGGGGGCAGATGCTGTTTTCCATTTGGCTGCTTCGGTAGGCAACAAACGATCGATCGACCAGCCGGTCAACGACGCTGAGATCAACGTAATCGGCACGCTGCGGGTTCTCGAAGCCGCGCGAAAGGCTGGGGTACGGAAGGTGGTTCTATCTTCATCCGCTGGAATCTTTGGCCAATTGAAGACGCTGCCCATTCGCGAGGATCATCCCGCGGAGCCCGACACGCCTTATGGCGCCAGCAAACTCTGCGCGGAGAAGGAGGGCTTGGCCTACGCGAAACTATACGGCATGGAAGTGGTTTGCCTGCGCTATTTCAACGTCTACGGCCCGAGCCAGCGTTTTGACGCGTATGGCAACGTCATTCCTATCTTTGTGTTCCAGATGTTGCGAGGCGAGCCGATCACGATTTTCGGCGACGGCGAGCAGACGCGCGACTTCGTGAATGTTCGCGATGTGGTACAAGCCAACATCAAGGCGGCAATGACTTCCGGCGTCACCGGAGCGTTTAATATCGGCAGCGGCACGCGCATCAGCATTAACACCCTGGTGGAACGGCTGAGGGGCGTCAGCGGGCTGAATCCCGTGGTGCGCCATGGCCCACCGCGCGCGGGCGACGTGCGGGACAGCCTTGCGGACATCGACGCCGCGCGGAAGGCCTTCGGGTTTGAGCCGGCGGTGACGATGGACGAGGGGTTGCCCGAGTACATCCGGTGGGCCCAAACAGAGGTGGCTTCGTGAGCGTCGCAAAGGTCATGGTGCTGGGCGGCGCCGGGATGCTGGGGCACAAGATGTTCCAGGTATTACGGGAGCGCTTCTCCGGCGTGTTCTGCACGGTTTGCGAGGACATCCGGAAGCCGCCCTTCGACCGCGTCGAACTACTCCAGGGAAACGATGTCGTTCCGGGCGTCGATGTGACGGACCTTTCGGCGCTTCAGGCGATTCTGTCAGCCTTCCTTCCAGAGTATCTGGTCAACTGCGTCGGCGTGATCAAGCAACGGGCGGAGGCCGTTTCTCCAATTCCCAGCATCACGATCAACTCGCTCCTACCCCATAAGCTTGCCCAAATGGCTGCCCGTTGGGGCGGTCGCGTTATTCATTTCAGTACCGACTGCGTATTCAGCGGCAAGCGTGGCGGCTACCTGGAAGGGGATTTCTCCGACGCCGAGGATCTCTACGGAAAGACCAAGTTTCTCGGCGAGGTGGCGGTCGACAACGCTCTCACCTTGCGGACTTCCATCATTGGCCGGGAACTTAGCGAACACCGGTCTCTGCTGGACTGGTTCCTGGCCCAGAATCACAACACGGTCCGCGGGTACCGGCGGGTGATCTACTCCGGAGTGACCACCAACTACCTCGCCGAGCTGGTCGCCTCGATCATCCAGGAGCACCCTGAATTAAGCGGGCTGTATCAGGTGGCCAGCGAGCCGATATCCAAGTACGACCTTCTGTGCCTGCTCCGCGAGGCCTACCGGCTGGATCTCCGGATCGAACCTGACGATTTGGAGGTGTCGGACCGGAGCATGAGGTGCGACAGACTCCGCGAGGCGATCGATTACAAGTGCCCTCCCTGGCCGGTTCTGGTGCGCCAATTGGCGGAAGACGAGACGCCTTATCACGTGTGGCTTGGCCGGGAGTGAAGATTCACCGCAGAGGCAAAAGAAGGCAGTAGGCGGTAGGCAGTAGGCAGAAGGCAGAAGGCAGGGTATGGGAAAGATTCTTGAAGGCAAGCGGATTCTCATCACCGGAGGGACGGGGTCCCTGGGGCAAGTCCTCACCCGTCGCATTTTAAGCGGGGAGGCCGGTCACCCCGCGAAGGTGATCATTTTCTCGCGCGATGAAGCCAAGCAGCACTTCCTGCGCGTGGAGTATGAGAATAGGATGGCGGCCACGGATGAGATCATCTATCGGAATTTCCAGCGGCTGCTGGAGTTCCGCATTGGCGACGTTCGCGATTTCGGAAGCGTCGCCAGTGTGCTGCGCGACGCCGACATCGTGGTGAACGCTGCGGCAATGAAGCAGGTGCCGACTTGCGAGTATTTCCCCAACGAGGCCGTCCGGACCAACGTGGGCGGCGCGGAGAATATCGTCCACGCGATTCAGCAACACACCCTACCAGTGGAAACCGTGGTCGGCGTCTCCACGGACAAAGCATGCAAGCCGGTGAACGTCATGGGCATGACCAAGGCGCTCCAGGAGCGGGTGTTCATCCAGGGCAACATGAGATGCCCCGGCACCCGCTTCGTGTGTACGCGCTACGGGAACGTGCTGGCGTCGAGAGGCTCGGTGATTCCGCTGTTCCACGAACAGATCCGGAGCGGCGGCCCGGTAACGATCACAACTCCGGATATGACGCGGTTTCTGCTGACTCTTGACGACGCGGTCGACATTATCTTCGCCGCAATTGGCGAAGCCCGGCACGGGGAGACTCTAGTGCCGCAGGCCCCCTCCGCGAGAATCGTCGATGTCGCCACAGCGCTCATCGGAGACCGGCCCGTTCGCCAGGTGACGACCGGCATCCGCCCCGGCGAAAAGATTCATGAGATCATGGTAAGCGAGGAAGAAGCTTACCGGACGGTCAGGCGGGGCCGTTGGTACGTGATCCGGCCGATGCTGCCTGAGGTGGCGAACGGAGATGGGGCAGCAAGCGACGGCGCAGGCTGCCTTGAGCGTGCCTACAGCAGCGAGGACTGCGTGATGAGCATGGAGGAGACTACCGCCATGTTGCGGGAGCGGCGTCTGATGTTGGAAGATAACGTCGAGACCCGTCTGGAACTTCTGCGATGAAGATCATGACCATCCTCGGCACGCGGCCGGAGATCATCCGGCTGAGTCTGGTCATCCCCCTTCTGGACCGGTTCTGCCAGCACATCCTGGTTCATACCGGCCAGAACTACGACGGCCGCCTGAGCCAAGTCTTCTTCGATGAACTCGGGGTGCGCAAGCCCGATGTGTACATGGGCGTGAGGGCCGCCGGATTCGGTGGACAAATCGGTCAGATCCTGGAGCGAAGTGAAGCCCTGTTCCTCGAGCATCGCCCGGACCGGTTGCTCATTCTCGGTGACACCAACAGCGGACTGGCCGCGATCATCGCGCGGCGCCTCGGTATCCCCGTCTACCACATGGAGGCCGGCAACCGCTGCTATGACGATCGGGTCCCCGAGGAAGTGAATCGCCGGGTGATAGACCACTCGAGCTCGGTTCTGATGCCTTATACAAAGCGTAGCCGGGAAAACCTGCTCGCGGAAGGGTTCCCGGGCAACCGGGTCTATGTGATCGGCAACCCGATCAAGCAGGTTATCGACCATTTTTCGGAAAAGATCGCGGCCAGCGGCGCCCTGAAACAGTTGGGCCTGGAACACGGCAAGTTTTTCCTGGTCACGCTGCATCGGGCCGAAAACGTGGACATCGAGAGTCGCCTCCGGTCCCTCCTGGATGCGTTGGCGTTGCTCCATGATGAGTTCGGGTTTCCCGTGGTGTGCTCGCTGCATCCGCGCACGCGGTCGAAGATGGAGGCCTTCGGAATCGACCTCAAGCGCGCGGGACTTTCGTTTCTGGAGCCGTTCGGATTTTTCGACTTCGTTGGCCTGGAACAGAGCGCGTTCTGCCTGCTGTCAGACAGCGGAACGGTGCAGGAAGAGGCCTGCATTTTTGGCGTCCCAAATGTGACGATTCGCGACGTTACCGAACGGCCTGAGACGCTCGACTGCGGCTCCAACGTTCTTTGCGGAGCCATGCCGGAAGACGTTCTGCGAGCTGTTCGAATGGTGACGGCGCAGAGCGGCCGATGGAAACCGCCGGAGGAGTATCTGGTTCCGGCCGTGGCTGAGACGGTGTGCCGCATCGTCCTGGGGTACCGGCTTCCCGATACGGCGGAATTGGAGTGGCGCGGTCGGCCGGGAACTCAATGAGAATCCTGTTGCTCACTCAGTGGTTTGAGCCGGAGCCGGCGTTCAAGGGGTTGCTGTTCGCGCGGGAACTGGCCGCGCGCGGCCACGACGTCGAGGTGCTGACAGGCTTTCCGAACTACCCCGGCGGGCACGTCTATCCAGGCTACCGGATACGCCCCTGGCGACGCGAACGGATCGACGGGATATCTATCCTGCGCGTGGCGCTCTATCCCAGCCATAACAGGTCCGCCTTCGGCAGAGTCCTTAACTATTCGAGTTTCGCGATTTCGGCAGCATTCATCGGCACAGCCTTAATTAGGAAGCCGGACGTTGTGTATGCCTACCATCCCCCTGCTACCATTGGCTTTGCCGCCGCGGTGATCGGGTTCTTTCGAAAGGTACCTTTCGTTTACGACATTCAGGACCTCTGGCCTGACACAGTCGCTCTCTCCGGAATGATGTCGAGCCCCGCGGCCTTCACCCTGCTCGCCAAATGCTGTAAGTTCGTCTATCGCCGCGCCCGGCATATCGTTGTGCTCTCCCCGGGGTTCAAAGAGCAACTCGTTCGCCGGGGGGTTCCGCCGGACAAGATCGACGTGATCTACAACTGGTGCGACGAGACCACGATCCAGCCAACCGCACCGGACCCTGAACTCGCCTCCGGGCTCGGACTCGCTGATTGCTTCAACGTGATGTTCGCCGGAACGATGGGAATAGGCCAGGCCCTCGATTCGGTCCTTGAGGCTGCCGCCTTGTGCCGGCAGACCCTTCCAAACGTTCAATTCGTGTTTGTGGGCGGAGGCGTGGATCGGAACCGCCTGGGGAAGAAGGCCGGAGACCTCGGACTGACCAATGTACGCTTTCTGCCACGCCAACCGATGACCGCGATACGGGCCGTTTTGGGGCTTGCCGACGTTCTCCTGGTGCACCTCAAGAATCATCCCCTCCTCAGTATCACGATACCGTCGAAAACCCAGGCCTACATGGCGTCGGGGAAACCCGTGCTCATGGCAGTCCGCGGCGATGCCGCGCAATTGGTGACCCAATCCGGTGGCGGGCTGGTCTGTGAACCGGAGGACCCAAGAAGTATTGCCGAAACGGTGGCGCGTTTCGCCGCGATGTCGCGTGAACAGCGACGCAGCATGGGCGAGGCGGGTAAGAGATTCTACGATGAGCAACTTTCCATGAAGGCCGGCGTCACCAAGTTCGAAGCGCTTTTCGCCAGGATCTGCGGAGTGACCATTTCGGCGTCCCGGCATTCGTGCCAGAGCTCCGAGTGCGTTTCGTGAACATGTCGAGGATTTCTCTCTACCAGCGGTTCGGGAAGCGCCTGTTCGATCTGCTGGTGACGGTTCCCCTTCTTATTTTGATTTCGCCTTTGATGTTGCTGATCGGGCTTTGTTCCCTCTCGTTTTTTGGGGCCCCGGTGTTTTTCAAGCAGAGACGGGCCGGCTATCGGGGAAGGCCCTTCACGTTGTACAAGTTTCGCTCAATGGTAGACGCTCGCGACGCGCGCGGAGAACTGCTGCGAGATGCTGAGCGCCTGACCACCTATGGGCGCCTGCTCCGGTCCACGAGCATAGACGAGCTTCCCGGCCTCTGGAATGTGCTTAAAGGTGACATGAGCCTGATTGGACCACGCCCATACCCAGTCGGGTATTCTGCCTGTTACACGGATGAACAGGCTCAACGCCTGGAGGTCATGCCAGGAGTAGCAGGCTACGCAGCTTTGTTCGGACGCAATGCTCAATCGTGGGAGAGCATTTTCCGGCACGACGTCTGGTACGCCCAACACGTCTCTTTCGCTGTGGATCTGAAAATAATCTTCGGTCTGGCCGGTGTGGTGCTGCGCCGGGAAGGGATCGACCGCGGCAGCCACGATTGCGGCTCCCCGTTTGCGGAGAGGTTGCGCACTCGGGTGAAGTGAGGGTAAGGCGGATAGGGAAGCGACGAACCGACGATGGCGATCGACTACCGACTCTTCGACAACGCCAATGCCTACCGCCCAAGGATTCCCGAGGTTGCGCAACTGTTCTCGACTGTGTTCCAGCGTGCGTTTCCAGTCGACGCTTGGGGGCAGTGGTATCTAAACAACCCCTACGGCGATCCGTATGTGGCTCTTGGGTATTGCGCTGACGAGCTTGTCGCGCATCATGCCCTTGTTCCACAAATGTTAGTGGGAAACGGCGGGGAGCGGCGGCGATACTTGCTATCGATGAGCACCATGGTGCACCCACGTCATAGAAATCTTAGCGCATTTCTGTACATGGTGGACGCGCTGCACGAGAAAGCCAGGGACGCGGGGGCGGCCTTTATCCTAGCCTTTCCGAACTCGAGTTCAGCGCCTCTGTTCGAGAAACTGTGCGGCTACAAGCCGATGGTGCAAACAGAACTGTGCAACTGGAAGCCCCCAGCCCCGTCGGGTGCCAGCAACGCGCGGATCAACGGCCCATGGGAGGTGCGGGGCAAGCCCCAGTACTCTTATCCGGCCGACAGCGTGTACTGGAACTGGCGAACCCAGAATAACCATGCAAGTTCTTGCGCCGTCGATGGGACGCTGCACTTGGCCTACAAGGTGATCGAGCCCGCCACCTTGATGTTGCTGGACGCCCGGGTCGAGGGGGAACAGGACCCGGCTGAGTGCCTGGCAGATTTCGCCAACGCCCAGGGCCTTCCGGAGGTCCGCCTCACAAGGTACCACGCGGCTCTATTGGGTATACCGGAGGCCGATCTGACTCCGCATGAAGGCTATGTTGTTCGTTTCTTTGGATTCCCATTGGCCGAGGAAGTTCCCGATATCCGGTTTAGCCTGCTGTTGTCAGACGTGTTCTGAGAGGAAACCGTGAGCGCCGTTCTCGTTGTTGCTCCTCATCCAGACGACGAAGTACTAGGATGCGGCGGGGTGATCGCCCGCCATGTGGCCAGAGGTGATGACGTGTACGTGGTCGTCGTGAGCAAAGGGGCACCCGACGTGTTCCCGCCCGAGCTCGTCGAGCAGGTGCGGCAGGAGGCGGCCGTGGCCAACAAGGTGCTGGGCACAAAGCGCATCTTTTTCCTCGACTTTCCCGCGCCCAGGCTTGATGGTGTTCCTATGTCTTCGCTGGCTGCCGCGCTGAAGGACGTCGTTGTGCAGGTTGAGCCGGCCACGGTCTATTTGCCCCATCACGGAGACATTCACAGCGATCACAAGGCGGTTTACTGGGCCACGTTGGTGGCAACCAGGCCGAACGGCGGCTTCTTTCCTTGGCGGTTGCTGTGTTACGAGACTCTCTCAGAGACGGAATGGGGGGCGCCACTTTCCTGTGACGCGTTCGTGCCCACGGTGTTTGTCGATGTCTCGCAGTACCTCCAGGTCAAGTTGGAGGCAATGAAGTGTTACGGAAGCCAACTGGCGCCCAACCCCAGGGCGCGGTCTCTGGCTTCGATCGAGGCTCTGGCGCGTGTCCGGGGCAGTACCATCGGCGTTACTGCGGCCGAGGCATTTGCCTTGGTGAGGGAAGTGCTTCTGTAACAGGCCCCGTATTGACTTTAGGGGGAAGCTTTGGAAAGAAACGAATTTCTATTGTCGCTGGATGAACTTCTAGAACTCGAACCGGGAACGGTGAAAGGGTCCGAGAGTCTGGACAGCTTCGAGGGCTGGGATTCGCTCGCCGTTATCAGTTTCATGGCGCTCGTGGATGAGCACTTCGGCGTTAGTTTACAGCCCCGAAAGCTAGCCGAGTGCAAGACCGTTGCGGACCTCATGGCATTGCTCGGCGATCGAATCAGACAGGAAATCCGTGGCTAGATTTAGTTTAAACGGGGTTCGGCTGTGACGAATCCCCTAGAGTTGGCAGGACGAACTATTGTGGTCACGGGCGCTTCCTCGGGAATTGGACGTGAAACGGCCCGCCTGATCAGCCAGTTGGGTGCGCACGTTGTTCTGGTTGGCCGCAACGAGGAGCGCCTTACGGAGACGCTGCGGTCCCTCGATGGTGAGGGCCACAGGACTGAGCCGTTCGACCTGTCTTCGACCGATGAAATCCCGCGCTGGCTTAAGAGCATTAGCGCGTCGTCCGGACCGTTACACGGACTGGTTCACAGCGCGGGCATATACAAACTGCGGCCACTTCGCGTGCTGAGTTCGCAGACCGTCGAAGATGTAATGCGTATCAACGTGGGGGCGGCAATCGGGCTTGCCAAAGGTTTTTTGCAGAAAGGCGTTTGTGCACCGAGTGGTAGCATCGTGTTCCTCTCTTCTGTCACGGGGTTGACGGGTCAGGCGGGGATCGCTGCGTACGCGGCGAGCAAGGGCGCAATTGTTGCGCTCACAAGGGCGCTCGCCGTCGAGTTGGCGGGAGAACACATTCGGGTCAACTGTGTAGCACCCGGAGTCGTGACAACCGAAATGGGGCAGGGTGTGCTGGGGATGCTGACACCGCAGCAAAGCGCGGCCATGGAGGCGATGCATTTGCTCGGGTTTGGCAGCGCTCGTGATGTTTCTTATGCCATCGCTTTTCTACTCGCCGAGACGGCTCGTTGGATTACAGGCACGGTCCTGGTAGTGGACGGCGGTTATACGGCGCATTAGGGGGGGCTTGTGAAACGTCTTCTAATTGTCGGCGCCGGTGGATTTGGCAGGGAGGTCCTATGCTGGGCACGGGACGTCGAGCCGACCCAGGCAGAATGGAAAATCGGCGGATTCCTGGATGCCGACCCTGCGGCCCTCGACGGCTTCGAGGTGCCTCTCGAAATCCTGGGAGATCCCGCGGAGTTTGCGCCCGCTGAAACGGACCTGTGCATTTGTGCCATCGGTGATCCGGCAACCAAACAGCGGGTTGTCACCGGCCTCATGGCGCGCGGCGCTCAGTTCTCGACCCTGATTCATCCTTCGGTCATTATGGGGGCAGATTGCCGCATCGGCGCCGGCTGTATCTTGTGTCCGAGCGTGCTGCTGACAACGCATGTGACTTTGGGCAGATTCGTCACTCTCAATGTCGGCGCCGCGGTGGGCCACGACGTTCGGATGGGTGACTGGTGCACTTTGAGTGGTCATGCCGATATAACCGGGAAAGTGAGTCTGGGTGAGGCGGTCTTCGCTGGCAGCCACGCCTGCGTCTTGCCTGGTTTAAGAGTTGGCGACCGTGCAGTGGTTGGAGCCGGCACCGTCGTGACCCGAAATGTGCCTGCTGGAAGCACAATGTTCGGCGTCCCCGCCAGGCTGATTTGCACCAGAGCCGCAGAGTAGTCTTCCGGCCGCGGGGACATCTTCATGAAAGCAACCGTTGCAGCAATCGAATACCACTTCCCAGAGCACTGCCTGACCAATGAGCAACTGGCGGGGGAGTTCCCGGAGTGGAGCGTAGAAAAGATCGAGGAAAAGACCGGCATCGCCGAACGCTGGATTGCCGCCGAAGGCGAGTGCTCGTCCGACCTGGGAGCCGCAGCCGCTCAGAAACTGTTTGAGAGCGGCGTCTGCAAACCCGCGGATGTCGACTACATTCTGTTCTGCACACAGAGTCCGGACCATTTCCTGCCGACAAGCGCCTGTCTGATGCAAGAGCGCCTCGGGGTCCCAACGTCCGCCGGGGCATTGGATTTCAACCTGGGGTGTTCGGGGTACGTTTACGGCCTTGGGCTTGCAAAGGCCCTCGTTGAAACCGGCCAGGCGACAAACGTGCTTCTCGTGACCGCCGAAACCTATAGCAAGTTCATTCACCCTAAAGACAAGAGCGTCCGCACACTGTTTGGGGATGCCGGCGCGGCGACCCTGGTGCGTGGCGTGGCCGGGAATGATGCGTTCATCGGCCCCTTCGTGTACGGGACGGATGGCTGCGGCGCGAAGAACCTGATCGTGCCCACGGGTGGGATGAGGCAGCGCGTGGCGCCCGCGGGTGAAGAGGCCACTATGGATTTGGATGGCAACCTGCGGAGCGAGGCGAACCTTTATATGAACGGGCCGGAGATTTTCGCCTTCACTCTGCGGGTGGTTCCCAAGGTGGTGCAAGAACTGCTGGGGCGCACGGGCAAGGACCTCGGCGACATCGATCTGTACGTATTCCATCAAGCGAACCAATACATGCTGGAGCACCTCAGGAAGAAGCTGAAAATCCCCGCCGAGAGATTCTTCGTGGGTATGCGCCACTGCGGAAACACCGTTTCCTGCACGATACCTATTGCGCTAAAGCAGGCGGCGGAAGAAGGGCGCATCCAGCCAAGTCACCTGGTTATGCTGGTCGGCTTTGGGGTCGGCTATTCATGGGGAGCCACGCTTATCCGATGGGTGTAACCAAAGGCTCCTCATGAAACGAATTCTCCTCTCGGTCCCGCACATGGGCGGTAACGAGTTGCGGTACGTTCAGGAAGCGTTTGAAACCAACTGGCTGTCCACGGTCGGGCCGCACCTCACTGCCTTCGAGCGCGAGTTCACCGAGCGCATTGGGTTGCCTGCCGTCGCGCTCAGTAGCGGGACGGCCGCCATCCACCTGGGCCTGCGCCTGCTCGGCGTGGGGCCAGGCGATGAGGTGTTCTGCCCCACGTTCACCTTCGTGGCCACCGCCAACCCGATCCGCTATCTTGGCGCCGAGCCGGTCTTCCTCGACAGCAACTGCGCAAGCTGGAACCTCGACCCGAATCTGCTGAAGGAAGCGCTGCGGGACCGCGCGGCGCGCGGCCGGCTGCCCC
>Ga0315282_10004287_pt1 | contig 24901 bp, 19 predicted proteins | sample YL17G07_20_MG_FD_203693 | JGI IMG/M metagenome (GOLD analysis project Ga0315282, IMG submission 203693) | Sediment microbial communities from Yellowstone Lake, YNP, Wyoming, USA - YL17G07_20 | ecosystem: Environmental > Aquatic > Freshwater > Lake > Sediment | place: USA: Wyoming | collected... | reverse complement strand
CGGCAAGTGCGTCTGCAGTCACCATTTCCAGTTCGGCATCCGCAAAGGTCCCTGTCGGCACCTGCAGGCGGTGCGGTACCTCGCCTGGAAGGGACAGGCGGCACAGGACCCGTCGGCCGCGTCCTGGTACGACCGCCTGCAGCGATGGGCGGGGAACGAGAACTAGCGGAAATCTCTTGACGGTTCTTCGGAGGACGATAGATTGAATTCGGAACATGGGGCGTGTCGGTCACCTGAGACCTTGCAGGCTGCGGCGTTCCGCCGCGGTGGGGTTATTGCCCGACACTCTTCCCCAAGGCCGTTTTTCGTTTGGCCACCCACGCTACCGTGCGGTGGACCGAAACAAGCCGAGGCTTTCCCCCCGCACGGTAGCGTGGGTGGCCTTGGTGAACGACCTTGGTCCGCTGGATGAAGTCAGGTGACCGGCCGCCCCTGTTCTTTGTACTTCGCGGAGAGGTGTGATGGGTCTGTGGGACACGATCAAGAGCTGGTTCGGGGTTGAGCCGCAAGGGCCGCGGGCGCAGGGTCCGGTCTCTCCGCTCGGACAGCGGCGTGCGGGGGCTGCGCCCGCGCCGACGACGAGGCCGGCCCCCAAGCCGACCCCCCTGAGCGGACTCGACGCCTCGAAGTTTGCCCCCATGACCGGACAGGACGTCCGCGACCAGATTGCTGCTATGGGCAAATCGGCATGGCAGCATGCGTTTACCCACGGCGACTGGGGCCGTGACCACATCCCCAACGCCTCGGTGACCCGCATTGAGCTGATCGACCGGGCCATGGTGGGTGTGGGCGTCATCACGCCCGAGGAGCTGGTCCACATCCACGAGGTCGGGCTCGAGATGGACCGTGCACGCGGGGACCAGCGTCTCGCGCAGCAGATGGCCGACGACGCGGTCAAGCGCTCCGAACAGGAGCGGGCCGAACTCAAGGCGAGGAAAAAGGGCGAGGCCGCGAAACGTCGCGAGGAACACGCCAACGCCGTCGCTCGGCGCCGTCTGACGGACATCGTTTTTTTGGGCCGCGGCGTCTCCAAGGGTCTGGCCGACCGGCGTGCCAACCCCGAGAGACTCCAGGCCGCCGGCCTCCCGGTACTTGCCACACCCGCCGACGTGGCAAAGGCCATGGGCCTGACCCTCGGCCGTCTGCGGTGGCTCGCCTTCCACAGTGAGGCGAGCGCCGTCTCGCATTACTGCCGCTTCACCGTGCCCAAGAAATCCGGAGGAGTGCGCGAGCTGGCCGCTCCGCACCGCGACATGGCGGCGGCTCAGCAGTGGGTGCTGGCCAACATCCTGTCGAAGGTCCCGGCGAGCGGGGCCGCACATGGCTTTGTTGCCGGCCGCAGCACCGTTACCAACGCCGCCCCGCACGTCGCTCGCAGCGTCGTCGCCAACATCGACCTTAAGGACTTCTTCCCGACGGTGACGTTCGTGAGGGTCAAGGGTATCTTCCAGCACATGGGCTACTCGCCGGCGGCCGCGACGGTGCTGGGGCTGATCTGCACGGACAGCCCGCGACGGATGATGGAGTATGCCGGCAAAACGTATTACGTGGCCACGGGTTCGCGCGCCCTGCCGCAGGGCGCCTGCACGTCGCCCGCCCTGAGCAACCTGGTGGCCCGTCGGCTCGACGCGCGGCTCACCGGGCTCTGTGCGAAGCTCGGTTGGGCCTACACCCGATACGCCGACGACATGACCTTCTCCGGCGGCGACGAGCAGGCCGCCAGGGTCGGCTATCTGATGGCCCGCGTGCGCCACATCATCCAAGACGAGGGATTCCACCTGAACGCTGCGAAGACGCGCATCCTGTACCCCAGCACCGCGCAGACCGTCACGGGCATCGTGGTGAATGGGCGCGCGGGGGTGAAGCGCAAGGTCGTGCGGCGCCTTCGCGCCATTCTGCACCGCACGGCACGCGAGGGCCTCGCCGCTCAGAACCGCCGAAACCACCCGAACTTCAGGTCCTGGCTCCAAGGCATGATCGCCTACGTCGGCATGGTCAACCCCACCCAAGGCGAGCCGTTACGTAAGAAATGGCTGTCCCTCACCGGCTGACCCATCTAGTGGCGGGGTGGTCGAGCGTTGCGCTGGAGTATCCCTGATCGTCGAACCGGAGAAACGGCCTGCATCGTAACTGTTGGTGCTCTGCATCCATCACCGGGCTATAACTTACCCATCACACTCCCGCTTGGCAGCCGCCTTCCGCCCTCGCTGAGGAGAAGCCTTCCACGGGGCCGGGCGAGTGTCCCCGGCTTCCGTTTGCGTGGTCGTCCTGGCCTCACCCGACACGCCCCATGTGCCGCAGGTCGTCGAAAACCGCCTCGACTTCGGGCGTCGGCGCAAAGCACAGGTGGCAATAGCCGCGGATCAACTGTGGCTGGATTCAAGAGCCGTCCCGATGCATCGGGACGGCTTCTTCTTTGCCGGTCCTTGCGCCCAGGGGCAGCCCCTCCGGTTGAAAGTTCACCGTAACTTCGGCGGGATTCAGTGATTACACATCGGCATCCCGGCTGAGCCTGCACGCGCATGCTTGTGGATGCTTGCGGGTATCGTCGATGTTACAACTCTTCCGTTGACTGGGAGGAAGGGGTAGTATATGCTCTGGCCTGTATTGCGCAGACGTGCGCAGCCAGGAAGAAAGGAGGAGGTGCTCACACCAAAACCGCAGACGGTGGCTCATGGGCAGTGAACGGTTGTAGGAACGGTGTCAGGTCGGAGTGACTTCACTTCTGTTCGGGGGACAGGGACAATGACCACGTCGGAATTCGCGCCCATGTCGGTCGGGCAGATACTGGACCGCAGCTTCAGGCTGTACAGAACAAACTTCGTGCGTTACGTCTCCATCGTCGCCGTGATGCAGGTGCCGGTCTTCCTGGTCTCGGTGGTCCTGACGATTCTTCTTGTGGGTACCTTGCTGGCCGGAGGGCATGGTGGAGGGCGCTCCACTGCAGGAGCGGCGATCGTGCCGGGTATGGTTGTGGGGCTGGTGATGGTCGTTCTGGCAGTCATTGCACATGCCCTGTGTCAGGGCGCCCTCTTCAAGAGCGTCTCCGAGTCCTATCTCGGGAAGGACGTAACGCTCGGCGAGGCGTATGGCTTCGTTCTGGGGAAGCTCGGGAGAATCGTCTGGGCCAGCATCCTCGTCGGGGTCGTGGTCATGCTGGGATTGGCTCTCTGCATCGTGCCGGGGGTGATCTTCGGCCTCTGGTTCGGGCTGACCATCCCGGTGATCATCGTGGAGAACCTGGAGGCGACAGGTGCGATGCGCCGCAGCAAGGGACTCGTCTTGGGGAACCTCGGCCGGGCCTTCGGACTCGGGCTCGTCATTGTCCTTATCGGCATGATCATGGGCTGGGTGTGCGGTGGGGTCGGTCGGCTGATCGGCGGCGCCGCGGCTCCGGGAAACGTTGCCGGCATCTTCACGAACCAGATCGTCTCACTGGTCGGGCAGATTCTCGTCGCTCCGATCGGTGCGGCGGCGTACGTCCTCTTCTATTACGACCTGCGGATTCGGAAGGAAGCGTTCGACCTTGAGATGCTGGCGAAGAGCATGGGGACGCCGGGACCGACCGCCGGCAGCGGGACGCCGACGGCGTAGGCTTTCCTGGGCCGTCGCGGCCGCGTTCGCTCTTCTGGCGGGGCTCTCGTGCGGGGCGGGCGAAATCCACGCCGCCGCCGACGAGCCGGGAAAGACCGTCCGTTTCCAACGTCCCGACGTCGAGACCATCCGCGCCGAGGTTCAGCGGATTCTTTCCGACCCGCGGTTCGCCCCGCGAAAGACCTTCTGGCAGTGGCTGGCCGAGAAGCTCTCGGGATGGCGGGGACCGAATGTCCACATCCCGACGGGCTGGAGGGAATTCGTCCTGTGGGCGGTCACGATCTGGTGCGTGCTCACGCTGCTGGCGATCCTTGCCCACATCGTCTGGACGCTGGTGATGGTGTTCCGGGGGCGCTCGGAGGGGCGTGGGGCGACGTGGCGGCGGTCGGGAGCCGCGGGCGAACAGGAACTCACGTATGACGAACTCTTGCGGCTGATGGCGCGGTATGTCCACGGCGGCGAGTTCCGACGGGCGATCGGGGCGATGATGCTCGCACTGCTCCGGCGGCTCGACGCCGTGCGGATCGTCGTCTTTCACCGGAGCAAGACGAACGGCGACTACGTCCGCGAGTTCCCCGCTTCGGGTGCGGGGCGGACCGAGTTCCGCCGTTTCGCCCTCGCCTTTGACATGATCGCCTATGGGGGAATGCGGTGCACCCCTGAGGTTTTCGGGAAGATGAAGTCCCTCTTCGACCAGGTCCAGGCCAATGTCCGCAAAGAGTCATAGAACCGACTATATCGTCCTGGTCACGCTCGGGGCGGTGCTGGTGCTGCTGGTGCTGTCGAGCGGCGGGTGGCTGGGTCAGGAGGAGGAGGGGCAGGTCTGGCTGCGCACGAGTCACTCGACGAACGAGGAAGGCACCGTCGTCTGCTACACGCTGCTGGATCGGCTGGGTTACTCGCCCCGGCGGTTCGAGAGGCCCATCTCGGATGAGACGCTCGAGCAGACGGACGTGCTCTTCATCATCGACCCCATCATATCGTTGAACGAGGGGGAGATCGCGGCGCTCCGGGAGTGGGTCAGGTCGGGCGGGGTGCTCGTCGCGAGCGGCGAGGCCGCGAGTGAGCTCTCGGAACTCCACGGGATGACGAGCGGTCCGTCGCTGCGCTCCTGGCGACGGTACAGGAGTTTGCCCGTTTCCTACGGTGCCGGTTCGGGCGGACCCACGCGCGTGCCGGAGGAGGCCGTGAAGCTGCCACTGGCGCGCGACGTCTCCGAGGTCCACTTCGCCGACTCGGGCCTCGTGGAAACCGACGATGCGGAATCCTCGTCGGCCCGCGGGCCGGTGGAGCCGCTTTTCACCGACGCCTGCGGCATGCGCGCCGCCGGCCGACGCATCGGCGCCGGACGCGTCATCCTCCTTTCGGACAGTTCGTTCCTCGCCAACGGGGGAATCGGGAACAAGGACAACGCAGTCCTCGCCGTCAACCTCGCCGCGTATGCGCTGTCGCACTCGAAGGGCGCGCGCCTGGCGTTCGACGAGTACCACTTCGGCTACGGTGTTCACGAGACCGGGTGGAGCGTGCTGGCGGGGATGCTCTTTGAGACGAGTCCGGGGTGGGCGGTCCTCAGCCTGACCGCTGCGGGACTGCTCTTCCTCGTTTACCGGGGTCGGCGTTTCGGGACCCGCCGCGCCCCCGGACGCATCCGCCGACGATCGAAGATCGAATACGTCTCGTCGGTCGCCGCCACCTACCGTGCCGCGGGAGCCCACCGCCTGACCTTCCGGCTCATCTACGACTGGTTCCGGCGTCGGAGCGCCGCGCGGGTGGGACTGCCTGAGTCCGCCTCGTCACAGGAAATCACCCTTCGGCTGGCCCGGGGCGCGGGGCCGTCGCGACTCCGCTCCACCGAGGTCCTGGCAAACTGCGAGAACGCGCTGAAGACGCCGGGTCTCTCCGCACACCGCTTGTCCGTGCTGCTCAGTCAACTGGCTTCCATTGAACCGGAGATTTTTGATGGACATCAAGGACGCAAATAGCCTGTCGGGACGCGTGGTGGGGGAGTTGAGCAAGGTCATCGTCGGACAGGGGGAGGTGCTGGAGCAGATGGTCGTTGCACTGCTCGCGGGCGGACACGCGCTCCTGGAGGGCGTCCCGGGGACGGCCAAGACGCTGATGGCGCGGGCACTCTCCGAGGTGACGGGCGCGTCCTTCCGACGCATCCAGTTCACGCCCGACCTGATGCCGTCCGACATCCTCGGCGTGAACGTGTATAACACCGCGACGGGGGAGTTCGTCTTCCGACCGGGTCCGGTCTTCGCCGACATCATCCTCGCCGACGAGATCAACCGCGCCCCGGCCAAGACCCAGTCCGCGCTCCTCGAAGCCATGCAGGAGAAGCAGGTCACCATGGACGGGGTGTCGCGTCCGATGTCGGGCGTTTTCACGGTCTTCGCCACGCAGAACCCGGTCGAGTTCGAGGGGACCTATCCGCTGCCCGAGGCCCAGGTGGACCGGTTCATGCTGAAGGTCCTCATCGGCTACCCGGCGGAGGGGGTGGAAGGGGAGATCCTGGCGAGGGTGGACGCCGGGTTCGACGCTACGGACCTGCGGACAGCGAAGATCGAGAAAGTGCTCGACCTCCCCACGCTTGCCGAGGTCCGTGCGACGGTGCGCGACATGCACGTGGAAGAGGACGTGCGGAAATACGTGACGCAGATCGTCCGGGCGACACGGACCATGTCGCAGGTCTCGCTCGGGGCGAGTCCTCGCGCCGCCGTCATGCTGATGCTGGCGGCCAAGACGCACGCGCTCGTCGCGGGAAGGTCTTTCGTCACCCCCGACGACGTGAAAGACATGGCCCCGGCCGCCCTCCGACATCGACTGATCCTCCTGCCGGAGATCGAGGTCGAGGGTCGAACGGCCGACGACTGCATCAGGGAACTTCTGCTTGGGATTCCGGTACCGCGATAGACATGCTGCCTTCTCGGCGACTGATCATTCTGGTGATGGCGGCGGCGCCGCTCTTTCTGGCGGGGGCGGTATACGACCCGTTCCTTGCCGCCGGGGTCATCTACGTGCTGGTGCTGGGGACGTATGCGGCGGCGGACGCCATGCTGCTTCCGCGGCGTCGGCAGGTCCGCGTCGAGCGGGTGCTGCCCGGCCGGGTCTCGCTCGGTGTTCCCACGCGCGTGGCCTTCGAGGTGCAGAACCTTACCGCACGCCGCGCGGAGGTGCGTCTGGCGGAGAGCCTGCCCGAGAACATGGAGGCACAGCCGGCGGAGTGTGCGGCGGAGTTTGAACCCGGCGCGCGCGGGACGCTCGAATACCGGCTCCTCGCAAAGAGACGCGGACGCTACGACCTCTCCGACATCGACGTGCGGATCCTCCCGCGGCTGGGACTCTTCTACCGGCAGTTCCGCCTGCGTCTCCCGGTGGAGGTACACGTCTTTCCCAACCTGGTGAACATCAAGCGATACGAACTGCTCCTGAGACGAGGGATGACGCTCGAACAGGGACTTGCGAGACTCCGACAGATCGGCCAGGGCTGGCAGTTCGAGAGTCTGAGGCTTTACACCGAGGGCGACGAGATGTCGCGGGTGGACTGGAAGGCGACGGCGAGACGTGCGAGACTGGTCGTGCGGAATTACGAGGTGGAGCGCGAGCAGAGCGTAGTGGTCGCGATCGACGTCGGCCGGGCGACCGCCGGGGAGTTCGAGGGGATCAGCCGACTCGACTACCTCGTGAACGCCGCGCTCATGCTCGCCTACGTCGTGCTGCGCCAGGGCGACTGGTTCAGTCTCGTCGCGTTCAGCGACCGCATCGAGAGCTACCTGCCTCCGGTGCGACGACTCGAAAGCATCGACCGGGTGGCGCGGGCGCTTTATCGCCTGGAGCCGCGGCTGGTCGAGGCCGATTACGGCGGCGCGTGTCGATTCATGGGACTGAGGAACCGGAAGCGCAGCCTCATCTGCCTGATGACCGACGTCATCGACCGCGAGGCGAGCGCCGTGATCATCGCCTACCTCGCGCGGTACGCGCGCTATCATCTTCCTCTCGCGGTGACCCTGGCGAACCCGGACGTGCGCGCGGTTGCGGAGGAGAGGCTCGCGTCGAGGCCCGACCCCTACGGCAAGGCGGTTGCGCTGGACGTGCTGACGGCGAGGGAAGAGGCGCTCCAGGCGATGCGTCGGCAGGGGGTAGACGTGCTCGACGTGCCTCCCAAGGTTCTCACGCCCGAGCTCATCAATCGGTACCTGCGCATCAAGGCGGCCCGGAGACTCTGACCGGGAGTCCCGCACGGGAAGTCAACGCACGACGGACGTTGCGGCCTACCTCGCGTGCGATCTTCGCTCCTGTCCCGCGACGAGCAGGTAGGCGACGACCGCGACTCCCACCGAGAATCCCAGGACGATCTTCACCGTGCCGGGCAGGTAGCTGGGCGTGACGAACCCCTCGATCATCCCGGCGACGACGAACATCGGGATGGTTCCCAGCACGAGGAGGACCGCCTCGCGTGCCCCGACGCGAAGCGACGCCATGCGGGTGAACGCCCCGGGGACGGCCAGCGATACCCCCAGCCTCAGCCCCGCCGCCCCGGCAATCAGGATCGCCGTGATCTCGAGCACCCCGTGCGGCAGCACGAACGACCAGAACGGAAAGCTCAGACCGTGGTTGGCGAAATGTGCGGCGAACCCCCCGAGCATCATCGCGTTGAAGAGGAGCACGTAGCAGGTCCCGATGCCGGCCGTGATCCCGAGTGCGAACGCGTCGAACGCCACGCTGATGTTGTTGCTCATGATCCCGGCGGCCATCGGCGCCCGGGGGATCTTCCTGAACCGCTCGCTGATGTCCTCGGGTGACAGCCCCGACTTGCCGTCCGGAAGGTCGATGCAGCAGGGGACGAAGAGGTACGCCGACGACGGGCGCATTCGGACGGTCACGTAGGTCCCGAATCCCGCCACCAGCAGGAGCGCCGTGGACAGGGCCATGTAGGGCCAGAGACTCCGGAACAGCCGCGGGTAGTCGCGCGCGAAGAACCGCGTGACCGCACCGAAGACATCGACGTGCCGGCGGCGGTAAAGCAGCCCGTGTGCCGCGATGGCGAGACGGTTGATCCGCTGCTGAGTCGCCGGGTCCAGCTTGTACATCCTGGCGCGGGCGACGTCCACTGCGACGGCCGGATAGAGCCGCGTCAGCTCGTGCAGTTCCTGCTCACTGAGAGCGACGATCCCTTTCCGGTGACACCTCGTAACGAGGAGTTCGAGCATGTCCCACGCCGGGGAGCGCGTTTCGAGGAACTGTGCGGCGTTCATGGCTTGCCCCCGGGCGACGGTGTCCCGCTTGTGTCTTCAAGCGGTGCACTCGTGCTGGAAAGAAGCGCCTCCACGTAGCTCTCGATGGTGGTGATGGGGCCGACGGGCATGGCTTGACCCCTGCGCTGGAGGATCGGGCCGAGGATCTGAGGGAGCACGCGCTCCCGGGCACTGAGCGTGAGTTCGCCCCGCCGGACCCAGTAGTTCAAGAGCAGACGGTACTCCTCCGGCGTCAGCCCGGTCGCGCGCAGCACCTCCGGGCGGACCTCCTGCTGCCACTGCACCGCGTGACGCCTGTCCGTCCGTGCGGAGTAATCAGGGATATCCTCGGAGATGACCACCGTGCCCGCCGCCAGGTCCCCGAGACGCTGCACCTTCCTCGACAGAAACATGCAGAGTCCGGCGATGCCGTAGACGCCGATCCCGTCCACGACCCGCAGGAGGTTCCTGATGGCGACGTCCGTGAACGTGATCGGCCCGCCGCCTTCCTTCACCACCCGGATCTTCGCCCGCTTCTTGCCCGGACTCTGCCCGTTCGTCCTCAGCTCGAAAAAGACGAAGTAGCCCCAGTAGGTCGCGAACAGCGCGAGGATCACCACCGCTAGCATCCACGTGTGGGACCAGTCCCAGTGGGTGATCAGGTCCAGAGGGTTAAGCGCCAGCAGAATGATCAGCACGAGGAAGAGCAGGACGTAGACCCCGATGATGACGAGGTTGTCCACGAGTCCTGCGACGAACCGGGACCCGATCCCCGCCAGTCGCTGCTCCAGCTCGACGTTTTCCGGCGTCTCGATGAGGTTGACTTCCTGCATGGTATTCGAGTCCCGCGCACTTTGGTGATCTTGTCAGACGGAGTGTAGCTTTTTTGGAGTATGTTCGCAAGAGTATCTTTGAAGGGCTCTGCGGGAGCAGATTTCGGCAGGCAAGAGGTTGGCAGGTCGTTCCCTCCTTAAGCGACAACCGTCTGGCGGATACTGGGGAGGCGCTATCGAGGTAGCCCATGCCGGCGTCCGAGACCCGGAACTGGCCGTTGTCCGTAAGAAGGCTGTCATGCCCTGCCTGATGGGTCTCAAGGGCTCAGCAGATGGGCTTTGAAGGGAGGTGGCGGGTAGACCCGATTCTGCCCGTGGATGGCTGGAAAGAGACCTACGCACGGTTTCTCTTCGAGGCGGCAGCAGCAGGCCACGAGCCGACGCGGATCGCCCTGGGTACTTACCGGGAAATGGGAAGGTCATTGCTGACGATCGGCGCGAAGTGGGGTCTTCCTCCCATGAAATGGAACCCAGGAAAGCTGCGCAAAGATGGTATGCATTATCACCTTCCCGCCCCGCAGCGCATCGATATCTACCGTAACCTCTCCACCGCGATCGGGTCAGCGTGGCAGGGGGCGAAGGTGATACCCATCGTGGCCCTGTGCAAGGAAAGTCGGTCGTTCGCGCAACTGCCAGACTCGACCACACCCACTGTAATTGCGAATGAGGGATCAGCAGGCGCTTGACATTTCATAGCCACCAGGCGGGTTCGGGCCTCATGTTACAAGTCGAAGCCGTGGCCTGGTTCGAACGTCCCCGGCACGATGACAAGGCTCCCGCAACGCCCTTTCACGTCCCCTCTTTCACGTCCCGCCGTCACGGGCCTTATGGGAGCCATCTTGATCGGGGCGGGCTTCGCGAATTCTACTACGTCGTGCATCTGCTGTGGGACAAGCGCGGCGTAGTGCCGGCGACAGATCTCAGGTGAGTTGCCCATGAGCTCGGCGATCTTGTAGAGCGGCTCGCCCTTCTGCGCCAACTGGCTGCCGAAGGTGTGCCTATCGGCCGATCATGCATTTCCCCCAAAAGAAAGGATGGAGAAACGTCGTCACCGACAGTATAGTACATCCAGAGGAAAAGGGAGGGGTTTTTCAACGGCCCCCTCTCCCCACTTGTTCGTATCCCTGATTTGTTCGTTACGAAGCGGGTTCGGACCGATTATTGCTTGCGTCTGCAGAAGGAGCTCGGAGGATGATACCGGCGCGACTGTTTGTGGTGACGGTGACTATCCTGGCCACGGCGGTGTTCCTTCCGGCACCGGGGCGGGCCGAAGATGATGCGGCGGCGCGGCTCGTCGAGCAATTGGGGGACAAGGACGCTCTGAAGCGCGATGCGGCGGAACGGGCGCTGGTGGAGATGGGCGCCGATGCCCTTATGGTCCTCGAGAAGGCGAAGGGAAGCGACGACCCCGAGGTCTCCATGCGGGCGAGGAGGGCGTTCGAGGCGGTCGCGCACCCCGCCCCGGAGGCGCAGAAAGCGCTTCGCGACCAGGGCCAGGAAGCGTTTCGGAATGCCGACTATGTGAGGATGGCTCTCATGTATCGGCGTCTCTCGGCTGTGGCGAACGCCACGTTGGAAGATCGTCTCTGGGCCGGTCACGGATGGCAATTGGCCGGGGAGTGGCGAAAGGCGGCCGATGCCTATCACGTCGCGCTCAAGGGCTGGAAGCCGGACCCGGAAAAGCGGGGGGATGACGAAACGGCCGGGTATAAGCTCGGACTGCTCATCGCGCGCATCGAGGCGCGCGAGCTGCACGACCCAGCGGCCGCGGTGAAGACGATCACCGACACGCTCGCGTCTCTCAAGGAGCCCGCGGTGCCGGTGGGTGCGAACTTCGATCGGGCCACGGGGGAACGGATGATGATAACCATCGATCTCCTGCAGGCTCTGGCCGACGCACAGGAACGTCTCGGCGACCTGAAGGCAGCCCTGGCGACATGGGCCCGCCTCGACGAGTTCTGCCGGGTGAAGATCAAGCATTACTCGGGCTCGGACATCGACATCGACCATGTCGCGCGGCTGCTCGACCGCTTCCCGCCCGACCAGCCGCGGCCCGACTATCCCACCATTTTCATGCTCACGCCCGACAAGCCCGACATCAAGCTGATGCTCGACGACGAGGCGACGCGCCGCCGCTCCTGCCGGCCCGCGCCGTCCCCGGGGCCGTTCTGGGAATACGCATTCGCTCCGCCGCCCGGGAAGGAATTCGACACGCTCGAGTTCGCCTGCGACATCGAACAGCTTCAGCTCCGGTTCGGCGGTCATTTCCACTGTTTCGTCATGACGGAAGGCGATCCTCCGGCCCGCCTGTCCCTGGGCGACATCGGCTGGCCGAACGACAAACCCCTGGGGCGGGAGGTGCGAGAAGCGACATTCGACGTCCCCCCCGGCGCCAGGCTCGTGCGGATTGAGACCGGCTCAGCCAAGGGAGCCTTCAACGTCTACAGCGTCGACGTGAATGCGAGTTTCCGCGAGGCGACGAAGGACGCGAAGCCGCTCCGCGCCCAGGTGGGCGGGTGGATTCAGACGGAACTCTACCCCAAGGGCGGGAAACTCACCTGCGGGGAGCGGGTGCTCCAGTCGGAGAGGGCTTACGCGGACTTTAAGCCCGGACGCTATCACGTACGCTACGAGGTCGCGGGACGAGAGGAGACGTTCGAGACCGACCTCGACCTCGGGCCCGCCGCACGGAGCGGGATATTCGTCAACCTCGACAGCCCGTTTCGGTGGACCCAGGCCCCGCTGGTGGGAGTTGCCGGATTTGCGCCAGTGCGATCGGGCCTGGAGAAGAGCGCACGAACGACGCTCGCGCAGCTGCCCGACCGAAGCTGGCTCGCGGCCTTCTGTGCGCCCGACGACAAGATCGGCATCTCGCGGAGCAAGGACCTCGTCACATGGGAAGGTGCCGAACTCCCTCCGTTCAACTCGATCTTCGAGAACCTCAAGCCTTCCCTGCTAGCGGCGTCGGACGGCACGGTATGGCTCCTCTACCTCTCGAAGCGGCTCTCGCTTCCGGACTGGAGCTCCGCCGGTTACTCGCTCTGGCTGACGAGCACGCGTGACGGGCGGACCTGGACGCCGCTGAGAGCGGTTTCGGCCCCAGGCATCGGCGACATGTTCACGGGACCCCAGATGCTCCAACGTCGGGACGGCACGTGCTGGGTTTTCTGGCACGACTGTGTCGCGTCGGCAAAGTCGTTCGCGGAAATCCGGGAACTCGGGCGGTTCACGCTCGCCCAGCCGGCGGGGGAACACGTGGGCGTCAGCGCCGAGTGCGTCGTGGAGGACGATGCGGCCCTCCTGCACATGGTCTTCACCTGTAACGGACACGAGGTCTTTCACGCGACGTCTAGGGACGGTCTTACCTGGGAGGCGACAAAGCGGGTCCTGACGCTGGGTCCCGATGCTTTTCTCAATCATCCGAAGGCGGTCTTCCAGGGAAGTCAGGCGGCGCTTTTCTTCTCGCTCTCCGACGGCTCATACGTCGTGCCACTTCGCCTTGATGGCCGCATGTTGACCCGGAAAGACTGCGTGAAGATCACCAACCACGTGATCCCGATGGAGGATTCGCCGCCGATGCTGACCAAGGACGGCGACGTGCTTCTCGTGGTCGGGAAAGAAACGCCCTGGCTTCTGCGCGCGAAGCTCAAGGACTTGGCGGAGTTGGAGGAGCGCTGAGCGAGCGGGTACCAGTCCCCGTCGTTGAACCGCACGTCGCATGCCGGGTCACTGGATACTCTGCGCCAGTGGTAAGCGCCTCCGATCACGTCCTGCCATGCGTCTGAACCCAGCCACTTCACCCCGCCAGGAACTTCTCCACCGGCGCAGGCGTGGCACGGTTCAGACTGCAATGCACGACTTTCCGGGTGTCTCGCTTGCCCCAGCCTTACCTGAACTGCCAGGTGTAGAGGGCGCTCTGGCGCAGGGTGAACTGCACACGCACGGCCCTCCCGGCAAGCGCCGACAGGTCGCTTGATCCGTGCCATTTGACCACCTGGTCGAAGCTTTCGGTGGAGATGGCCTCGCAGTCTTCCGTACCGAAGCCCGGCAAGGGCTTGCCGTCAGCGTCCAAGAGCGCTACGCGTGTCTCCCCGTGGCTGGCGTCCAGGTTCAGAAGCAGATCGCGACCACTGAACCGGATTGTCTTGGTGGCCAGCGTCCCGGCGACGGCCCCACCCTGCCACCCGACGTAGCGGTCGCGCGGCAAGGTGGCCAGACCGAAACCCGAGTGCCTGTTGGGGCTGTGGATCGCCTCGGTGCACCCGTGCGTGTAGCTGACGCCGAAGTAGTAAAAGCGCACCTCGTTGCCGATGACCACCGGATGATCGCCGGTGCTGTAGACCGAGCCTGCTTCAAAGCTGTCGGCCGGGCCATGGGGAATGAACGGCTCACGGACCGGCGGCCGCCGCCAGTCGACGCCGTCGGCGCTATAGATCAGTTGAGGCTCGATGCGACCGTCGTCCCATCCCCGGCCGAACCGGTCGTTGCCCCCGGTTACCATAAAGACCCAGACGAGGCCCAGGTAGAAGTCCTCGCAAGGCCAGGCGTGCATGCCGTAGAACTCGGTCCGCCGGCCCCCCACAGCCTTGGCCAGATCATCGTCGATCTCGTCCGGTGCCAGAACCAACCGCGATTCTCCGAACCGGACGCCGTCCTCGCTCTCGGACGTCCACATGCAGCGGCGGCTTTCGCTCCAAGTTGGCTTCTGATATTCGATCTTGTGGTAGGAGCGATATCGGTCGCGTCGTTCGTCGAAGAGGGTCGTGTTGAAGTCACTGGTGGCCAACACGGGCGCGGCGGTTTGCGGCGTGAAGCGAATGCCGTCGCGAGAGAAAGCCACATAGTGGCCATTGCGGGGGTAAGCCTTGATCTTTTTTCGGGCGGCGGCCACTCTTGCCGGTGTGAGCCCCTTGGGTAGGATGTGACTGTCGAACCACTCGGGCCCCACCCAATAATAGAGCTTGAACCGGCGAGTCGGGTCCTTTTCATTCGGCGCCTTGACAATGGAGGCACAGTGGGCATCGGGGTAGCCGGTTTGCAGGATGATGTTGTTGTCCTTGCTGCCTTCATACTCCTCGAGTCCCAGCGACGGCTTGGTCCATCGGATGCCGTCCTTGGAAAAGGCTGTGCAGAGCAAGACCTCGGCGGGGTGCCCCTCGTACCACATCTGCCACCGGCCGGCATTCGCATCATAATGTACGTCGCAGGAAAAGAGCTGCACCAGGGTGCCTTCCCAGGGTTTGTCGGCGACGAGCAGTGGGTTGGCCGGGTGCTTGACCGGCTGCCGCTGGAGAACCTTGAGCAGGCGGCTCTCACGGATGAGGTCTTGGGTGTTGAACCAGAACTGCCGCCTGCTGCCGATGTCAATGACCTGCGAGTTCATCGCATCGTCTCCTCCTGTCACGGCCCCAACGGCAAAGTGCGGGACGGACGCGCCGGAGCCGCCGGGTGCTCTTGCCGTTGACTGTTGCTGAAAACGACGTGAGGTTTCTACGGGAAGCAGGTCAAGGTGCTTCCGCCGCTGACTGTTGTTACCTTGCATCCATCGACCGACATACAAGCTACCCATCTCGCTCCTGTTCGGCAACCACTTTCTCTAATCCATGCCCCTCCCGCTGGGAAGCAGCCTTCCCCGTGGCCGGCCAGTCGCCTGGTCGTGGGTTCGTGGCGGGATGTCGGCCGACATGCGTCAAGCACGCGAAAAGTCTGTGGCGCTCCGCACATGCCGGATTGAATGACATGCCTTGTGTCCGAGAGCACCAATAGCAGACGGAATCCGACAGCCTTGCCGATCACGACATTTTTTCCTTGGGGAGTGGCCTCATAGCAGTCGATGGCGGAAGCACCAGATGCTCGTCGGGTGGCTCCCGCATCCCGCAAGAAGCCATAATGAAGCGAGCACCACAGCGCCCACGCGACGTGTCATGCGTGTGCTCCTTCCGGGATGTCCAGGTGCCTCCGCCGTCAGTCCATGAACCACTCGCCGATACGCCACGGGTCCCACCGGAGAAACGCGATCGTGCCGACCCAGAGGCCGACGAGAACGACCACCGCCACGGCGATCTTCACTCGTCGCGCCTTGTGCCGCATTCCGAAGCACACGGTAAGGATGGCTCCCATGATCACGGCAGCGGGGAAGACGATCAGAAGCAGCCTGGTGGTTGCATAGGGAATGTCCACCCAGAAGCTGATCGACTTGGGATCATCCGCCGACGGTCGCGGCGGATGACCGAGCACGACCCAGGCGACCGCCCAGGTCATGTAGAGGGATCCCACCAGCAGGAAGGGGCAGGCCCACGAAACCACGGTCAAGAGAGAAAGCCACCCAGGGGATGAACGATCCGGATCGGTGTTGTTCATGCTCGTCCCCCCACCGGTGACTTCCGGCCGCTTTCGTGCAAGTCTGCATCATTGTATGAGCCCCGCCCGCAGTCTCAAGTGCCTCCTGCCCTAAGGGCCTATCGGTCGGCCGGGCACACTCCAAAGCAGAAAAGGGGACTCCGGGGGTCAATTCCGGGACAGTTTCGTCGGGTCGACCTCGATTTAACTATGGACAGAGGGGTTGTTGAGAAACCCTCATGTGTGCCAGGGGCAGTTTATCTGCCCCTGCAGATCTGCGGCAACGGCTTGGAAACAGGGGTCCCGATGCATCGGGACCACACTACCCACGTCGGCGGAAGTTTTTCAACAGCCCCACAGACTCTAGTTATTTTTCTTCTCTGGACCCTCAACGTCCAGGGCGATGCGGAATTTCTTGCTCGTATAGCCGCTCCACTTCTCAAACTCCCGGATGCTGAGCGTCCAGTTCTCGCCGATGACGCCCATCAACATGCGCATTCCGTTCTTCTCAACGGGGTATGCCGGATCGATCTCGCTCTGGTGCGAAGGATATTTCTCGCGATCGCTGGTCATCTCCCACCACGGGCTGATCAGGTCGTAAAAACCCCAGGCATTCGGTTTCTTCGATTTCACCGGCAATGGCGCGCGCCTGCCTTCATCCCGGAGAGTGCCCTGATCGGCATACTTCTGAGGGAGCCCGGGATTCGACGTGCCGACGCGAGCCACATACTCCCATTCGGCGCCCGTGGGCAGCCGAACTTTCCGGCCCGACTTTTCCGAAAGAAGCTCGCAGAACCTTTCGGTATCCGCGAAGGAAGGATTCTCCACCGGGAGTTTGGGATCCTTCGTCTTGCTGGGGTTATTGCCCATCACGGCTTCCCAGATCTCCTGCGTGATCGGAATCTCCGAAACACAGAAGGATTTGGTCAGGGTGACCATCCGGGGAAACTGCTCGAAATAGCGGTTTGTCACATACATGGGTTCACCCATGAGGACTTTCCCGGGTGGCACCTTGATGCAGTTGAGGGTGAGGGTGTCGTTGATTTTCAGGACTAGCGGCTCCTTGTCGGGCATCGCAAACGGCCTGTCGGGCATCCTCATCTTGGCCGGATAGGTCGAATCCAGGCCGAACCCCCCGAGACCCTCCATCTTGCTGGCCTTGATCCACTTCTTGCCGTCTTTCTCGTAGACGACTCCGGTCACCACGTAAGGGTGTGCGCAATGACAGTAATGTTTGGGGCCGGGGTTCTCGCTGCCGGGGGGCGGCTTGGCCGTGCTTTCCGGGTCGATGAAGAATTTCAATTGCCTGTCAAACTGCTCGTTTAGTTTCTCCGCCGCCTCGGCGTCCAGCCCCTTTTCCGGGTAAAAATCATCCATGATCTTCTTCACCTTCGCCGCGATCTCCGGACTGCCGTCGATTGCGACGATCACCCAGACGTGGTCTGGCGGATTCGGATCGGGCATGCACATCCCGTTGCATTGCAGGGCGCCCTTGATCGTCAGCTCCGCGCTCGGGGCGGTCGAGGCCCCCTGCGCGCAGGCATAGCCGGCCAGCGCGATCAGCAGCAGAGCGACGGCCGCCAGTTCCCATCCGCGACAGGTCGTTTTCATGACGAGCCCTCTCCTTTCAGAAAGCTTCGGTCCAGAGCATGTGGCCAATGATCCGGGATTGTATGTCGTCGGCCTGAGTTGAACAAGAAGTTCCTGGAATCAAGGTGCGGTTTTTCGGGTGTGCAGTGCTTCGGCCGCCAACTGTTGCTGCCTTGCTCCCCTTGCATCGCGGGATGCCTCGTCATCTCCCGATCGTCATTGACTCCAGGACGTGCAACCGTAGAATTGGGAGGAAATTGGCAGCCGCACAGCAACAGTTGGTGAATGAAGCACCAGGACACGCAAGAACGCTGCCGTTCCGATGTCAAAATGGTGGGTCAGACCTTCGTGTCTGACCACCTCCGCTGGACAGGACAGGCCCCGACACATCGGGGCCCCACCATGAAGGTTTTCCAGGGAGATTGGGGGCTCTTGGAAAAGAGGAGGAGCGATGAGGCGCTGCTGGATGGGAACCGTCTGGATTCTCTTGGTTGCTCCCATGACCTGGGCCGGGACCTCGCTCTGGGTGGAGCCCGCCGGCGTGATGATCATGCCGGACCGGTCGGCCGGGACTCGCGGGGAGATCCGGCTGACCGGCGTGCGCAACGAATACGTGGCCGCACAGCTGGCCCTGCGCTCGGACGAGGAGGGCGGAGGGCCCTGCTCGTTTGAGTGGACCGCGCTCCGGAGCGCGTCGGGCAAGGAGATCGCTCGGCAGAACATTGCACTCTTCCGCATGACGGAGAAGATCGACGCCCTCGTCCCGCTGGTCACCTCCGACGGGACCAACGTGGCCAACTCTCTTCGGCCCGAGAAGGATAAGACCATCCCGTTCTGGGTAGACGTCTTGATCCCGGCAGGCACACCGGCGGAGGAGTTCACCGGCCGGATCACCCTCAAGGCCGACGGCCGGGACGTTGCGGTCGTCCCGGTCGAGGTGAAGGTGCTGGACCTCGAGATTCCGGCCGAGCCGACCCTCCCCACCCAGTGCCAGGTCTTCATTGCCCAGACGCCGCATCTCAAGGCCAACATTGAGACGTACATGAACGAGATCCGGCGGCATCGCCTCCAGCCGCACTGCGACGGGTTCCTCTACTCCCCCAAGAGAGACCTGGAGGCGATGAACCCGGGCGGCAGGGGCTGGCAGTTCCTCTATCTCTACCTCGACGGCAACAGGAAAAACTGGCCGTACAAGTGGCAGGAATTCAAGAAGGGGGCGGAGTTCTACAGGAACCTCGGGATGATCGACCGGGTGTACGTCACCGCCAACGATCCCGTCGGCGGGGAGGTGTTCGCGGAGTTCTTCAAGGGTCTCATCCAGGAGGTGCCCGAGTTCAAGGACCGGATCATGGCGATCACCAGGTGGCAGGAGGGCAGTGAGCTGTCCAAGGTGGTGCGCTGCTTCGTCTACGACTCCAGGACGTATCGGTCCGAGGCGGACTATCGGGCCAGGTGGGACGAGCGTCGTGCCCAGGGGCACGAGGTATGGTTGATGCTGCCGGCGGCGCGGGCCAGCGGGTGGGCAGCCTGGCGGGAGAAGGCCGGCGGGATCTTCAGCTGGGGCATCTACGGGGGATGGGAGAACCGCAACGAGGAATGGTCACCGGCCGGACTCTTGTGCCCCGGACTCTTCAGAAAACAGGATGCCTCGACGGTGGGCGGCGCCCCCTCCTGGACCCTCGTGGACGACATCAGCGGACCCGTGATGAAGCGACAGGCCAAACGGTTCCGCCAGGGACTGGCGGAATACGAACTCCTGAAGATGGCCGAGAAGAAGGCCGGCCGGCCGAAGGTTGAGGCGATTGTGGACACGGTCTACACCGAGTTGAGCAAATGGAACGCCGACGAGGACGCCTGGGAAAAGGCCCGACAGCAGGTGATCGATCTGCTGCTGCAACCAGACGGCAAGTGAGGCCCGGCGTGGCGGACCGACGCCGAATACGCGCGATACCAAAGGAGACACGGGAGATGGTGACGCCTCGGAAGGTGAGGATGGCGGCGATCGCTCTATTCGGCACAGCAATCCTGGGCGGCGCAGTGTCAGCAGTAGGACAGGGAACGGTGGCGGGCGAGCCGGACTCGACGTCAAAGGCCACTCCGGCGAACAGGGTCCCCCTCGTTGTCCTGGAGAGCACCGCCACGCTGTGGCGGTATTTTGAGACCTGGCGGACGGATCTGGCCCGGCTGGATGCCGCCGCGACGGGCCCGGGCGTGCCTGGAAAATTCGTTCGTGTCGACCCGCTGAATCCACGCGTCCCGGGGAGCGAGCAGGTGTTACGCCAGATGGATGCAATGACGAATTTACGTAAGTACTGCATCCAGGCGACGGACAAGGTGATGGGTTCGAAATTTCCGCCGAAGGGCTGGGAGAGGCGGGATTTCGACGACGGCGAATGGGCGCGGCGGCCTGTTCCGTTTCGGAACAATTATCGCAGCATCGCCCTGATATGCCTGAGGGGAAAATTCGAGGTGAAAGACCCGGCCCAGGTCGATGAACTCCTGCTCGATGCGACGATTCAAGGTGGGGCGGTGTTCTATCTGAACGGGCAGGAGGTGGGGCGGGTCTTTCTTCCGCCGGGCACGATCGATTACGAGACTCCGGCTGAAGATTATCCGAAAGAAGCATTCGTGGGACCTGCGGGGGACTTGCTGCCGGGCCGCAAATGGAGCACCAACCCGATGACGGAAGCGGAATTTGGCACGGAGCACAAGGATCCGGAACTACAGGCGCGGTACAAGAACCGTTTCCGGCACGTCAACCTGAAGATTCCCGCGACGATGCTTCGCAAGGGGAGCAACGTGTTGGCGATTGAGGTCCACCGCTCGCCCGCGAACGAGGTGATGTTCACCACGTGGCGAACGGACTCGTCGCCCCCCGACCAGCGAGCGAACCTGTGGTGGGATCGAGCAACCGTGGAGGGTGTGAAACTGACCGCGACGGCCGCCCCCGAGGCGGTAGTCCCGAGCAGGTCCCGTCCCAGGGGGATTCGGGTTTGGAACCATCCGGTCATGTGGATACCGGATCGGACTTACCACGGCGATCCGAACGAGCCGTTGGCGCCGATCCAACTCTGTGGAGCGAGGAACGGCGTGTATGCGGGCCAGGTGATTGTCGACTCGACCGAACCGGTGAAAGACCTGAAGGTCGGCGTTGCGGACTTGAAGGGAACCGGGCGGAAGATCATTCCCGCATCGGCGATCGAGGTCCGTTTCGTCCAGACCTCCAAGGGACGCGATGCCCTGGAGGCATCCTCGCCTGAACCGGGTGTATTTCAACCGATCTGGTTTACAGTCCACGTGCCCAGAGACGCCGGTGCCGGTGACTACAGCGCCAAGGTGACGATCACGGCGGAGGGCGAGACTGTGGTGGAGGTGCCGATCCAACTCCATGTCAGTGACTGGACGGTGCCGGACCCGGAGGACTTCGTCACGCAGATGGCAATCACACAGTCGCCGGACACGGTGGCAATGCAATACGACGTGCCGATGTGGTCGGAGAAGCACTGGCAGCTGCTGGACAAATCATTTGAACTGCTCGGGAATATCGGGAACAAGCACATCTACGTCCCGTTGAAAGGGAAGTCCACGTTCGGGAACGAACACGGGATGGTGTACTGGATCCGGCAGGCGGACGGGACGTACAAGCCGGATCTTCACATTGCGGAGCGATACATCGACCTGGCGGTGAAACACCTGGGGAAGATTCCGGCCGTGGTTTTCGTTTGTGTCGAGATCCCATTCCTCGGTTGGACGCCGGAGCAGGCCAGAGAACAAGGAGAGGGATTTACGGAGGTGGATCCGGCCACGGGGGAGTGGAAGGAAGGGTATGTGCCGAAATGGGGGACGCAGGAGACCAGGGATTTCCTGAAGCCGGCATTTGAGGGACTGACCCGGATTCTGGCGAAGCACGGGATCGAGGAGGCCATGATGCTGGGTTTTCATAAGGGCGACGGGGCCGGACACGGCGGTGCGGCAAAAGTTCATTTTGAGGATTTCAAGGTGGTCGCTCCGCATGCGCGTTGGGTAAGCACGGGACACTGTTGGCACGCCGGCCCGGACGGGTGGGACGATGCGGGGAATGGATTGCCGTATGGATTCGCCGCGGTCAAAGGCTCGGCATTCGGGGTGTTCTGGGATCCGGATGACGATAAACCCATTTACGGCTGGAAGAACCCGCACACGGTCCTGTCGCTTGCGACGATCGCCAACTACTGGTATGCCGGCGTCGTGTTGAACGAGCTGCCTGCATATCGGTTGTTTGCAGAAGGCTGTCTGCTGAGCGGTCGGCGCACGTTGGCGGGGAAGCCGCATGGAATAGGAAACCCGTGTATCCAGTTCGGCGTCGATCAGTTCATGGGCCTGCGGGGTGTGGGTCTCATGGGAGGAGACTACTGGCCGGTCTTGGGAAAGGGTCCGAACAAGAAGTCCGTCTGTGACCGGTACGCGGGCGGCTTCCAGCGCCTGGGAATCAACATCCGTTCGATACTGGAGCCTGGGAAAGAGGGCCCGGTGTCCTCGGTGCGGGCCGAGCTGATGCGGGAGAGTCTGCAGGAGGCGGAGGCTCGGGTGTTCGTCCAGAACGCGTTGCTGGATGAGACGATGAAGGCGAAGTTGGGGACGGACCTGGCCGCCCGCGCGAAGGTCCTGTGCGACGAGCGGACGCGACTCTATCGGTACTACTCTGAATTCTGGGCCAGTTCGACACGGGACGCCGCCCTCATGGTCGACCCCGCAGCATGGCAGGAGCGCTCGCGGCAACTCTATGACATGGCCGGCGAGGTCGCCAGGGCCTTGGCACCCAGGTGACAACATCTGAGGGGTCGCGCCACAAGGGGACCCGGACTACGCGCGTTTGTCGTGCTGTGCGCTGTCCCTCCCGAATCGCCGCAGACGCGACGCCCGCATGACCCATGCAGCTTGGGATTCGGGGTCGAGGGTGTGGGTCTACCGGCAAAGCTCAGCGGCCCGGCGCGGGCGCGTCCTCGAGAGTGCTTTGTTGGGCTGCGTCTGTTTTCGGGGCTGGCTTCACTTTCGCGAGATAGACCGCCGTCTTTCCTTCGTGCGAAGAGTAGTAGCTCACCCAGAGCAGCCCGTCGTGCCACACGATCCCGGCGTAGCTGGTGTCGCCCCCGGAGGGGAGCACGACGCATTCGTCGAGGCGGCCGGTCGCCGGATTCACCCAACAGAGCGACGTGCGGGTGCGGCTGTCGTAGAGACGGACAGCGGCAATGAGCCTGCCGTCCGGCAGCAGCACCATGTGTGGGCCGCCGATGCGTCGGCCCACGTCTTTCCATTCCCACTTCTTGTACGGCGGCCTGGCTGCACCGAGCAGGCCCTTGGCAGGGTCACGACGCAACAGGCAAAGGGCGGAGTCGTCGGGCAGAAAGACAATCGAGGTCTCATTGGGATAGTCTTGGTCGTAGAGTTTCTCGGCGAGCGTTTCGAAGCGCTGCCCGTCCTCGCTCGAGTAGAGCCGGATGCTCTTCGTTTTCCCGCACGCATAACCGATACCGTAGCAGACGCCTTTGTGCCACGTCACGCGGCACAGCCAGTAGTCAGGGTCGGCGACGGGGATTGCGTCGCCCCACGCGCGGCCGTCCTTCGAGAACCACACATAGGACTGATGCGTGTGCGGCTTGGGTTGGTGCAGTGCGCCTGCGCCACTGAGCATGAACCGGCCGTCGCTAGCAGCGGTGAGTTTCGCATCGCGCAGGTCTTCGACCTCCGACTTGAGCAACGCCGCCGATTCCCACGTCACGCCATCGGCGGACGTGATGACGCGCAGTGCCCCGTCGGGCGACACGTGCTGCCGGCCCTCGCGGAACACACACCACCAGCGATCCTGATGCCACATCAGGTCCGTGAAAGCGTTATGGGGGGCCTTGTCCCAGATCTTTCGCACCTCCACGATCGTTCCTCCCCCGCTCTGCTTCGGACTATCTTTGTCCTCGGCATCGGCCGTTCTGACCGACAGCAAACCCGCAACACAGGCAACGGCGCCGATAATCAATAGACTCCGAGTCATCGGTACTCCGTCTTCAGCCCGATAATGAGTAGCCTGACCGCCATAAGCTATCCGGTCTGCTGGGGTGTCCGTCTGACACGCGTCCGACCAACCTCCGCCCTTTGTGCGAAAGTGGGTGTCGCAGCTACATCACTCCGGCCAGGAACTTCCCCGCCGGCACCAGTTTCTCGCGGTTCAGGCTGTAGTGGATCTCCCTGCCTTTCCGCTTCCGGTCTACAAGGCCCGACATCCGGAGCAGCGAGAGGTGGTGGCTGATGGTAGGCAGGGGAAGCTTCAGCGCGTCGCACAGCGCCCCGACCGATTTCGCGCCCTTGGCCAGGATGGCCACCATCGAGACTCGATTCGAATCAGCGAGCATGTGGCAAACGTCCGCGACGTCCTGCAATTCTGCTGGCTTCATGTCAGATCTCCTTTGGAAGGACCTTTCCACCTCGGGCCGCTGCCTGTCAGCAGCCCACTCACCGCCCCTCATACACCTCCGAATGCTCCACGTGCTTCTACCGGTTCGGTTGGCCTTTCAGCGGATAACCCACCGTCTGGGCAAACAGCACGTGCTGTTCCGGCCGCAGCTTGAACTCCCTGGGAGTGTTCACCTTATCGCAATTGTGGAACCAGGCCGCCAAGCCCTGCGAAGCCGCGAACAGGTAAATGTTCGCAGCGATGAGGCCCGTGAGGACATAGTAATAAGACTTTTGGACCTCGGGATCATCGATATGGGGGTCCGGCTGCCCCTCCTTGATGTATCTTGCGAGGTCCGCGACGAAGAAGATATTCACGGGGGCCGTCTCCGCGCTGTCCCACCAGGATCTCGCCCGAAAATCCCCGGCGGCGACCGGCGCCAGGCGATGCGGGCCCGCCTCGTAGAGGTAAACTCCCTCGGGGAGGACGACGTAAAGCTCGATTTCCTGCGAGTTGCTGGCCGAAGCCGCCGTTCGTCCGGGCTTCCCCCTCAGCCCGCCCTCTGTCCGATTGACCCCGAAGGCAGCCCAGAGGAGATTCGAGAGCGTCTGAGGCGGCAGCCGATTCGGACTGATGCCGCGGTCGGTCTTTCTCTCTCGGAGAGAGGCGAGCACGGATTTGCCGCCGTCTTTCTCGGGTTTGGGAAGCATGATCGGTTGCAAGTCGATGTCCTCCTTGAAGGCGTCTACGAGGTTCGCCCCGGCACCGCGGCCCACATTTGGCCACTTCCCCCCGCCAGGAACTTTCCCACCGGCGCTCGCGTGGGACGAGCCGCTCCCGCTGGACAGCCGCTGTCATTTCAGCTTCGCCAGGAACGCTCTCGC
>Ga0315282_10004286_pt1 | contig 24906 bp, 23 predicted proteins | sample YL17G07_20_MG_FD_203693 | JGI IMG/M metagenome (GOLD analysis project Ga0315282, IMG submission 203693) | Sediment microbial communities from Yellowstone Lake, YNP, Wyoming, USA - YL17G07_20 | ecosystem: Environmental > Aquatic > Freshwater > Lake > Sediment | place: USA: Wyoming | collected... | reverse complement strand
TCTGGGCACTGCAGGCCAGACTAATTATGCGGCAACCAAAGGAGGGATGATCAGCTTCACGAAGTCCCTTGCTCGCGAGTTGGGTCCTTTCAACATCCATGTGAATGCGGTGGCCCCGGGTTTAATCCAATCGGAGGTTGTATCCAGAATGCCTAAGGAGAAGCTGAACGCCATCATCAAATCCTCCAGCCTCGGAAGAATAGGGAAACCAGAGGACGTGGCACAGGCCGTCCTCTTCCTTGCATCCGAGCACTCGAACTACATCACCGGCCAAACGATTGTGGTAGATGGTGGAATCATATAGCCCCCCTTTCCACCCTCCCCCTTGATGGGGGAGGGTGGGGGTGGGGGTGAAAGTAACGAATTGTAGCGTCGGCATTTATTGCCGACGAATAGGTCGTCAGAGATTATTTCTTTATCCTACGATTTCTTACCCTCTGAAGCGAACACGGCACCGCGTCCGGCAAGAAGTTGACGAAGCACCGAGCGATGGCAGTGCTGCTCGTCGTCGCAATAACAACCGACTGAGAAATTTGTTTGGTGCGATAACGCAGTGAGAAGATCAAGAACCCGGCTGTTCTCCGCACGGCTCATTTCGGAGCGATAACGTTTGACGAAAGAGCGCCAAGCCTTCTCGTCTTTAGCTAATCGTCCGGCCTTGAGAAGCTTCTCGCTGGGTGCGAGGTTGGGTAGCCACACATCGTAGTAATTGCGCGAAGCAAACTCGCTTTTGAGCACGCCTCTTGGTGGACGTCGAACTGTGCCGATACGCAGCCCCTCGTTCCTTGCCCGGGGGCTTCCAAGCTGCACGATCCGAACTGCCATGAATTCACCTCCATTTGAACTACAATAGCCCTCTACTCGAAGAGGAGCGGCACGGCTCACCCGGGGAGTCGGAATTATCGGTGATCCGGTACAGCGACTGGTTAGCAGACTTACAACTTCAGACTAATAAGTCTTTTCAAAAGAATATCTTCGATATTCCGTCGGGAATCCAATCCCGCAATGTACTCAATGATGCCTGAAAGATCCCTTTCCGATGTTTCCGACCATCTAACGTCGTAGATTTTCTTCATTTCATTTTTTCTTTCAGAATATTCTCGATATCTGCGAATACCTCCTCTTGGGACTTTGCCTTCCCGTCCTTTATGTCCTTCTCACCTTGAGAAATCAGTTTCAAGATACCGATGGCATTTCGCAGGTTCTCATAACTTTCGAGATCTTGAAGAACAGCTTTGGGCTGTCCGTTTTGGGTGATGACAACAGGCCGAAGGGTTTGACTTATTTGTTTCAGCAAATCAGCCGCTCTTGATTTAAGGTACGTAACCGGTTTGATATCTTTTGAAATATTTATAGCACCCCCTCCAGTCCTTATATGGCACTATATTAAGACCGGTTGTCAAGTCCTATGGCATTAGTAACTGCTTCCGGCACGATCTATTACGCATCCAACAGTCGTCGCTGCAACAGTGTCTGCATGTCACGACGGCCATCGGCAATCAGCAGAACGTAGACGTTCTTATGCATGGCTCGGTAAATGATTCGGTAGGGTTTGAAGAAAATCTCGCGGTATTCGAGAATCCCGAGCGCCAGCAGTTCTTTGGGATGTGCACCCCGCTCGGGAAATTTGGAGAGCCTGGAGAAGCCTCTCTCGATCTGCCCCAAAACGTAGTCCGCTTTTTGAGGCGCATCGTGTAGAGCGATGTAGTCATAAATCTCATCGAGATCACGTGCTGCATCGTTGGTTAGGAAGACCGCGAACGGCATCAGTGAGTCTCCTGTCGCTCGCGCAGACATTTGATCACGTCCATAGCGGGCCGGACCTTGCCCTCCTCGATCTGACGGGCCCCGAGGGCCAGGATCTTCAGGAGAGCCATGGTTTCTTGGGTTTGCTCGTAGCTTTCGATGTCTTGTATGACCACCTTGGCCTCGCCGTTTTGGGTGATGACCAGCGGCTCCCGGTGTTCGTTCAGATTTCTTATAATTTCGGCGGCATGGGCCTTCAGGTAACTAATGGGCTTGATCTGGCTGGACAGTTTCATAGGAGTACCTCCATTTCTTGAGCATGACTAAATATAGTCCGAAAACAGGTCAAGTGTCAAGAACGGAGGCGATTTGCTCGATGCGGTGCCCGATGAATTTCGTTTTCATGCCCGGCAGATACTTACTGCCTCTTCAGACTCACACTTGAGAAGGTCGCTGCTTGTCCATGTCGGAGGACTTGCATAACCTGTGCGGGCAATCAGCAATCCCAAAACTTGACGCGGCTAATCCGCCTCAGGTTGATGCGGCTGTTAGATGCCTCCTTTTAAAAATGCTTCCTGTATTTTGTTTTCGATGTACGGAATGTCATATCTGCCGATAAACCATCCGACGTTAAGGAGCACTACCGCGAAAACAGCCATGCCAATGGGAATTAGAATAAACGGTAGCAGTTCTTGGGGCTTTTCTGCCACATAAAGGGCATACAAAAAGAATAAGAAGAAGGATAGCACACTGATAACCCACACAGGAAAGAATATTCTGGTAAAAGGGTGGAGTGAAAACGTCCCTTCGAGAACGGACCTTCCGTTGAGTTCCCTAAATTTGCCAGAAAAAACCGGCATGAAGCTGTTACCGAATAAAGGCCGATACCGCCATATTTTTACTTTAGATTTTGTCACCTTTCCGACCAAAGATTCATTAAAAAAGGTCTGGAAAACTGTCCTCTTGACCTTCGCCGAAAGCACTTTTACCCCATCGTCTATCGGACCGCAATAATCAAATTTAGCTGACCTGCGAAAAAACAACGGATGTAATGTCGCTCGAATCATATCATTAGATCTAACAATTAATAGACGAAGTTCCGATTTGTTTCCAATTGGTCTTTCTATGTGTATTTATTTACCACTTCTGTCCTTTTTCGTCTACAAAATTGTTGATTTTGTTTCGCATTTTCCATACAGGACGTTGACGTGGTGTGTCAGAAGTGTTACATTGGCTTTGGAGGTAAGATTATGCCTGTAAAGAATCCACGGATTAACGTAGTGCTGGAGAAGCCCCTTTACCATACCATCGAGCAGCTTGCAAACCGGGATGGCGTTTCGCTGTCGTTAAAGGTACGCGACCTCGTGAAAGAGGCGCTGGAGATCGAGCAGGATACAGCGCTTTCCGCATTCGCCGAGAAACGGGAGCGGACATTCACAAAAACGAAGTCATTGAAGCATCATGAGGTTTGGTAACTTTGACGTTCAAACTCCGATACCATCCTGACGTAAAAACCATAGACATTCCCCTGCTTGATGCGAGGCTCCGAGCCCGCATAAAGAGTGCCATTGAAAGCCGCTTAGCGACAGCACCTCATCTCTATGGCGAACCCCTGCGAAAGACGCTCCGAGGTTATTGGAAGTTGAGAGTCGGGGATTATCGGGTGGTCTTCAAAATTGTGGGTGAGGAAGTTTGGATACTTGGCATCATTCACAGGAAAAAGGTTTATGAAGAAATAAAGAAGAGGTAGGGGATGGGAATTATCTGGGGGTGTTCAGAAAAAGGATGAAACGAGTTGCTATCACAGGATTAGGAATATTCTGTTCGATTGGGAAGGGTGTGGAAGAGTTCACACAGTCCTTGAGAAATGGAAGAACCGGGATCGGGCCGATCACCCTTTTTGATACTTCAAAATACCCCTGTAAAATTGGAGCAGAGATCAGGAATTATCGACCTGACGATTTCTTTGCGAAAAAAGAATTGAAAAAAATTTCAAGGACAGACCAATTTGCTCTCATCGCTTCAGAAGAGGCAGTGAAAGTTTCTGAGATTCATTCTTATCCTGCAGAAGAAGTAGGTGTATGTCTCGGGGCGGGGGCAGGCGGAATGCTCGAGGCAGAGACTTACCACCGAGAAATCCTTGTCAAGGGAAAATCCAGACCTTCTCTCATCTGGCCTTTTATACCAAGCTTTACCACCGATCGTGTTGCAGAGCGCTTTGGATTTTCAGGTCCGAAATTTACGATCACCACGGCATGCAGTTCATCGGCTACGGCCATTGGTTACGGAGCCGACCTCATCCGAAGCGGAAGATGTAAAGCGGTCGTCTGCGGAGGGAGCGAGGCTCTGAGTGAGCTCACTTTTGGTGGATTCAACTCCTTAAAGGCGATGGACCCTTCTCCTTGTAAGCCCTTCGATCGAAAGAGAGCGGGGATGTCGTTGGGCGAAGGAGCGGGTGTCCTCATTTTGGAGGACTTGGATGAGGCCCTGAAGAGAGGTGCCCGAATCTATGTTGAATTTTTGGGGTATGGAATTGGAGGCGAGGCTTATCACATCACTGCCCCTGAACCTACAGGGATGAGAGAGGCTCGAATAATCAGGGAAGCCATCGAGGAGGCCGCAATAACCATTGAGGAAATAGATTATATCAATGCCCACGGAACCGGTACGCCGCTTAACGATAAAGTCGAAACGCTTTCCATAAAAAATGTTTTTGGTGAGAGAGCTCATTCAATCCCAATCAGTTCGATTAAATCATCGGTGGGTCATTGCCTGGGTTCTGCTGGAGCCGTCGAAGCGGTCACCTCCATTCTCTCTATTATGCATCAGTTTGTGCCTCCCACTCTCAATCATGAAAAGGGAGATGAGGATTGTGATCTCGATTATGTTCCGGGGAAATCCCGTGAGATGAGGGTGGGGGTTGTCCTTTCCAACTCCTTTGCCTTCGGCGGCAATTGCACCACTCTGGTTTTTGGGAAACATTCTTTGTAGCGCCCTCATTCATTGCCCGCCGCCCCGGCAGAATGCCGACGCTACTCTTTTTGAAGAATAAGTGGAGCCAGAATATGGATGGAGAGAGAATTCAATGCGACAAAGACGGAAAGCTCAAGGTTCCTGATCAACCGGTCGTTCCCTATATCGAAGGGGATGGAGTAGGGCCGGACATCTGGAAGGCCTCTGTAAGAGTTTTCGACGCCGCTGTAAAGAAATCCTATGGAGTCGAAAGAAGGGTGCACTGGCTGGAGGTCTATGCGGGGGAGAAGGCATTTCAATTGAAAAAGGAATGGGCCCCTGAGGAGACGATCGAGGCGATTCGAGAACACAGGATTGGCATCAAAGGTCCTCTCACGACGCCTGTGGGCGGAGGGATTAGGAGCGTCAACGTATTGCTCCGGCAGAAACTCGACCTCTACGCTTGCATCCGGCCGGTGAAGTATCTTCCGGGGACACCGAGTCCATTAAAGCATCCTGAAAAAGTGGACATGGTTGTGTTTCGCGAGAACACCGAGGATGTCTATGCAGGGATCGAATGGAGGGAAGGATCGGAGGAAGCGTTGCGACTGATCGCATTCCTCGGAAAGGAGATGGGAAGGAGGGTTCGGGAAGATTCGGGAATCGGAATTAAACCGATCAGCCGTTTTGGAACGAAACGCCTCGTCCGGATGGCGGTCCAATATGCACTCGCCCATGAGCGGAAGAGCGTCACGCTGGTTCATAAAGGAAACATCATGAAGTTCACTGAGGGGGCGTTCCGTGATTGGGGATATGAAGTCGTCCAGGAAGAGTTCAAAGATCATATTCTATTGGAAAGTGAAATGGAGAGAGAGGGAATAAGAAAAGTTCCTTCCGGGAAGGTCGCGATCAGAGATCGGATCGCCGATGCCATGTTTCAGCAAATCCTCCTAAGGCCCGAAGACTATGATGTGCTCGCGATGCCCAACCTGAATGGAGATTATATGTCCGATGCCTTAGCCGCCCAGGTAGGAGGCCTGGGCATGGCGCCGGGAGCGAATATAGGAGATGAAGCCGCTATCTTTGAGGCCACCCACGGAACAGCACCGAAGTATGCGAATCAGGATCTGGTCAATCCCGGATCTCTCATTCTTTCTGGAGCCATGATGTTCGACTATTTGGGCTGGAGTGAAATCTCCAAGAGCATTACCGAGGCCATTCAAAAAACGATCTCGGACAAGATCGTCACCTATGATCTTGCTCGCCAGATGAGAGGGGCCAGGAAGGTGAAGTGCTCTGAATTTGCTTCTGCGATCATTGAAAACCTTTGACAATCCTTGCTTTTTTAAATTATTATTAAGTGAGTGGAAAAACTAATAAATGAGTCATCTCATCTTTCAACGATTCCATCAGGGGAAAAGAGGGTTGACCACATAGGTTTGACTATGGTAGAGACAAAGAAAAAAAAAGAAGCACCCCAAATAGATATCTTTAAAGCCTGGTGCAAGGGGTGCGGAATCTGCGTCGCTTTTTGTCCGACGGGTGCTCTGGCGAAAGACGAAGCAGGCAATCCTTATGTGAAGGATATCGAGAAATGCATTAACTGCGGATGGTGTGAGATCCGGTGTCCGGATTTCGCCATCACGGTCGAAGCGAAAACCAAGGGAAAAAAGAAGGTTGAAGCAAAAGGTGGAGAAGAAGAGTCAAAGCCAAAGGATCAAGAAGTCTCACCAGAGAGAATTGTTGCTTCAGGGCAATGAAGCGGTGGTGGAAGGAGCCCTCCGAGCAGGCTGCCGTTTCTTTGCAGGCTATCCGATTACTCCGGCTACTGAAATTTCTGAAATCTTGTCGATGAAACTTCCCCAGGTGGATGGGACATTCATCCAGATGGAGGATGAGATTGCGAGCCTGGGTGCAGTGGTGGGTGCCTCTTTGGCAGGGGTGAAAGCCATGACGGCAACCAGCGGCCCGGGTTTTTCTCTGATGCAGGAGAACCTGGGCTTTGCCATCATTGCAGAGGTCCCTTGCGTGATCGTCAATGTCATGCGAGGGGGGCCAAGCACAGGACTTCCGACCTTTCCCTCACAGAGCGATGTGATGCAGGCGCGGTGGGGAACCCACGGAGATCATCCGATCATTGTCCTATCGGCTTCAACCGTCCGTGAATGTTATGATATGACCATCAAGTCTTTCAATTTCTCGGAGAAATTTCGAACCCCTGTCATCCTCTTGATCGATGAGGTGGTCGCTCACATGCGGGAGAAGATGGTCCTTTCGGATGGGGAGGGCGTGGAGGTTTTCAATCGGGTCCAACCCACGGTTCCACCGGAATGGTATATTCCCTTTGAGGATACACCCAGCGGCATCCCGGCCATGGCCAATTTTGGGGAAGGGTATCGGTATCACGTCACAGGGTTGACCCATGACATTCGGGGTTTCCCAACATCGAGACCGGACGAAATCGGTCCGTTTATCGCGAGACTCCATCGGAAGATCAGCCAGCATTTTTCAGAGATTCAGATGGCTGAATTCTTTCAAACGGAAGATGCGGATATCGTCATCGTGGCTTATGGGTGTGTGGCTCGGTCCGCCAAGAGGGCAGTGGTCGAGGCGAGAGAAAAAGGTTTGAAGATGGGGCTTCTGAGACTGGTAACGATCTGGCCCTTTGTGAGATCGGCCGTGGAAAAAGTGCTTCAGACCTCAAAAACACTTCTCGTCCCCGAGATGAATATGGGTCAGATTTCTCGTGAGGTAAAGCGGGTCAACCGGGGGGCGACCAGGGTCTTCACTCTTAACAAGGTCGACGGAACGATCATCACTCCGGAGGAAATATTAAATCGGATTGCGGAGGTTGCCTGATGGCAGAGGTCACCAAACTGATTCATAAATATCTCCGGCATGATAAAAAATTCCCCCACGTCTGGTGCCCTGGTTGCGGAATCGGAATCATGCTCGGTGCCCTCATCCGGGCCATTGATCGGATCGGCTTTGAAAAGGACGAGGTCGTTTTGGTTTCTGGAATCGGGTGTTCAGGAAGACTCCCGGTCTATGTGGATTTTAATACGCTTCATACGACCCATGGTCGAGCCCTCACCTTTGCGACGGGCGTCAAGCTGGCAAAACCGAGCCTGAAGGTGATCGTCATCATGGGTGACGGCGATGCCGTGGCCATCGGGGGAAACCATTTTATCCATGCGGCCCGAAGGAATATCGATGTCACCTCCATCATTCTGAACAACAGTGTCTACGGAATGACGGGTGGACAGTATTCGCCAACCACCCCCTACGGGATGAGATCCACGACGACGGTCTATTCTAATATCGAACAATCCTTCAAGATCTCAGAGTTGGCGGTCACAGCAGGAGCGGTCTTCGTCGGGAGGGGGACGGTTTATCATGCCAAACTTTTGGATAGCTTGATCGAGAAAGCTATCTTGAAAGAAGGGTTTTCAGTGGTAGAGGTGATTGCTCACTGTCACACCCAATACGGAAGGCAGAACCGTTTAGGGACGGCTGTAGAAATGATGGAGTGGCAACGAGATCGCGCAGTCAATGTGGAGAAAGCGGCCGCGATGAAGTCAGAGGAGCTGCGGGACAAGATCGTGATCGGTGTGTTGGTGGATAAGGAACTTCCGGTTTATCAGGATGAGTATGAGAAGATTCGGGAGAGGTCAAAAGGAATGATAGGGAGATAGCCTGCCTGCCGGCAGGCAGGGGAGACGGGGTGACAGGGTGATGGGTTTTCTCCCTGACTCGCAATCTCCCCATCACCCCATGGTGAGGCATAGGCCACAATCTGACATCCGTTTGGGGGTTGGAATGAGCTCTAGGTATGAGATCCGTCTGAGTGGCTCGGGGGGGCAGGGGTTAATCCTCATGGGAATCATCTTGGCGGAGGCAATCGGAATCTATGATGGAAAATTTGTTGCTCAGACTCAGAGCTACGGGCCTGAGGCCAGAGGGGGATCCAGCAAATCGGAAGTGATCGTCAGCGATGAAGAGATTGATTATCCAAAAGCGATGAAGCTTGACCTTCTTCTTGCGATGAACCAGAAATCTTGCGATGAGTTTTATCCAGATCTCAAGCCCGACGGATTGCTGATTCTCGATTCCACCTTTGTGACCCAGATCCCCACTTCGAAGGCCTTCCAGATCCCCTTTACGCGCATTGCCAGAGAGAGGTTCAAAAGAGAGGTTGTGGCGAACATCGTTGCGCTGGGGGCTCTCTCTCAACTCAGTCCCATCGTCTCTGCGAAAGCCGTTGAATCTGCTGTTTTGGCAAGGGTGCCCAAGGGCACGGAGAAATTGAACCGCGATGCCTTGAGGGCGGGGATGAATGCTGCCAAAGGGGCGAAGAAGGCATCGATGGATTCGGAAGTAGCTCCAGAGGTTCCCAAGGAAGACCTTTTAGATTCCTACTGAAAATAAGGCAAGCCCTTCGCCTGCCCCTCCCTGCCTACCGGCAGGCCCTGAACCTAACATGGTACAGGGCAGGCAGCCACGATGCACTCAGTGAAAAAACTGATGAAAAGGAATTCCTCCGTCTATCGTGTGACCAAACAAATTGCCCAATGGGTCTTCTCCGTTTTCTATCGGATTGAGACGGAAAGGGAAACGACGCTCGGCAATCAAGGGCCGATGATCATTCTTCCCAAGCATCAATACTGGACCGATATCCCGATCGTCAGCCTTGCCTTCGAGCCGTTGCTTTACTTTGTGGCCAAGCAGGAACTCTTCAAATACCCGTTGATTCGAAACTATCTCTCCTTTTTAGGAGGGCTCCCCGTGGATCGGAAAAGGTCTATCCGAACCTTAGACTCTTTTAGAACCCTTGTCTCTTTGTTGAGAGCCGGGGAGAAGATTGTCATCTTTCCAGAAGGAACCTACTTCCGAAAGGGAGTGGGTTCAGGAAAAAGTCGCCTCCTTGAGATGATTTTAAGGTTCCAATCGGAATTGGGATATGCCATTCCCTTTATTCCGGTAGGCATTCGATACGGAGAAAGGTCGGGATGGAGAAGGCGAGTGGAAGTTTGCATCGGCTCTCCTCTCTTCGCAGAAGGGGAGTCCGATGCCATTCCCCTGACTCATCGAGCCATAGAAGAGATCAGTCGTCTATGTCACTTACCGCAAGTTTTAGAGAAATCTGAAATTTAAAATCCGAGATTAGGATTTCGGATTTAATCTTTTAACAGGAGGTTATTATGCCAAGACGTGAAAGAGACCGGGAACTGGCGAGGAGAAGGAAGCGAAAAGAGGAAAGGAAGAAGCTTCGTGCGAAAGGGCTTTTGGAGACCGCCGGTGGCAACGTGAAAGAAAGTGACAAGAAAAAGCCGGAAAAAGCGCCGGCGAAAGAGATGCCACAAGAAGCTGGAGAAAAACCTTCCACGGGGAGTTGATCGCAGGTTGGGGTTTTTCAACGATGCGGTGGATTCGGTGAGAGGTTTCGAAAGACAAAGTTGTCGATCAATCTCGTCTTGCCCAAATAAGCAGCTAAGGCAACGACGACATCCCCTTCTATGCGTTTGACGTCCTCTAAAGTACGGGCGTCACATACCTGGATATAATCCATCCTGACCAAGGGTTCGGCTTGAAGGATTCTTTTCATCTCCTGAAGGATTCGGTCCGCATTTTGCTCCCCTTTTTGGAGAAGTTCTTTCGCCTTCTGTAGGGACCGATGTAGAGACGACGCCGCTTTCCGCTCCCCAGGCAGAAGATAGGTGTTTCGAGAACTCATGGCCAAACCGTCCGCCTCCCGGACCGTCGGCATCCCCACCACCTCCACATTCATGTGGAGATCGCTGACCATTTGTTTAATCGTGACCAGCTGTTGATAGTCTTTCTCTCCGAAGATCGCCACTTGGGGCATGACGATTTCGAAGAGCATCGTCACGACCGTGGCGACCCCCTGAAAGTGAGTCGGCCTCGACCTTCCGCAGAGGTTCTGGGTCACCCTCTCCACCCGGACAATGGTCTGATGATCCGGGGGATACATCTCCCCTGCCTCTGGAGAAAAAAGGATATCGGTCCCCACCTCCTCGGCCATCTTTCTGTCCTTCTCAAAATCTCTGGGGTACTTCTTGAAATCTTCATTGGGGCCGAATTGCGTGGGATTGACGAAGAGGCTGACGACGAGCAGATCCCCTAATTTTCGCCCTTCCCGCATCAGGCTGAGATGGCCCTCGTGGAAAAATCCCATTGTGGGAACGAAGGCAATGGCCTCCCCCTCGCGTCTGGCTTGGGAGGATCGTTCTTTCATCGCTTGGATCGTTTTGATGATTTGCATTTTCGGTCAGAAGTGATTATTTGGATCTCATCGGGACAAAATACCATGTCCCCTTCTTCATCTGTTTGATCTCCCGCAACAATTGATCCAGATCTTCCTTTCGGTTCACGAAATCGATCTCGCTGGTATCCACGACCAAAAGGGGAGTCTGATCGTAGTGGAAGAAATAATAGTTGTAGGCTTCGATCAATGTCTTAAGGTATTCCAGGTCAATCATCTTCTCATAAGAGATATTTCTCGATTTGATCCGATGGATTAATGTCTCCGGCCTGGCCTGCAAGAAGATGACCAGGTCCGGCGGAGGAATCTGTGCGTTGAGAAGATGAAAGACCTGTTCGTAAAGGGAGAGCTCCTGGTCGTCTAAATTGATGGAAGCGAAAATCCGATCTTTGTCAAAGAGGTAATCGCAAAGGGTGACTTGATTAAACAGGTCAAGCTGGGCGATTTCCTTCTGCTGTTGGAAGCGATTCAGTAGGAAGAAAATCTGGGTCTGAAAGGCATATTTTTTACGATCCTCATAAAAACTGGAGAGAAAGGGGTTGTCGTCTGCCTTTTCCAAAACACATCGGGCATTGAATGCCTTGGCCAGAAGTCTCGCCAGGCTTGTTTTTCCGACACCGATCGGACCTTCTATGACGATATACCGAAACATAACGTCCTTCATTCCAGAATTCTTATAACAAAAGCTTCGGACCTTGTAAACCACCTCAGCCGTGCTCTGGAAGAGGAGATGTCCAAGCCTGTCCCTTTATTGCTTCATCTTATCTCCCAGCTCTTTGGACCTTTGGGTGGCTGCGATCACGGCATCGATCAAGATTTTCCGCAGGCCTCCTTCTTCAAGTTTATACAGTCCGGCAGCGGTCGTTCCGCCTGGGGAGGTTACCTTTTCACGGAGCAATGCAGGATGTTCTCCTTTATTGGAAAGATGTTTGACCGAGCCCATCACCGTCTGTGTGACCAGCGTGAGGGCTTGGGCTCGGGTCATCCCCAAATGGACACCCGCGTCGGTCAGGGCTTCAATGATCAAAAAGACATAGGCGGGGCCACTTCCGCTGATCCCGGTGACTGCGTCCATCAGATGCTCATGGACGATGATCGATTTTCCAACACAATCAAAAATGGCCTTCGCCAGCTTGAGGTCCTCATCGGTCGCCAGATTTCCAGGGGCAATGGCGGAGGCACCCTCTTGGACAAGGACATTGATATTGGGCATGGTCCTGATCAATCGAAGCCGTTTTCGAGCATAAGTCTCGATCGCATAGAGAGGCACCCCGGCAGCGATTGAGATGAGAAGTTTCGAGGGATCTAAAGAGTCTGCGATCTCCTCGACCACCTCTTTCATCGATTGCGGCTTGACGCAAAGCAGGAGAGGATCACATTGGCGAGAGAGATGGCGATTATCGGAAGCCTTCTTGATTCCATATTTTTTTTGAATGAACCGGAGCCTCTCTCCATCCGTATCGAAGACCATGATCCTCTCGGGGGTGGTAAATTTGGCTTTTAGCAAACCGGCAATCAATGCCTCGCCCATATTGCCGGTGCCAATAAAACCGATCGTCTTCCTTTTTTTCATGCTGAACTCCTCGCGGTAGGTTGAAATCTTTTTATCATAACCCCTCCCTTTTTTCTATTAAAATTTGGCACGAATCCTTTCCGTATTGTAAGATGCGAGTGGCCTTTCAGCAAATGAAAGGTCGACTTTTGCCACGCCACCCAGTTCGAGGGGCGAAGAGAAGAAGAGTGAGATCCGGAGAAGATATTTTATTGACAAAAAATCTTGTATACAGTATACATTGTCAAAAGGCTTTTCTCGTAGTTCAAAATTGAGAGGAGGTTATTGAGACATGACCCAGAAAGGATCGGCCGCTAATTTAGGAGAGAGAAAGTTTTTTGAACCGCCAGATGGGGTGAAAATGAAGGCTTATATCAAGAAGATGGAGGAGTATCGGGAATTGTACCAAAAGTCCGTTAATGATCCGGCGAAATTTTGGGGAGAGCTGGGCGAGCAGCTCGACTGGTACAAAAAATGGGATAAGGTATTGGAGTTTGACTTTAACAAACCCGAGGTCGAGTGGTTCAAAGGAGGGAAGTTGAACGCGAGCTATAACTGCCTCGATCGGCACCTCAATCATTGGAGGAGCAATAAGGTCGCCCTGATTTGGCAAGGGGAACCCCTGGAGGAGAACAGGATATTTACCTACCAGCAACTCCACTATCATGTTTGCAAGTTTGCAAATGTTTTGAAGAAGTTCGGGGTGAAGAAGGGCGACCGGGTATCCATTTACCTGCCCATGATCCCTGAACTCCCCATTGCCATGCTGGCCTGCGCAAGGATCGGGGCCATTCACAGTGTGGTATTTGGAGGATTCAGCTCGGAGGCCCTGCGGGATAGGATAAACGATTGCGGGTCAAAGGTTCTCATCACAGCGGATGGCTACTACCGAAGCGGCAGGATCGTTCCCAATAAGGTCAATGCCGATGAGGCCCTGAAAAATTGTCCTGACGTGGAGAAGGTGATCGTCGTCAAGAGATTGGGGATCGATGTGCCTTTTTCAAAGGAAAGGGATGTGTGGTGGCATGAAGAAATAAGAAAAGAGGACATCAAGCTCAACTGCGAGCCCGAGATGATGGATGCCGAGGACATCCTCTTCATTCTTTACACCAGTGGAAGTACGGGCAAACCGAAGGGAGTGATCCATACCACGGGCGGATACCTCCTCTTTGTTTACCAGACGTTGAAGTGGGTCTTTGACCTCAAGGATGAGGACGTTTTCTTCTGCACCGCGGACATCGGGTGGGTGACGGGTCACAGCTATGTCGTCTACGGACCTTTAGCCCTTGGGGCGACAAGCCTGATGTTTGAGGGAGTTCCCACGTATCCGAACCCCGACCGATTCTGGGAGATCGTGGAACGATACCGGGTGAGTGTCTTTTACACGGCGCCCACTGCGATCAGGGCGCTGATGAGAGAGGGTGAAGAGTGGGTGAAGAGAAGGGGGATCTCCAGCTTGAGAATCCTCGGTTCCGTGGGAGAGCCGATCAATCCGGAGGCATGGAGATGGTATTACACGAATGTCGGTCAGGAGAGGTGCCCCATCATGGATACATGGTGGCAGACCGAGACCGGAGGATTTCTCATCAGCCCCCTGCCGATCACACCCTTAAAACCCGGATCGGCCACTTTTCCTTTTCCCGGCGTCGTTCCCAAGATTCTCAGAGAGGACGGGAGTGAGTGCGAGACCGATGAAGGAGGTTCTCTTGTCATCGCCAAGCCATGGCCCGGGATGCTTCGAGGTTTCTGGAACGATCCGGACCGGAAGCGGTTTAAGGAAACCTATTTCACGATCTTTCCGGGTAATTATTTCACAGGGGATGGAGCGAAAAAGGACGAGGATGGTTATTTCTGGCTCATGGGGAGGATCGACGATGTGATCAATGTTTCGGGGCATCGGATCGGGACGGCTGAGGTGGAGAGCGCCCTGGTTTCTCATCCCTCCGTCGCCGAGGCAGCCGTGATTGGCATTCCCCATGACGTCAAGGGGCAAGGCATCTATGCCTTCGTCACCTTGAAGACAGGAATAAAGGCCGGTGAAGAGATGAGGAAAGAACTTCTTGCTCACGTGAGGAAGGCCATCGGCCCCATCGCCACCCCCGATAAACTTCAATTTGCAGACGCCCTTCCCAAGACCAGAAGCGGCAAGATTATGAGAAGGATCTTGAGAAAGATAGCGGAGGGCAGGATCGAGGAATTGGGCGATACGTCTACTCTCACGGATCCCGGGGTGGTGATCCAACTCGCCGGAGAGAGATTATAAGGTTGGTCTCATCAGTTTGCTGACCCTGTCCCGAGAAAGAGAGGGAGACGGGGTCAGCTCACCTTTTAAAAACGTTCATCAAGAGTGTGGGATGACTTTCTCTATCGCGAAGGTGAATAGACTTCCAAGAGAAGAGAGAGACCAAATCTATCTCCGGCTCGTTCCTGGATCCATCTTTGAAAAATTCCAAATCGACAGGAAAACATTGACCAACCCGTTTGGAGAAAGGGTCGTCCGGGGAATCTTTCCCCCTGACGACAATTTTGCATGTATTGAGGTGAAATACCGATCGGCGGACAGGGATTGTATATTTTCCTGTCAGATTTCCCTGGCGAGTTTTATGGAGAGTCTCCATCTCGACTTCCTGATCATCAACGATCCTTTTTCAGAGAGGTTTAATGTGGATGTGGATGAATTCGGCAGGGATACCATGCTGGGTGCGCGATCGAGAAACATTCCCGAAGAGATCAAGGCCATGGAGGCTGGCTTGGCTCCGGGAATGGTCAGAAAAGGGTTGAGGCTGCTGAGAGAGTTCTCCAACTCCCTGGAGGGATTCATGGCACCGTTGGGGTTGAAGAACATTACGACCGAGGCCTTTTATTATCATAACGCGATCTTATGGGAGAAATACGGTTTCACCTACTTCAAAGGCGGTAGGATGATGGAAAAAGTTCGCGAAGAGTTTCAACCCGGGGGACACCTTTTCGAAAGGCTGGACGATTCGACTCCATTCCGCAGAAAAGGAATGGAACAGACCGTTCGGGGAAGGAGTTGGGCAATCTATGATGGAATTTTTGTGGATGCCTTTGATCAGGAGTGGGAGAGTCCGATGATGTACAGGATCCTCGGGAAGGATTTTTCCGTCAATACCTTTCCCGGACAGATCTACTGAGAGATTTCAGATATCAAAATGGACGACGCGATAAACAATTCAACAATGGTTCATCATCGCTCTCCATTTATCTAAACATCATCTTCAGTTCATAGACGCCCTCCTCGCGTCTCCTTTCGATCTCAAATCCCATTTTATCGAAGAGGTGGAGCATGGCCTTGTTTTCAACCAGCACCTCTGCAAAGAAACCCAAGAGCCCCTGTCTCTTTGCCAGGAAGGTGAGGTAGGAGAGCAATTCCGAGCCGACCCCCTTGTTTTGATAATTGTCCCTTACCGCGAATCCAACCTCCGCGGTATGGGCGGATTCGTCGAGGGCATACTGCCCGACGCCGATCACTTCCTCTCTCTCCCCGCGCCGGGTCACGGCAAGAATCACCATCTGTCGTGTGTAATCGATGATCACAAATTCCTGAAGCCTCTCGTGGGGAATATCCTTTCTCACGGAGATGAACCTCCGGTAGAGGCTATTCTCCGAGAGGGAGTAGAAGAACTCTTTGAGCAAGGGTTCATCGCTCATTTTCACCGGTCTGAGAAAAATCTCCAACCCTGATTTGGTCGTCCGATAGGTTTCTAAGCCTTCGGGGTATTCTCCTGCCTTCCCCTGGATAAAGGCCTGATCCCGGAAGATCAGATTCTGTTTCTTCGCCTCTTCGATGAGCCACGGCCTGAATCTGGGATGGGCGATGGCGATCAACTCCATGGCCCGTTCCCGGATATTCTTTCCTTGCAGGTAGGCAATCCCGTACTCGGTCACCACGTAATAAACATCTCCTCGGTGGAGTGTCACTCCTGCCCCTTCCTTGAGAAAGGGCACAATCCTTGAAATGGTGCCGTTCTCGGCGGTGGACGGCATGGCGAGAATGGTTTTACCCCGGGGCGCCAGGACCGCGCCCCTCATGAAATCGGCCTGTCCCCCAATGCCGCTGTAAAAAAGCTTCCCGATGGATTCCGCGGTCGCCTGGCCTGTCAGGTCGATCTCCAGAGCGGTGTTGATGGCTGTCATGTTCGGATGTTGGGCGATCACCAGGGGATTATTCGTATAGTCGATCGTCCTGAATTCAATGGCCGGGTTATCATGAATATATTCGTAAGTCTCTTTTCTGCCCATGCAGAATGCGGCCACTGTTTTTCCGCGATGGATACTCTTTTGAGAGTTATCAACGACGCGCTTTTTCATCAGTTCCACAATGCCATCCGTTAAGAGTTCACTGTGCACACCCAAATGATTCTTGGTGAGGAGATTGGAGAGAATGGCATTGGGGATGCTCCCATATCCCACCTGAATCGTCTCTCCATCGCGGACGAGACGGGACACATATTTTCCGATCTCTTGTGCCATTTGACTATCTGCCTCTGAAACGTATTCGATGATCGGCTCGTCATAAGGGATCACATAATCGACGTCTTCGATGTGAATGAAACCGTCTCCGTGGACGCGTGGCATATGGGAGTTGACCTGAGCGATGACCAATGAAGCCTTTTCGGTGGCTGCCTTGACGATGTCTACGCTTACCCCGAGGCTCATATACCCGTGGTCATCGGGCGGCGAGGTCTGGATGAGTGCGACGTCGATGGGCACGAGACCGCGATCGAGCAGATCCGGGACCTTCGATAGAAAGATGGGCGTGTAGTCAGCCATCCCCGTGTTCACCGCAGCTCTGATCTCGCGATTTGCGATGAAGAATGAGTTATGCCGGAAATACTTCATGAATTTTTCGTCCGTGTAAGGGACGAGACCGAGGGTCCATACGTGGAACACCTCTGCACCAAGAATAGCCGTGGGGTGAGATTCGATGAATTGAACGAGCGCCCGGAGAAGATATTGAGGCCGGCCGCATCCCGTCCCTACAAATATTCTGTCCCCTCGTCGGATGTTCCCGAATATTCTCTCCTCCGAGATGAACTTTTTCGGATACTTTTCCTTAGTCTGATCGAGCCTGCGGCTCTTTTCATGAAGCTCCATTTTGATCTCCTCCCCGAATATCTTAACAAATTTTCCCCGAAGCGCTCACAAAATTTTTCTTGCCCACCCCCAGTTTTTTCCTTTGCCCATGACCGGGTAGATCCCCTCCGAGGCTTCATAAGGCCCGCGTTGAGGGCAAACAGGGTTGAAACTCCGCAAGATCTTGAAACCCGGGTTTATCCTTGAATACTATGCAGTCAAGCCCTAAGAGGGTGGGCCGATGAAGCCTCTTCAGGGATCTACCCGGTCGGGCAATAACGAAACAAATTCTTCCTCTGCGTCAGGAACTTTTCTGAAAACTTTCTTCAGAAAACAGGGATGGGCAAGAAAAATTTTTTGATTGACAAAAAATAGGATACTGTATACTGTATACAGGGAATCCGGAAGATAAAAAGGAGGCGATTCGAGTGGCCTTTTGTAACTTATTAGAAATACTGGGTTTTATTTCAGGCCGAGACAAGGTCTTATACCTTCGTTTATTTTTGTGCTATAGCGTTAACGTTAACATTGTTTTATACTGCGTTTGACCTGGGGTAGGGGAATCATGATTGTGTCTGGGCAGAACAGACGGGCGCCCATAAGCAGGGAAGGGGGCAAAGCTAAGACCAGGCCCTGAAGGAATATCAGGATGGGTCCATGGGTTCAGAGAGGTGAGGCCATGATCCGGAAGATTCTGAACGCAGGTCGTTTGAAAACGATCAAGCAGAGTGTAGAGAATGAGAAACAGCTTCACGAAGGTGGTCATACGGTTCGAATCACCGTTCACACGGGCACCTGTGGAATCGCTTCGGGCGCTCAGAAAGTGTTGGGCGTCCTGCTTGACGAAATGTCGAAGTGCGATCGATCAGACATTTCTGTTATGAAATCAGGTTGCATCGGGCTCTGCAGCCAAGAGCCGTTGGTGACCGTGGAGGTGCTGGGGAAAGAGCCGGTGATCTACCATCGGGTTGATCCTCAGAAAATGCGGAAGATTTTTGGAGGCCACATCCTCAACGGTCAAGTTCAGGACGACCTTGCCCTTGCGCGCGGCAGGGCCGTTAATGAAAAAGGCATATCTGCCAGTCCAGATTCGGAGAATGGCACTCCCCATGTCTCCCAACTTCCTTTTTTCGCCCTTCAGAAATCTCTGGTTCTTCGAAATAGGGGATTAATCGATCCAGAGCGGATCGAAGACTATATCTGGCGCGATGGGTACCAGGCAATGGCAAAGGCCTTCCTTGAAATGACTCCGTCAGAAATTATTTCCGAAGTCAAGACGTCGGGACTTCGCGACCGCGGGCGGAAGGGGTTTCCAACGGGGATCAAGTGGGAGTTCTGCGCTTATTCAAAAGGAGATCTCAGGTACGTCCTCTGCCATGCGGACGAGGGGGATCCTGGTGCTTTCATGGACCGGAGTTTACTTGAGGCCGATCCTCATGGTGTGCTGGAGGGACTGATCATTGCTGCAAAGGCAATCCACTCACACCAGGGTTATATTTACTGCCGGGCCGAACACCCACTGGCCCTAAAGAGACTCAACCTGGCGATCCAACAAGCCTGCGAATACGGGCTTCTGGGTAAAAACATTCTTGGTTCAGGATTCGATTTCGGTTTGGAAGTCTGTGAAGGACCGGGCACTTTGGTCTGCGGTGGGGAGATAGCCTTGATGGGTTCAACAGAGGAACGCCGTGGAATCCCTCACCTGCATCCGCATTTTCCTGCCCTATCCGGCTTGTGGGAAAAACCAACGGTCGATGGCAATGTTGAGACTTATGCCAATATTCCTCAGATCATTCTCCGAGGAGGAGAAAAATATGCCGGGACAGGGACAGAATCCTCTAAGGGGACGAAGGTCTTCGCCCTCGGCGGCAAGGTCAACTCTATTGGCTTGGTCGAGGTTCCAATGGGAACAACCCTTGGCCAGATCATCTTCGAGATCGGCGGCGGCATCCCTTCTGGCAAGAGGTTTAAAGCCGTCCAGTTTGGTGGGCCCTTTGGAGGATGTCTCCCTGGGGAATATTTGAACACTCCCACGGACTATGAAGCCATCACCAAGGCAGGAGCGGTCATGGGCTCGGGCGGCATGACCGTCATGGATGAGGATACCTGCATGGTGGACATCGCCCGTTCGTTCATCCATTTCTGTCAGGACGAGTCCTGTGAAAAATGCGCGTTCTGTCGGGCAGGGACTGAACGGATGGATGCGATCCTTCGGCGGATTTGTGAGGGGGAGGGTCGTCAGGGGGATATCGAACTTCTCGAAGACCTTGCCCACCAGGTCAAAGACACAGCTCCTTGCGACCTGGGTCAGACGGCGCCAAACTCCATATTGAGCACGATCCGCTACTTCCGAGAAGAATACAAAGCGCACATCGATGACAGGCGTTGTCCGGCTGCGGTCTGCTCAGCACTTTTTAAGAGTCCCTGCCAACACACCTGTCCCGCGGGCATGGATATTCCAGCTTGCATCGCATTCGTTCGGGCTGGGCGCATTGACGATGCTTATAAAGTGCTCAAACAGACCAATCCTTTCCCGGGTGTCTGCGGACGAGTCTGCGGCCACCCCTGTCAAGAGAAATGCCGACGGGCTCAGCTTGATGAACCCGTGGCGATCATGAATCTTGAACGATTTATCACGGAACATGCCAAGAGACCGAAAATCGTGCCGTTACCGACTCCCCGCAAGGAACGGATAGCGATTATCGGTGCAGGCCCTTCTGGGCTCACGGCAGCCCTTGAGCTTAAGAAACGTGGCTACGCAGTGACGGTGTTTGAAGAGCTGCCCGAGGCAGGAGGGATGCTTCGATGGTGCGTTCCTGCCTACCGACTCCCCCGGGAAGAGCTTGACCGCGAGATTCAGGAGATTCTCGACACAGGGGTGGAACTCCAAACCCGGCTTCGCGTCGGACGTGACATCACCTTTGAAGAATTGGACAAAGACTTTCAGATGATTTACTTGGCAGTGGGAGCCCAGAAAAGCGTTCCTCTCAATATTCCCGGTCAAGATGCGGAGGGTGTTTTCGGCGCCGTGGAATTTCTCAGAGACTATCACCTGGAGAAAGAGGTCAAAGTTGGCAAACACGTGGCCGTGATCGGCGGAGGGATCTTAGCCATCGATGCGGCTCGAATAGCCATTCATCTGGGAGCGAAAAAGGTGACCATTTATTACCAACGGGAGCGGAAAGATATGCCTGCGCAGGAATGGGAGATCAGGGCGGCAGAGCAAGAAGGGGTCGAGATCATGTATCTGGTTGCTCCCGTGAGAATCATTACGCAATATGGAAAAGCGACTAAACTTGAACTCACGCAGATGCGACTCGACAAGTTCGATCGAGGCGGTCGAAGACAGCCCAAGCCGATATTAGGTGCGGAATTCAGAGAAAAAGCGGAGATGGTGATATCCGCCATCGGCCAGAAAGCTGATCTTGATTTTTTGCCGAAAGAAAGCGGGATTGAGATAGACCCAACCTTTATCGAAGTGGACAAGGATTTTCGGACCAAGAATGCCAAGGTATGGGCAGGGGGAGAGGTGGTGACAGGGCCCACCATGGTCATCGATGCCATCAAAGCCGGCCAACGTGCGGCCCGGGCCATCGACGAAGCGATCCGTCTGGCCAACGGTCTGGCCAACGGTCTGGCCAACGGCCAGAGGCCGTGGGTGCCACCGAAGGAGGAGAGAATTGCCATTCCTTTCGAAGTGGACGGGGAGACGAGGAAACAGCCTCAGACCCGAGCGCGGGAAATTTCCTCCAAGCTTCGGCGGAATGATCTCCGTGAGGCAGGGCGGGGTTATACGATGGAGATGGCGCTGACCGAAGCGAGCCGCTGCATGCGATGCGATTTGGGCCAGGTCGGTAAAAACAGGAGGGAGCATGGCAACCAAAGGTGAAATTCTCCTCGTGGATGATGACCCGGATCTTCGCGACTCGCTCCAGATCATCTTGGAAAAAAAAGGCTATTCCGTCCGAACCGCGGCCAATGGCCATGAGGCGCTGGAGGCACTGGAGGTCAGGAGGCCCGACCTCATGATCCTCGACATCATGATGACCACTGAGACCGAGGGCTTTGATCTGGCCTACGAGGTCAAGAGCAGACCCGGAATAGAAGACCTTCCCATCATCCTCTTGACCAGCTTCCTCGAGAAGGTCCGGGAGGAAGGACCTGACAAATTCCAGCACATCATGGGAAAAACCTGGCCAGCCAAGTGGCTGTTTGAAAAGCCGGTGGACACAAAGAAGCTGATTGCTAAGATCGAAGGTATTCTGGCGGGAGGCTGATCCAAGCCGCTGCATCGGAGAATTCGCATGGTCCATCCAGCAAACGAAACAGGCCTACTCAACCTCCCGTATGAGCTCGACAAGCGGAAACGGATCATTCTGGGGGAGCTCAAAGAAAGAACCCTCTGGTTCATCAGGCTCCGCTGGTTGGTTCCATTTGGCATCGTGGTGGGTACCGTTTTAGCCCGATGGGTCGGGGTCGGGGTTAGGGCAAGTCCCCTTCTCTGGGCGGCTGGTTTCATTTTAGCGTATAATTTTGTCTTCTTTCTTTTGAGCCGGCGTGTCAAAGCGGAACCGAGCGAGAAGGAATATATCGAACACTTCACCTATTGGCAGGTGGGTTTCGATTATGGCACGATGTTTCTCCTCATCCATTTCACGGGTGGCATCGCAAGCCCGTTCATCTTCTTTTTCATTTTTCATATCACCTTCTCTGCTATTTTTCTCCCCCGTCGTTCCACTTATAGCTTTGCCGCAATCGCCGCAGCTGGGATGGGAATGGTTGCCCTGGCGGAATATATGGGTTGGATCCATCACCATGCGATCTCCTTCCAAGGCAGGGCGATTGATCTGAGTCAGGAACCCTTCCACATGATGGTGATTTTGAGTTTCTTTGCCGGTTTTGTCTTCATCACCGGTCTTTCCATTACCGCTGTCATGAGGATGCTCGAGAAGCGAATCCTTGACCTGGCTGAGCTCACCGAGACGGTGACCGCACTCAATGAAGAACTGAATACCCTCCACACCATGACTCAGGCCATTGTATCCAAGCAGCATCTCGAACAGCTGCTTCACATTGCGACCGCGGAGTTGGCGAAGGCCATGGACGTCCAGGCGATCTCCGTGAAACTCCTCAGTCAGGACGGAAAGTTCTTGCGCTATGCGGCCTCCCACGGCTTGCCCCCTGATTTCATGGACCGGGTCGTTGAGTTAGAGAAGAGCCCTCTCAACCGCCGGGTCATCGAGGGCGAGCCCTTTGTCACCGGCCGTGTGACCCGGCGTGAATGGTTTCAATTTGGGGAAGACTTGAGTGCAGCACGATTACAATCGGTCCAGTTCGTTCCACTCATTGTCGAGGGCCGGGTCATCGGCATCTTGGGGGCTTATTCGACCCGACCGGAGCAGTTCGGTCCCCATGAGTTAGTCTTTTTCCGGCAGGCTGCTGGTTTGGTCGCGATCGCGATCGAAAATGCGCAGGCCTACGAAGCCATCGAAAATCTGATCCAGGAACGATCACGCTTTATGAACCGGGTCGCCCATAACCTCCGGGCCCCCCTGGCCGCCATGACGAGCATGCTTGAGGTCATCCGGGAAGGCTATCTCGGCGATCTGAATGAAACGGCACGAAAATACCTGACGCGCGTCGATCGCCGGGTTCAGGGGATGCTCCTGATGATCGATGAGTTGATGAGCTTGGCGAAGAGTCAGAGCAAGCAACCGGAGATGGAATGCGGTCCCTTGAACCTTGAAACCATTGCCAGTCGCATCCAAAAGAACTTTCAGGAGGAAGTGGCGAAAAAGAGACTCATCTTCGAGGTAACCGTTCCAGAGGATTTGCCCGAGATCAGAGGCGACTCGGACATGATCGAGCAGATGTTTGAAAATCTGATATCCAATGCGATCAAATACACTCCAGAAGGTGGACGCGTCGGAATGACATTTTGGCGGGGGCCCAACGAGACGGTTCGTACGGTTGTCAGCGACAGCGGGATCGGGATACCGAAGAGAGAGATGCCTCGTTTGTTCACAGAGTTCTTTCGTGCCTCCAATGTTCAGGATGCCATCGGCACAGGCCTGGGGCTGGCCATTGTTAAAGAAATTGTGGATAAGCACAGCGGTCAGATTGAGGTGGAGAGCGAAGAAGGACTTGGGACAACCTTCATCATCAACCTTCCTGTCGCTCAAAGGAGAATAGTATGATGTCATTCCCGGGTCGGGCGTTTGTAATCCGGTTATGCGTCAAGATGTCCTTGATCTTATTGGAAAAAACAAAAATCATAAATTAGGGGGTACACAAAAAATTTGATAACTGTTATAATGTGAAAAAAATCTCTTGAGAGTGGACCGACTATGGAAACCAACGTAAAAACTTTTCATGATTTAATCAAACTCGTTCAGCAAAATAATTTCTGCGGGAAGTGCGGTGGGTGTGTTGCATTCTGCTCCGCCGACAACTTAGGGGCACTGGAGGTCGGGCCGGACGGGACGCCCAGGTTTGCGGATGAAGAGAAATGCCTCAAGTGCGGTATCTGTTTTATGATCTGCCCCAATATCCGCGATCTCGACGAGGAGCTAAAAAAGAAGACAAAATGGGAAGCTCCGATTGGCCCGATAAAAGACTTGGTCGCCGCTCAAACTACCAACCCGACGGTGGGGGAGAGATGTACGGATGGAGGGGTGGTGACCTCTCTTCTCCTGTATCTTCTCGATAATCATATGATCGATGGTGCTCTGGTTTCCAGGAGCGACGGTCCCTTCCATAGAGGTCCCATGCTCGCCACCTCCGGAGAAGAGATCATCTCTGCTTCGGGCTCCCATTATGACGAATCTTATTCGATCGTTGAGTTGGGTTCGCAGTACTCCACTTATTCCCCTGCCATGCAGGAGCTGAAGAGTTTGCGGAAGGGTTTGATCGATCGAGTCGCGATGGTTGGAACCCCTTGCCAGATCCACACGGTCCGGAAAATGCAGGTTCTTGGGATTATTCCCTCTGATGTGATCAAGTATTGCTTCGGTCTCTTCTGCATGGAGAACTTCTCCTTCAACGACATCCAGTTGAGGCATCTGGAAAAAAAGTATGGATTTGAATTAGCCCAGGTGTCAAAGGTCAATGTGAAGGAGGACTTCTTCATTTACCTGAGGAATGGCAGGGTGATCCACATCCCCTTTGAAGAGATCGACTCCATTGCGCGTCCAGCCTGTCTGGTCTGTCCTGATTTCTCAGCGGAGTATTCGGACATCTCCTTTGGAGGTCTGGGTTCCCCGGAGGGCTATACGAG
>Ga0315282_10004285_pt1 | contig 24914 bp, 21 predicted proteins | sample YL17G07_20_MG_FD_203693 | JGI IMG/M metagenome (GOLD analysis project Ga0315282, IMG submission 203693) | Sediment microbial communities from Yellowstone Lake, YNP, Wyoming, USA - YL17G07_20 | ecosystem: Environmental > Aquatic > Freshwater > Lake > Sediment | place: USA: Wyoming | collected... | reverse complement strand
GGTCGTATTTCGTATGTCGTATTTCGTATATCGTATTTCGTATGTCGTTGTGTGTATATCGTAATACAGAACACGAAATATGCAACACGAAATACGGTTATGGGAAACCATCTTTGAGAGGTTATGAAGGATTAGTTACTTCGAGCCGGAGGCGGAAAGCTTGTCCGGTTTGGCTTTTTGAAGAATGGCCATAAGGACCAGACCAAAGGCCAACATTGCGATGGCGATGAGCTGCGAAATGGTCAGGCCATCAAGCTCGAATGGGTTGTCATCCCGCAGGAATTCCATAAAGAAGCGTGCGATGGAATAAAGGACAAACATCAGGGCGAAGGTCTGGCCTGGTTTGGTGAGGAGCTTGCCAGCGCTTCCGGAGCGTTCGGCGTCCCGGGACCTTCGCCAAAACAGATAAAGCAGCAGGCACAGCAAGACGGCTTTGACGGAGGAATAAAGTTGGGTTGGGTGGATGGGCAAACAGCGGTATCGGCCTTTGGTAACTTCAGATTTCTGCCGGTCGGTCAACTGGCTATATGACTTCAGGAACTGGATGCTATTACTGTCGGCGAAATATTCGGGGGGCAACTGCAATTGCGGGCCGGGTCGATTCCTTTCAAGGTTCGGGCTTATCTGGCTTCGGTAGGCGAAGGAGTCGTAAGGGAAACGGACGGCCCAGGGGAGGTCTGCGGGTTTGCCGAAACAGCAGCCGTTGAGAAAACAGCCGATTCTGCCGAACACCAGCGCCAGCATCAGGCCGATAGCGAGGACGTCGAGGTAACGGCGGACAGGGAGCTTGTGATAGAGGAGATAAAAAAAGATGATGACAATGGCGAAGGCAACACCGCCCAAAAGTTCGAGGCCGCCCTCCCATATAGCAAAGACGGAAAGCGGACGGTCGCGGAAGGTGTCAAAATAATGGATGACGTAGAAGAAGCGGGCGCCGGCCACGCCGCCAATAAGGGCGTAGAGTGCGGCGTTGGTGATAAGCTGAGGGTCGGGGGTGAAGCTGCGGCTGAGGCGCCTTATCAGAGAGACGGCGGCGAGGAAGCCGATGACCATCATCAGGCCGTAGCTTTTTACGGACAAGTCGATGAGAGGTATTTTGAAGAGTTCAGGATGCATCTATGGATTTTCGATTTACAATTTCCGATTTTCGATTTTTGAGTTTTAACCATCTGTCGGAAGCAGCCGAACAAAAATTTACTTCAACCCCTATTTTTGATTTTGTTATTTTTGTCGAGAATGACGATTTTCGGCTTAACCTTCGGGGCTTCGTCAGGCGTATAAAGGCCGAAGCTGAGGACAACGATAGTATCGTTTGGCTTTACAAGCCGGGCCGCAGGGCCAAGCACTACGACCTGGCCGGAGTCGGCTTCGGCGGGGACGGCATACGTCTCCAGGCGATTGCCATTATTTAAGTCCGCGACCAGAACGAACTCATAAGGCAGGATGCCAGCTGCCTCCATCAAGGCGGAATCTATCGCGATGCTGCCGGAATAATTCAGCTTTGCGTCAGTTACCCTGGCGCCGTGTAGTTTGCTTTTTAGTATTTTTATAAACATTTTTTATGGCTCGTAGTATCGACCAGCAAGTTAAAATTATACAATGTTATTTGTTTATGTCTATCAAGAAGTTTTTGTAGTTCTTGGGATGGGAAGGAAATGTAGATTTTTTGTTTGACGTGCTGCCGGAAACTGGTATTGTCTTGCCGCAACTTCACCAAAGCATCTCGCAAAAGAATGACGGGAGAGCTTGCATTTTTAACAGAAGTATGCCATTATTGGGCAATGAAATTGGAGAATCGAAGAATATGTCATGGTATCTGGGAAATTCCCAGGGAAAGGAGCGAAAGCCATGGTCCGTCGCAGCGTTCGTAAGGTCGGGGGTATGCCCATTCTTCAGTTGAGCGTCTTTGGATTTGTGATAGGCCTGGGTCTGCTTACGCTGGCCGCCGGCCAGACGAAGGAAACCATGCCCTTCCCGGAGTTCAAGTATCACGAGGTCGGCAGGGGCGGGAACAACCTGAGCCAGACCTCGCTCGTGGACATTGACCGCGACGGGGACCTGGACTGGGTGTTCGGTCAGCAGAACAGCGACATCTGGTGGTTCGAATACATCGGTCCCGACAATTGGGTCCGCCACAAGCTCGGCGACAAGGCGCCGACCGAGGCCGGCGGCACGGCCTTTGACGTGGACGGCGACGGGTGGATTGACCAGGTCTCCGGCGGGGCCTGGTACCGCAACACCGGCAAACCTTGCGAGCAGGAGTTTATCAAGTATCCCAACGGCGCCATGACCGGCGCCCATGACAACGTCGCCGCCGACATCGATGGTGACGGGAAACTCGAAGTCGTGGCTCTCTGGGACAAGCAGGGCCTTTTCTGGTACAAGATTCCCGCCGACCCGACCAGGGAATGGACCGCCCACAGGATAGCGGATGGCGTGCACGGGGCCATCGGCCCGCACGGCATCGGCGACCTCGATGGCGACGGTGACGTCGATATCGTGCGGACCAACGTCTGGTTCGAGAACAAGGACGGCAAGGGGACCGAGTGGGTCGAGCATAAGGCGTTCGATTTCGGCCTGACCGGCGTGCCACTGCCGCTCACGACGCGGTCGTACATGGTGGACCTCGACAAGGACGGCGACATGGACGTCATCATGAGCGAGTGCGACTGCGACCGCGGGCGGCTCGCCTGGTTCGAGAACAAGGACGGCAAGGGCCGAGAGTGGGTCAGGCACATCATCGCCGAGACGGACCAGGACCTGCATTCGCTGTGCGTGGTGGACTTTGACCTCGACGGCGACCCGGACATCTTCTCCGGCGGCTCAGGGCCGTTCTCAAAAGCCCCACCGCGGTGCATCATCTGGGAAAATTTGGACGGCAAGGGCGGTGCCTGGAAGGAGCACACAATTCTCGAGGGCAAGCGATGCCACGAGGCCGTGGCGGGGGACGTGGACGGCGACGGCGACATCGACATCTGCGCGAAGCCGTGGGCGGGCGATTTCCCGTATATTTACATGGAGAACCTTCTGAAAAGCCCCGCGGACCGGACGAAGAAGTGACAGCCGCCCATGCGGATAGGATGAGCGTACCCTTCCCGGAGCGACCGGTTTCCGTTGGGCTTATGTTAAGCGGTTATTGCACATCATCGTTAGCCGGCTTCTGTCAGAATATTATCAATCAACCGCGTTGAACCAACCTTGACGGCAACGGCAGCAAGGACTCTGCCGGTAACCCGGTCGATATTCCGAAGCGTCTCGGCGTTAACGATACTTATGTATTGTATTTCCACCGATGGAATCTGTTTTAATATCTTGCGAATCTCGGCAGTGATTTTCTTCGTATCTCTGCCCCCCTGCTTAATCATTTGGCGGCATTTCTGGAGCGACTTATAAATATACGCTGCATCCTTTTTCTGCTGCGCCGTCAAGTATTGGTTTCGGCTGCTCATCGCCAGGCCGTTTTCCTCCCGCACCGTGGGACAGACGACAATCTTTAGCGGCATATTGAGGTCGGCAACCATTCGCTTGATAATGATTGCCTGCTGGGCATCTTTTTGGCCGAAAAAGGCGAAGTCGGGAGCAACGATATTGAAGAGCTTGGCGCAGACGGTGGCCACGCCGCGAAAGTGACCCGGGCGAAATTTTCCGCAGAGCGGTTCGCTTAGTTTCTCAACATTTACCCACGTGAGATTTTCAGCAGGATACATCGCCTTCGGAGTTGGGACAAAAACAAGATTAACTCCCGCTTTTCTGCATATATTCAAGTCGGCCTTGATAGGCCGCGGGTATTTTTTGAAATCTTCTTTTGGACCGAATTGCATCGGGTTGACAAAGATGCTGACGACGACAAAGTCGCATTTTTTTCTTGCGGCCTCGATTAGAGAAACGTGGCCGATATGAAGCGCACCCATCGTCGGGACAAAACCGATTTTCTTACCGGCGATGCGAGCGGCTTTTACCAGACGTCTGACCGATTCGATTGTCTTCGCAACTTTCATTTTTTCTTGCCACTAAGACACAAGGACACAAATGTTCAAACATTTTAACCACAGATTACGCGGATTTCACGGATTTTTTTTAAGACACTTATAAAGAGTATAAATATCGTCTGGAGGTTTGAGGATTTTATGCTTGACAACCCACGTCATTTTTCTAATGATGGTCATCAGAATGAGTATAATATACACAGCCCATCTGAAATTTCGATTAAAGGTAAGAAATATACCATCTTCTTTGCCGAAAAAAATTTTCAAAGAAGCAAAGGAGCATTATTACGATAGTTTAACCGGCCATTATGTGGCAGTTCATAAACTCGAATTCAACAATAAAATAAGAGAGTTCGCCTTAACGTATGACAAAAAGAAAGATGTGATAGAAATAATTACGATTCACCCATTAAAAGCTTACCAGAAAATAACCCGAATAAACTCGGGGAGGTGGCAAAAATATGAGTAAGAAATCACAAATTACTTACGATTACAAATCAGATGTCCTTTACATCGTAGCCAAGAAAGCTATGGAAGAAGAATTCATAGAGGTTGCTCCAGGCATAAATGTAGAGCTTGACGATAAAGGCCAGGTGATTGGGATAGAAATCCTGAACGCCTCAAAATGCTTAAAGCACATCGCCAAACCTTTATATAAAAATATGCAGATGGCATAGGGGAGCGGTGTATCTTAAATCTCCCGTAAGGGATCCTGTGGATTGTGGTGAGTTTGCCTGCCCTGAGCTTGTCGAAGGGTCTGCCCTGAGCGACCTGTGGTGAGCGAAGTCGAACCAGGTCGAAGGGCCTGCCCTGCTTGTCCCGCTCCGGCTCGGCCTCCGCTCGTCAGGACGAAGCCGATTGTCCTGCCTGCCGTGCGGGCGGTTTTTATGAGCTTTCTAACCGATTCGATTGTCTTCGCAACTTTCATTTTTTGCCACCAAGGCACCAAAACGCAAAAAATTAACCACGAATGGACACGAACGTTATCACGAATTTAAGCCGCAAAAGGCACAAAAGAACTTCCCACAAAAAAGCTCAAAAATGTGAAAAGTTAGCCACCAAGACACCAAAGCACAAAAAACTAACCACGAATGAACACGAAACTAAGTAATTTTAACCACAGATTTCACAGATTCACACAGATTTTGTTTAACCGTAAAAGACATTGTAGGGTGGGTTTTAACCCACCAATTCTCTATCTCGTAAATAAATGCTTAATCGGCTCAAAGCCATCCCAAGCGATGAAGAATTCCCACCAGCGCTGCCAAGGTACCCAAAATATAGTAGATCCAACGCGGTATTTTCCTGAGGATTCCTTTCTTTTTCTCCCTACGCAGGTATTGTTTGCAATGGGCAATGATGTCCTCCAAGCTTAACGACCCAGGGTCTTGAACGTGACATTTTTGGAGCAAGAAACTTATAATATCGGGATACTCGCAAGAGCCGACCGCTCGCCTGATAATATCACGTTCCTTTTTTTCAAGCTTCTGAACCTTATCAATAATTAAGTTCCGATGCAGTGCCCGCTCCATTTGCTGATGCCACTCGAAGCTACCAACTATAGGCATAGATTCACCGCTCACCAAAAAGAAGGCCAGGGCTATGAACGCACATCAAGAGCGCGGCCGTCCTTGCAGATAGGCCCACCCTGGCCGGATATTTGGGATTATCGAACAGACTTGACTTGATGTTTTTCATACTGCAATTATCGCCGAATCAGCGGAGCTTGCAAGAGATTTTTGCCTGACGTTCAGTGATACCCGGTTGTTGTTAATCCAAAAAGGCAATAATTTGCCCTGTTTTCCCTTGACTTGCGTGCCGGAAACAGGTAGAATCTTTGAGGTAGGAAACAAATCACACGTAACGCTTTTTTAGGAGGCAGAAAATGAAAAGACAATCAGCCCATCTGTTCGTAGCGGCCATACTGGCACTGCTCGGCCCGCTGGCCATAGAGGGCCGGGGCAACTTCATTCTTTGGAACGATGAGTCGCTTACAGTCAACTCGTCCCATTCACAAGGTATCCTATACGATACAAGCCGTGCCTTTATCGTCACAGGCGGGTCCGTGAACTACCTCTACGCCAACAACTCCAGCGGTGTGAACATCTCCGGCGGGGGCGTGAGCAACCTCTACGCCTACAACTCCAGCGGTGTGAACATTAACAGCGGGAGCGTCTCTTCCCTCAACGCCTACAACTCCAGCGATGTGAACATCACCTATAGAGGGAGCGTGGGCAACCACCTCTCCGCCTTGGACTACAGCACTGTGGACATCTCCGGCGGGAGCCTCTACCGACTCTCCGCCTACGACTCCAGCGGTGTGAACATCTCCGGCGGGACTGTAACTAACTGCCTCTACGCCTACAACTCCAGCGGTGTGAACATCTCCGGCGGGGGCGTGAGCAACCTCTACGCCTACAACTCCAGCGATGTGAACATCTCCGGCGGGTCCCTTGATTACGTATACGCCTACAACTCCAGCGTGGTCACCTTCTACGGCCAGAACTTCCGTGTCGGAGGTGGGCTTGTCTTCTATGGCGAGCAGGTCCTTGGCACAGGTATCCTGAGTGGCGAGTGGGTCGATGGAACCCGGTGGGCAGTGCGCATCACAGGCAACGAACCCACAGCGACCATCCTTGCTATCCCTGAGTCGGCGCATAAACCTTTTTGCATCAAATATCCTCGTATGGATTTCAACGGCGACTGCAAAGTTGACTTCGCTGACTTTGCAATAATGGCATCATCCTGGCTTGAGTGTAATCTTGTGCCACAAAGTGCCTGCTGGGAATGACCTGAAACTGCCACATTCTTTCTGCTCGGCTTTTGTGCGGTGATGGTGAGAAGGAGCAAGTGATTTACGATTGACGATTTACGATTGACGATTTACGATTGACGATTGCAAGCAAGATGCTTCACTTCGTTCAGCATGACAGACAAGCGACGTAACATTTTATTTGATTTGCCAAACGGTCGATATCGGCGGGTTTGGTGCAATCGAAGTTCGAGCCGGATATACGGATGACGGGACAGATTTTCCAGCGGGCAAAAAGCTGCTCGTGGTCGGAGCCGAGGGCTTCCAGAAATTGCGGTTTTATCTTTTGCTCGTAAGGGCGGTTACGCTTATGGATGCGCTGGAGGCATTTTTGCGGTGAGTCTATCATATATATTACCAGCACCGGCGGGGCAACTTTTGCAGCGAACGGCGGATAAATCTTTTTGTATAAGGCAAGCTGGCGCGGATTGAGCAGCCGTTTAGCATAGATAAGCTCTTTGTCGAAGATATAGTCGCTGATGGTTATCCGGCCCGCAGGCAGGGTGTCACGATCCAACTGCTGTGTTCTATTGGTCAGGAAATATAATTGGGAATCGAGCGCCAGCTCCTTCTTGCCGGCGTAAACAGCGGCTAAAAAGGGATTTGTATCATAAGGTTCGAGGAAGATTTTGCAGCCGAGCCGCTTTGATAATTTTCGTGCCAGGGTGGTTTTCCCGACGCCGATAATGCCGGCCATACTGACAAGCTGCGGCACATCAGGATTGAGGACAAAATCACCGCCGCCAAGTCGGTTGGCCAATTCACTGACGGGCTCTTTTATAACAGGGTGAAACAAATCGCCGTTGAGCTGGCGCAATCCCTTAAGCACAAACGAGCGCAAGTGCATTTGCGGATGGGGAACAGTCAGGTGCGGCAGATTTATTATATCCCGGCCGAAGAGCAAGAGGTCAATGTCGATGGTCCTCGGCGACCAGCGCCCCCCCACCACCCTTCCGAAGACCTTTTCGATGCCAGATAACATCTTGTGCAAGGCCTGCGCAGTCAGGGTTGTCCTTAGCTCAGCGACTGCGTTGAGGTATTCAGGCTGGCCGGCCTGCCGGAACGTCCCCGGGGGACTGAGCGGAGCGGTTTCGAGCAGGTCGCTTACGCGGGTAACTTTGACCTGGGCGGTATTGTCGAGCAGCCTAAGGGCGTTCTTTATATAAGCCCTTCTATTGCCTAAGTTGCTGCCGAGACCGAGATATGCGATAGTGGGCTTGCTCATTCGTAGTTCATAGTTCGTAGTTTATAGTTCGTTGTTCTTCGACGAATCAGGCACGGGCCGAAGCAGCTCGTAATAATCAATCACCTGCGGCATCGCTATGTTACAGAGGCGAAGCAATTCATAGCCGCTTTCACGTTGTCCGGCGTGGCAAAGGCACTGCAGCGGAAGTAACCTTCGCCGGATGGGCCGAAGCCCGCGCCGGGCGTAACAACGACGTTCGCCTTTTGCAGGAGGCGGTCGAAGAATTCCCAGGAGCCGAGGCCGGGCGGCGTTTTGACCCAGAGGTATGGTGCGTTCACGCCGCCATAGACTTTGTAGCCGAGTTTGGTCAGCGAACGGCGGATTGAAGAGGCATTAGCCATATAGATATCGATAATCTGCCGCGTTTGTTTTTTGCCTTCGGGGGTATAAACGGCGGCGGCAGCGGCCTGGGAGATATACGAGGCGCCGTTGAACTTGGTGCAGTGGCGCCTGTTCCATAATGGATTAACTTCGACCGCCCTACCATCGGCGGTGTAGGCCTTTAACTGTTTTGGCACGACGGTGAAGGCGCATCGGACGCCGGTGAAGCCGGCGGTCTTGGAAAAGCTGCGAAACTCGATTGCGGCCTCTTTTGCGCCGTCAACTTCGTAAATCGAATGAGGGATATCGGGTCCGGTGATGAAGGCCTCGTAGGCGGCATCGAAGAGGATTACCGCTTTTTTATTCAGGGCAAAATCGACCCATTTTGCCAGTATTTCCTTTGTGACCACCGCCCCCGTGGGGTTATTCGGGAAACACAGGTAGATAATATCGACCCCCCGCTCCTGTCTTCCGACAGGAAGACGCGGGGGCAGGTCGGGGACGAAATTGTTTTCGGCGGTGCAGGGCATATAAACGATTTTTTCATAGCGGCCATTTTTGCCGGGTCGGCCGGTTCTGCCTGCCATTACGTTACTATCGACATATACCGGATATACAGGGTCGGTTACAGCGACAACGTTGTCCAGGCCGAAAATTTCCTGGATATTGCCTGTGTCGCATTTGGCACCGTCGCTGATGAAGACTTCGCCCGGGTCGAGGTGGACGCCGCGGTCTTTGAAATCGTTTTCAATTATGGCGTTAATCAGAAAATCATAGCCCTGCTCCGGCCCGTAGCCGTGAAAGGTGCGAGGGTCGGCCAAATCATCGGCTGCCTTTTTCATTGCGTTGATGACCGCCGGCGGCAATGGCTGCGTGACATCGCCTACGCCGAGACTGATTATTTTTGCAGCAGGATTTTTGGCCTGGAAGGCGCTGATGCGTCTTGCGATTTCAGGAAACAGGTAGCCGGCCTGCAGTTTCAGAAAATTCTCGTTGACCTTTATCATTTTCCGTTCTTTCTCTTCAAAAGGGAAGTTCATTAGAACCAAGCGGCCAATTCTATTAGCTGGTGAAGCCGGCGTCAAGGCCGGCGGGCGGGTTGGCCGGCAAAATCCGCTTTGGAAAAGCGGAAAATGCAAATGACAGGGTCTCCGTCAAATAAAAACAGGAGGTGCAAGAGGCACAGGTTGCCGTTCTGAAGCAATCGCCGGATAGCATTTAATCTTTTTTCTTTATTCCCATTTGAGCTTCGGTTATACTGCTGATGCAAATAGAACCGACATTTTATTTATGAACCAGCAAGTCATTTTTCAGAAGGCTTGAAGGATTCAAAGAAAGGAGTTAGAAAATGGGAAGCGACCTGAATCGACGCGATTTTATGAAGGTAGTGGGTCTGGGCGCAGCGGGGCTTGGGGCGGCAGCGGCTTCATCGTGCAGCACGGTGGGGAGTTTCAAAAAGAGCGCCGGCGCAATGAGTCTTCGGATTGGCAAGCCGCTCAGGGTAAAGCCGGCCCTGGTTTATTCGCTCAGCCAGAGAAGAGAGGCAACGAGCTGGCGTTCGTGGGGCGGGCTGCACACGCAGAACGACGTGGAGAAGGAGGCCAAAAAGATTGAGCAAGAACTAAAGGTCCTGTCATTGAAGGCGGATTTCTTAGTTGAGATTCAGCCGGTGTCGCTTGTCAGCAGCGACCAGCAGGCGAACGCGGTAAAAGCGACGGATTGCGATGCATTTTTGGTTTATGCGGCGAGCGGGGCACAGGGCTGGCTTGACGGCATCGCGGCTACGAAGAAGCCGAACATAATGTTCCTGCGGCACAACAGCGGGCCGGTGTATCTGTGGTATGAGATTGCGCATCCGCACTTTTTGCGAAGGGCGACGGATGATTATAAGCAGCCGGATATGGATGTGTGGGACATCGTGGTGGACGACTATGACGAAGTGCTGTGGCGGCTGCGGGCGCTTTACGGACTAAAAAATGCCATAGGGACAAAAATCGTAGCAATCGGCGACGCCGGCGGATGGGGAATCGGCCATGAGCTTGGTCCAAAAACCGCCAGAGAAATCTGGAAGTTGGACATAAAGCCGGTAAGTTACGCTGAACTGGAGCCAATGATTAAGAAGAACCTTGGGGACAAGGAAGCGGTTGCGGAGGCCGAACGCCAGACGGATGAATACCTCTCTCAAAAAGGCGTGTCACTGCACACCGACAAGAAGTTCCTTGTAAATGCTTTCCTGTTGACGAAACTCTTCAAGGAGTTGATGGAGAAGGCGGACGCTCCGGCTATCACCGTCAACCAGTGTATGGGGACGATTATCCCGATGTCGCAGACGACTGCATGCATGCCTTTGAGTTTAATCAACGATGAGGGCCTGATGGCATTTTGTGAGTCTGATTTCGTGGTGATTCCATCGGGGATTTTGCTGCGATACATCTCCGGCAAGCCGAGCTTTCTTAACGACCCGACCCATCCGCACGATGGCGTGATTACGTGCGCACACTGCACTGCGCCGAGGAGAATGAACGGCACGGATTACGAACCGGCCGAAATACACACGCACTTTGAGTCGGATTACGGGGCGGCTCCCAAGGTCCAGATGAGCAAAGGTCAGGTTATCACGAACTTGATACCTGACTTCCATTGCAAAAAATGGGTAGGATGCAGAGGAAAAATTCTTGACCACCCTTTCTATGATATATGCCGGTCGCAGATCGATATCGAGATAGAGGGGGATTGGCGGAAGCTGCTGGAGGATATGCGAGGATTCCACTGGATGATCTGCTACGGCGATTACCTGCGAGAGGTCGGCTACGCCTTAAAGAAACTCGGAATAGAATGGGAGAACATTAGCGCAACTGCCTGACAGGCATGTCAATAATTCACAACAGTCAAGGCTGTGGTGTGAAATTGTGCGTCGACGGAGATAATATGTCCTTATACCAGAGAAAGGTGACGTGACATGAAGCCAAAGAGGTTTTTCTTGAGTCTGATACTTTTAGCATTTATAGTTCAGTATGCTGAAGCGGTTACGTTGTATGTTTCCGTCAAAGGCAACGATAAATGGTCGGGCCAGGTGCAGCAGCCCAACGGAGAGAAGAACGATGGGCCGCTGGCATCGCTGGCAGGCGCTCGCGATGCGATTCGGCGGCTGAAAGCGCAGAAACAGCTTACGGAACCGGTGCGGGTGATTATCTCAGAGGGGACATATACGCCGGCGGAGCCATTTATTTTGACGGGCGAGGACAGCGGAACAAAAGAGTGCCCTATCAGCTATGAAGCGGCTGCCGGGACCAAACCCGTGTTCACGGGCGGACGGGTGATTACGGATTTCAAACGGGGCGAAAACGACATCTGGCAGACCCATATCCCGGAGGTTGCCGCGGGCAAGTGGTATTTTGAGCAGTTGTTTGTCAATGGTCGAAGGGCCATCCGTGCGCGCGAGCCTAATAAGTTTTACTTTTATATGGGGGCAACCTCGGAGGCCGCTATCGACCAGGGGAAGGATATGTATCACAGGATTACATCGATACGGGCGGATGCGGCTGAAGTTTTGAAAAGGGTCGGCACGCAGGAGCTTGGGGATGTTACGTTAGTGGCCTATCATAAGTGGTGCATAACGCGGCGGTTTTTGAAGGAGTTTGACGCGGCGGCCAATACGATTATTATGGAGGGGGAGAAACTGAAGAGCTACTCCGATTGGCCGGCGAATACGCGGTTTCACCTGGAGAATTTCAAGGCCGCGCTGGATGCGCCGGGCGAGTGGTTTCTTTCGCGGGATGGGACGCTGTATTATAAGCCGCGGCCTGATGAAGATATGGCCAAGGCCGAGGTTATAGCGCCCGTCAGAGAGAAACTTGTTATCCTGGAGGGCAAGAGCGAAGAGGGAAAATTTGTCGAGCACATCCGGCTGAAGGGCTTGGCGTTCCGGCACAATCAATTACTGCTGCCGCGGAGCGGTTATCCGCCATATCAGGCGGCCTATCCGATTGAGGCGGCGATTATGGCCGATGGAGCGCGTGACATTGTGATAGAGAATTGCGAGGTCGGCCATACGGGGACGTATGGCGTGTGGTTTCGACAAGGATGTCGAGACTGTAAAATTGAGCACTGTTACCTACAGGACCTCGGCGCGGGCGGGGTGCGAATCGGCGAGGGGTCGATTCGGTCGGATGAACCTTCGCGAACGAGCCATATTACGGTTGATAACAACATCATCCGCAGCGGCGGCAGGATTTATATGGACGCCGTGGGTGTGTGGATTGGGCAGAGCGGCGACAACGCCGTAACGCATAACGACATCAGCGACTTTTTCTATACCGGAATTTCCGTCGGCTGGCGATGGGGCTACGCGGAGAGCTTATCAAAACGCAATAACATAAGTTTCAATCACGTGCACCATCTCGGCTGGGGTGTGCTGTGCGATATGGGCGGCATTTATACGCTCGGGCCATCGGAGGGGACGGTTATATGCAACAATGTATTCCACGATATCCACTGCTACGGGTATGGCGGGTGGGGACTTTATACCGATGAGGGTAGCACCGGCATCGTGATGGAGAACAACTTAGTGTATAACACGAGGACGGGCGGGTTTCATCAGCACTATGGCAAAGAAAATGTTGTCCGCAACAATATCCTGGCTTTCAGTGAGCAGCATCAGGTTCAGGCATCGCGGATAGAAGAGCATTTGTCTTTTACCTTCGAGAACAATATCGTCTATTGGAAGACGGGGCCGCTGCTGGCCGGACCGTGGGATAAAGTCAAAATCAATATGGATAAAAATTGTTACTGGGACGCCAGCGGCAAAGAGGTCAGATTTGTGGGCAAGACGCTTGAGGACTGGCGGAAAGAGAAGGGGCACGATGTAAACTCGATTGTTGCAGACCCGAACTTTGTCAAGGCGGACGAACTTGATTTTCATCTGGAGCCGAACTCCCCTGCTATCAAGTTGGGTTTCAAGCCGTTCGATTACACCAAAGCGGGTGTGTATGGTGACACGGCGTGGGTTGATAAGGCCAGGAGTGCGAAATTTCCGCCGTTGGAAACGCCGCCCGGCCCGCCATAGCTTGTGAATCGTGATTAGTGACTCGTGAATCGTCCAAAGTAAATGAGTCCGCCAATTCTGATGGATGAGTAGATGAGAAACGCCCACTGATTGAGTGTTACTTCTCGGCGAGCCAGCTTGGGCCGAAGGTTATATCGACTTTGAGGGGGACATCGAGCGTAATAGCGCCGGTCATTTCTTTTGCTATCCACTTAGCGTGTTCGCCGGCCTGAGCGGCGGGCAGCTCGAAAACAAGCTCATCGTGGATTTGAAGAATCAATTTTACAGGCAGGTTCTCATCCTCGATTTTTCGCTGGATGTTTATCATAGCGACTTTTATCAAATCGGCGGCTGAACCCTGGATGACCGTGTTGATTGCGAGTCGTTCGGCCTGGGAGCGTTTGCCTGCGTTTTTACTGTTTAGATTATCGATTTGTCGGCGGCGATGCAAAATGGTTTCGGCGTAGCCGGTGTCTCTGGCGAGGGCGATGCAATCATCCATAAATTTTCGGATGGAGCTGTAGCGGGTGAAATAGTCATCGATGAATTTTTTCGCCTCGGTCTGGCTTATTCCTATGGAGCGTGCGAGTCCAAATGCACCCTGGCCATAAATGATACCAAAATTCACGGCCTTGCAGCGCGAGCGCATCTGGTCGGTGACATTTTCGATGGGGACATTGAAAATCTGCGAGGCAACGAAGCGGTGGATGTCATGGTCGGCGGCGAAGGCGGCCATCAGGGCTTTATCTTTCGAAAAGTACGCGAGCAGGCGAAGCTCAATTTGAGAATAGTCGGCGCTGAGGATGCAATCGGTTTTGCTCGCGGGGACGAAGGCGGCGCGAATTTTTCGGCCAAGGTCGGTGCGAATCGGGATGTTTTGCAGGTTCGGGTCGCTGGAACTGAGACGGCCGGTGGTGGTAACGGTCTGATTGAAGGAAGCGTGGACACGATTTGTACGAGGATTGATTAGTGTGCCGAGCTTGTCAACATAAGTGTTTTTGAGTTTGCTGAGGGTGCGGTAATAAAGAATCTGCTCGATAATGGGGTGCTGGTCGGCCAGTTGTTCCAATACCGCTGCGTCCGTGCTGATGCCGGCTTTGCCGATGCGGATGGGCGGGAGGCCGAGCTTATTAAAAAGGACGTCAGACAGTTGTTTTGGGGAATCGATATTAAAGACGAAGCCGGCAAGCTGATGAATCTTGTCGGTGACGAATTTGAGGGCGGAATTGATTTCACCGGACATTTTTCGCAGCAGCTCGGTGTCCAGCGAGACGCCATTATATTCCATAGCTGCGAGGACGGAGACCAGAGGCATCTCGACTTCTTCAAAGAGTTTTTTCAGGGCGGGTTCTTTTTCGAGGCGCTCTCCAAGATAAAGATAAAGTCGATACGTTATGTCGGCATCTTCGGCGGAATACCGGCAGGCGGCGGCGGTATCGACCATATCGAAGGTGAGCTGGTTTTTGCCTTTGCCGATGAGGGCGGAGATTGGGGTGCACCGGTAATTGAGGAAATCCAGGGCCATACGGTCGAGCGCGTGGCTGTCGCGCTCGGCATCGAGACAATAGGATGCGACCATTGTGTCGAAGTGGACGCCCTTTACGGGCATCTTGGCGTTCTGCAGAACGAGCAGGTCGTATTTTATGTTCTGGCCGATTTTCTTTACATTTTCATCAGTAAGAATCGGCGATAGTTTCAGGCGGACTTTTTCGATGTCGAGATGATTTAAGCCGAGCGGGGCTTTTACCGGGAGATAAAAGCCATTGTGGGGCCGCCAGGAGAAACTGATGCCGACCAGCTCCGCCCGCATTGCGAAAATGGAAGTTGTTTCGGTGTCGAGAGCAAACAACTTTTGTTTCTTTAGTTCAGAGAAAAACTGCTCAAATTTATCCTGCGTGTCTATAAGCTGGTAATCGTAAGAGGTGGTTTTGCCTGAGGCGGATTGTGCCAAATCCTGCGGACGTGAGGGCATTGTTGGCTTTGGCTGTTCGGTTACAGGCGCGGAGGTCAGGCCCCCGACAGCAACATTTGGGGACAAGCCCAGTTGTGTAAGCAGGCGGCTAAAACCGAGTTCGGTAAAGAGTTCGGCGAGTTTTGGTTCGTCGAATTTTTTTACGGTCAGGGCATCGTAATCGATTTTCAGCGGGACATTGCAATCAATTGTTACGAGCTCCCTGCTCAGGGCAACGTTATCTTTGAACTGCCGCAGGTTGTCGCCGCGTTTGCCCTTTATTTCGTCTGCGTGTTTGTAGAGGTTTTCGATTGAGCCGTATTTTTGTATCCACTCGATGGCGGTTTTCGGGCCGACATCGGGGACGCCGGGGACATTGTCCGAGGCATCTCCCTGCAGGGCGAGGCAGTCGATAAACTGCCGGGGCGCGACGCCCATTTGCTCAATCATCGCTTTTGCATCCGTGCGGGTGTCGGTTTTGATATCGAAGGCGCTGATGCGGTCATCGAGAAGCTGCAAGATGTCTTTATCGCCTGAGCAGATAAGACACTCGTAACCATCGGCGGCGGCTTTTTTGGAGAGTGTGCCTATTATGTCATCGGCTTCATAGCCATTGAGGCGGAGGACCGTAATATTCATCGCATCGAGGATTTGCTCGATTCGGTTTATCTGGGCCGGCATATCATCCGGCATCGGCGGGCGCTGGGCCTTGTATTCGGGATAGATTTTGGTCCTGAAGGTCGGGGTTTTGCTGTCCATCGCAACGGCGAGCAGGTCCGGTTTTCGGCGATGGAGAAGGCCGAGAATCGCCATTGTGAAGATGTAGGTTGCCTTGGTCGGCTCGCCGGATGGGCCGGTCAAACGCTGCCGCATCGGGGCGTAATAGGCGGCGTAGATGTGGGCGTGGGCATCAATTATGTAAAGCGTTTTTGCCATTATGGACAATATAGACGGCGATGGCAGGCAGTGTCAAGAAAAGAGAGGGAATAGGGGATAGCGGATAGCGGGCAGCGTTTAGCGTATAGGAAATAAGGATTGAGTGACAGTGAAATAACATCTTGAGAAATTTTTGGTGGCTCTGACTAAATGGTAGGAGGGTTGGTGGAAAGAAGGCTGCTCAGGTTTTTTAGAAATTTGAAAACTTCTTTTGTGTTATTCAGATAGTATTTTGCGTGGGATTTTTTAGGGCTGCCGACGAATATCGTCAGGCCATTGTTCTTTAGCGCCTCAAATGCGGCTTCATCGGTGACATCGTCGCCAATATATAGGGGAAGAATTGATTTGCCTGGGAAAGTCGATTCCTGTCGGCTCAAAAGCCACAGAACCGCCTTACCCTTGTCCCATTCCACACCTGGCCTCACCTCGAGCACTTTTTTACCGATTTCAGTCTTTATTTTGCCCAGCCGAAGATGAGGTGCAGTAACCTTATAAAAAGCGGTCTTTACAAAAGGAATCTGTTTGTTGCTTACCAATCGATAATGAATAGACAACGAAAGCCCCTTATCTTCTAATAGAGCGCCCCTTATAGGAGAAACTCTCTCTTTTAGCTCATTTTTTATCTGGCGCAGGATGGCCTTATAGTCGGGCGAAATAGGCGCCTCAAATCCAATCTTCGGCCCTTTTATTTCGAGGCCATGATTACCAGAATAAATGATGTTCTTCAAGCCTACCCTTTTTTTGATATCTCTCAGACCCCTGCCGGTAATAATGGCCAGCCTGCATCTACGATTCTTAGATAGTCCTTTCAGCAATCCTTTGATTTCTTCCGGAATAAGTGCTTTACTTGGATTTTCCACGATAGGAACCAAAGTGCCATCAAAATCTAAAAATAGCATAATATTCTTATCGCTTAATTCTTTCTTCAAATTATCCCAGTGCCTAAAAAGATTTTTCATATATTTTGGTGGTGCTCGATAAGCGCCTCTCCCGCCTTCTGTAATGCATATTTTGTGCACAAGGGGCCAACTAGTTCATAAATAACTGTGGTAGCAACAATGGTAGTAAAAATCATGCTTCCTACTTTGGGAAAATCATTCTTGGCAATAAGGGCGCAACCCAAAGCTACGCCAGCTTGGGGAAGTAAACCTAACCCCAGATATCTCCTTATGTTCTTTTCTACCTTAACAATATATCCACCCCATACAGAACCCACAGTTTTCCCCGTTGTTCGAAAGAAAATATAGATTATTCCGGTTATACCTATTCCTTTTAATAATCCTATCTCTAGGTTTGCTCCTGCAAGAACGAAGAAAAGAAGATATAAGGGCGAATCAATTAGTTTTAAGACATCAAAGAATTCAAGATTTGACTTGTTAATATTTATTAAGACGGTACCCAAAAACATATTTGCTAAAAGAACAGAGAGGTGTAATAATATAGCCAATCCTGTAGTTAATAAGATAAATCCTAAGGTATAAATAAGAAGTTCTGTTTGGGTACGTATGAATTTAGAAAATAGGGTGGCAAAACAGGCAATTAACCCACCGAGCATTAGGGCACCGATTATTTCTATTAAGGAATGAAATATAACCTTAAATACAAAAGTATTCGATGTGTGAAAGGCAACTGCCTTAGAGATGGCTAAAGATAAGGCAAAGATGATTAAACACCAAGCATCATCTATGGCTACCACACCTAAAAGTATATCTGTGAATCTACCTTTAGCCTTATACTCACGCACAACCATAACTGTTGCTGCTGGTGCGGTAGCGGAGGCGATCGCTCCAAACAAAAGAGCCACGTAAAAAGGCTGCTTTAATATAAAAACGAAACTTAAGGTTACAAGAACCCAAGGTAAAACTGCCTCTAATATAGAAATCCAAAGAACCGGCCTGCCAATATTACGAAAGAACTCACGAGTAAAACTTTGACCCAGACCAAATGCGATAAGACCTAAGACAATATTGGAGATAAAACCCGAGGAATTAATTAATTCTTGCGAGGTTAGATTTAGAATCGAAGGTCCGATAAAAATACCTAATAAAAGATAGGCAGTGACCGCGGGGAATCTGAGTTTATTTATCAACCTTGCCGAAAATAGCCCAGCAAGTAGAATAAAACCTAATCCTAAAATGGTGTTCATCCCGTTAGAAATCCTTTCTTTCTGGTCCCGTTAGAAATTTTGCTCTATCCCGCTAAATAACGCCCTTTTGATGAAAGACTTCCCGGATTATATCAAATATACCGATCATACCCATTAATCTTCCCCTCTTATCTACCACAGGAAATTCTTCTTTAAGGTGCAGTTCCATCAGACTAAAGGCTTCTTCTAAAGAGGTCTCTTCTTGGATAGAGATGAAGTTTTTTTCCATAATATCCTCAACAACTACCAAATTGCCTATCTCTTCAGTAAGATCTATCTTAAATATATCTTCTTTTTTCTCATCCAAAAAAGGGACCGTTTTTAATACTTCCAGTTCATGAGGACGAAATGCATTAATGAGATTACGAAAAGAAATAATCCCTACAAGCCGATTGTTTTCTTCAATCACAGGTATCAAGGGAAACATATGGAATTTAGCGAATATCTCTAACAACTGCCTCAGGGTTGTTGAGCGCTTGACAGTAATCACTTCTTTTGACATTACCTCTTTTACCTGCACATTTTACTCCTTAAATTCAAACTTTAAAAGTTCTGATATGATTTTGCCTGCCCAGCGGAAGACATTGTTCTGCTGGACAGTCTGCCGCATTTTCACGATTCGCTTCTTGCGCTCTTCATCAGACATAGTCAACGCCTTGAATATACTGTCGCTGGTCTCTTCGCAGTCGTATGGATTAATCAGTACAGCATCGGTCAACTCTCGTGCTGCTCCGGTAAATCGGCTTAAAACAAGCACGCCCGTTTCATCTGAACGGCTTGACACGAATTCTTTTGCTACGAGATTCATTCCATCGTGCAAGGAACTTGCAATACAGACATCAGCCATACGATAAAATGCCACCGCTTCAATGGGAGACAGGTGGCGCCTGACTAAAATAACAGGATTCCAGCCATCGGTGGAATGTTTCCAGTTTATCTGCTCAACCAGAGCGTTAATCTCATCGTTGAGCGTTTTATATTTGGGGATATGTATGCGGCTAACCGGACCCATCTGTAAAAAAACAATCTTCTCTTTCAATTCAGGATGTTTCTCAAGCAGGCGGTCGATTGCCAATAACTTCTCGGGTAAACCCTTCGTATAGTCGATACGGTCAAGGCCAGCTAAAACCTTAACACCGGAAAGCCCGAATTCTTCTACAAGGGCCTGCTGTGCCCTTGCGACATCCGGTGAATTTGAAAGCTCATTTATTCCCTCAAAATCCACACTGATAGGATAAGGACGAATTAGAGTTTCATGCCCCCCACGAACAAACGAAAAACTCTCACGATCAACCCTTCCTTCTATCTCGCGGTCTATTACATCTAAGAAATTGTTACAATGATACTGAATATGGAATCCCAAAAGGTCATTTGCTAATAACCCGTCCAGAATTTCCTTTTTCTGTGGGCAGATCCGAAATGCCTCATGGCCCGGCCAGGGTACATGCCAGAAGTGTGCTGTAATCACTTGATTGGGGGCCATTTCTTTTAGAAGTTTCGGCAACAGGCACAAATGGTAGTCCTGTATCCAAACAAGTGCTTTTTTATCGCCTAATTCCTCAATTACCGCTTTGGCAAACTTTTGGTTAACTTTTACATAGCAATCCCAATCTTCCCCTTTAAATATCGGTCGCTGGAAAGCCGTATGACACAGAGGCCATAATGCTTCGTTGGAATACCCGTAGTAGTAGCCGTTCTCTTCTTCCTTAGTGAGCCATACGCGTTTCAAAGTATAAGCGGGCTTTTCCGGCGGCACCTTTACTTTACCCTGACTATCCGCAACTTTATGGTCTGCATCTCCGCCGCCGTATGCCACCCAGATTCCATTGCATGCCTGCATGACCGGGTCAAGCGCAGCGATAATTCCGCCTATTCCACGCTGGCATTCAATCTTTCTTTTTTTGAATATATGGGCGTATGGCTGCCTGTTAGAGACCACAACAAGCAGGTAATCGCCCATCTTCTCCGTAATCAACTGATGTAAATCCTGTCTCGTCCACATAGCACACCCTTTCCAAACAGACTTCGCCGGATCACAGCAAGGAAGAGGAATAAGAGGCAAAAGAATTATATCTTATGTTTTATAGATAATCTCTGTAACCTGATTTTTTTTACCATACTCTTCAAGATGTTTTTTTACAATTGTTTCACAACTTTTATGTCTCAAAAGAACAAAAATATCTTTTCTTCCTTTATCTTCGATATCATAGAATCCCTCTTTTACAATAAATAATATTTCCTTTTTAACGTAGGGAATTAGCCCTAAAAACTTTTTTTGTTTTTCTTCTTGAACTAATAAATGAGGATAACCGGCAGGAGTATCTGTTGGAGTTCCAGGGGGAGGAATATCTCTTTCAACAGAAAGCTTTCCATTATATAAGTGAGAGTTTTCAAGCTCTTGAACTATTTTTTCAATTACACTTCTAAGTTCTCCGCTTTGGTCTTGACTTTGAATAGTTTTCATAGCCATACCCCTATACTTAATACGTTCCCTTAAAAGTCCCCAGGCCTTATCGTGCTCAACGCTATGCTCCGGTAATAGCTTTTTAGTTCTATCTATTCACAACTAGGTAATTCACGGCATGTGCAAGGACCCATACTGCTGTCGAGCATATCAGAAGTATGGCAACATACTTAATCCAATGGGCCATTGAGGCAGGCAGGCCGGTAGCGGTAAGCCCACCGCAAAACTTAATGTCGAGATACCTTATGAACACGAGAGCAACTACGGTAATCCAGAAAACTGCATCAGCGGTATGAAACATTCCGCCTTTATGCTCAAAAATAAAAAGGATTGAAATAAAAAGGATGAAATTGCCGAAAAACATCCAGAAAAGTCTCGCTATGATGCCAAGTCCGCCGTCCCGTTTATCAGTGGTTTGGTCGTTTTGTATAGACATATTCCGTCTCCTAAAAAATCGCAAGAATCGATTTAATTAGGTGGCGGCCCGACCACCCAGACATGCCTGCGAGGTTGTATAAACCTCACACCCTTTAATTCACTCAATTGTAGTAGAATTGAGTACCATTGTCAAAGTTTATTGCAAAAAATTTTGGGCTGGGAAGGGAACATCATACACTCCGGTGCAACCGCTCCTGAATTATATCAGCTACAGGCAGGATGAGTGGTTCGTTGCTCGAAGGAGATACTGAAGTCGATTCAGTAGGATAGTGATGCTTTCGATGGCAGGATGCCGACCGTTTGGAATGCGGGAAATTCAGCGAAGCAAAATCACCATGGTATTTTTCAGCGGCAAGGTCGTATGCTTTTGCTGCCTGGACCTCGTCCTCGAACTTCCCCAAATACACCTTCCTGCCCTTCGCCTTGATATACGCCAGCCACTTCCTCTGCCCCGGATGCCACGACAGACCCTTATATCTCGAACGGTACCTTCCCCTCCTGTACTTGCCCCGGTTCATCCCATTCTCACTCCGCGTCGCTGCCCGAAGGTTCGCCTTCCGATTATCTAAGCCGTTGCGATTCGCATGGTCCACAAACCTCCCCTCTCCAACAGCTAATACCTCCCGATGCATCAAAACATGCTCTACCTTCCCTTTCTCTCCCCTCACCCTTTGCGAGTGCACCGCATAGAACCCGTTATGTATCTTTCTCGTGTGCCATTTGTGTTTGCAGAGGCGGTAATAATCATCGGGGTCAACGATAGCGAATTTGCCCTGCGTCAAAGGTATCCGCCTGAAGGCGTAGCCGTAGCGTATCCGCCGATATAAAAGCACAAAGAACGCTGTCAGCCGTTCTACCCACGTTGGAATTTCGATAGTAACCTTGATGTTCCTGCCCCCTGTTACAGGTCATTCTGAACGAACCTGTCCTGAGCGAAGTCGAAGGAGTGAAGAATCCGGCCTCTGCTTCTACTTATCTACGAGTCACGGGCGACGAGAGACAAGCGACGAACTACATCCCTCTATAATTAGGACGAACCTGCGCGATTGATGCGCGAATTCCGGCTTTTGACCGGGCAGCAATTCTTCTAAACCATTAGCGTAAAGGAGATAAAAAAAAATTTACATTTTCCGATTTTTCTTCGCAGCCCCTTGCGCGTTTGTGCGCGCAAAAAAGTGTTTAGGTAAGATTGTCGGGTGTGCTCTGCACACCATTTTCCTCTTGTTTAGCCCCGAAATTTATTTCGGGGTTTTCTTTGTCATTCCCGTGAAAACGGGAATCCAGATACCTGTCCGCCATCCGTCTTCTGTCTTTCTGTCTCGTTTTGGACTTTGTATTTTGGTTATTCGAATTTGTTTCGGATTTCGGATTTCGATATTCGTGCTTCATCTGATGCTTCCCCCACCTTGTCCGCCTTCGGCGGGACGGCGGACCGCCGGGCCACTCGAAATATCGCTGATTTTTTGCTTGCCTTTTGCGACAATCCCGTTAATAATACCGGCAGTGGCGCAGGGAATCTCCAACCATGGTTCGACTCACCATCCTGAGCTTGTCGAAGGATTGATTCGGCCAACAGGCGTCTTATAGGGAACCATATAATACATAGTTCGACAGAGAGAAGAAAAGAGGCCACATCATGCAACCCGTAGTGCCAAGATCAAGCGACTACAAGAAAGTGTACGGTTTACTTTCACCATCTGCCCTGCAGACGGCGATTGACGGCTTGAACAAATAAGCGTTGAGCCAAAAAACTCACATATATTTTTCAGAAAGAAAGGATCTTATCAATGACCACTGAGGAACGCCTGGAAAAACTGGAAATGGAACTGGCCCGTGTGAAGGAAGGGCGTGAGAACATCGTCACAGCCAACGCTTTCTCTCTCGTGGATAAGAGCGGCAATCGCCGCGCCAGTCTGAGCGTGTTCACGGGCGCGCCGACGTTGAACCTGGCCGATGAGAACGGCAAGCTCCGTGCCAGTCTGGCCGTGCTCAAGAATGGGCCGTCGCTCGACCTGTTCGATGAGAACCACAAGGCCCGCGCTGGTCTGTTGGTGGGTAAGGATGGGCCGGCGCTGACCTGTTCGACGAGAACGGCAAGGGCCGCGCTAGGCTGAACGTGGCAAAGGACGGGCAGGGGCTGACCCTGTGGGACGAGAACGAAAAGCCCCGCGTCGGTCTAACTCTCACCAAGGACGTACCAGGGCTGGACCTGTTCGACAAGAACGGCAGAGTGCTATGGCAGACACCGCCGTAGGGCCTGTAGTTCGCTAACAGACAAAAAAAAGGCCCAGATTTCACGGAATTTTTGCAGACAGAAAGGAGCGAGTAATGCCAAAGAATAAGAAATATCTCCTGCGCCAGATATCAGGTCGTTTGGGTGAATAATGGGGACAATGGGGGGACAATGGGGACAGCTACCGTTTTTCGAGGGACCACTAATCTCTTTTCGTTGCCTACTCCGCCGAAGCAACCACTTTGGCTGCGAAGGCCGGACGGCCAAACCCCAAAAAAGGCAGTGTAAATCCGCAATTAAATCCCTCTTTCTCAAATCCCTCATTCTCAAAACCATGATTCTTAAAGCACTCCATAAGTATATACGCATATACTTATATGGATGAATCAATTCCCGGGCGAAGCCTTTCTAAATCTGGGGACACCATATTTATTTCGCGAAATCTGGGGACAGACAGGAATCATGGGTAATAGTTTTGAAACTTCGACGTGAGTCCTTCGACGGTGAGCCGATCAGGATGGTCGAACCAAGTCAAAGGATCTAATCCAGCATCAACCCATCTACCCCTCTCCTCTTTCTCAAATCCATGATTCTTAAACCCCTCTTTCTCAAACCCCTCGTTCTCAAATCCATAATTCTTAAAGCACTTCATAAGTATATACGCATATACTTATATGGATGAATCAATTCCCGGGCGAAGCCTTTCTAAATCTGGGGACACCATATTTATTTCGCGAAATCTGGGGACAGGCAGGAATGATGGGTAATAGTTTTGAAACTTCGACGTGAGTCCTTCGACGGTGAGCCGCTCAGGACGGTCGAACCGCTCAGTCGAACGTTTTTAGGGTTTAGTTTTGATTTGCGGAGTCCCTTTATCCCGACCCATCGGGACGGTTAAATAAATTCAGTATCGTAAGATATGCTGTCCTGCTCTGCGAAGTCCCGATTCATCGGGACGCAACACAAGTGCACACCATTTTCCTGAATTTAGTGCTTTGGTCATTCGTATTTGTTTCGGATTTAGGATGTCCCTTCTCTGTGTTCTCTGCGTTCTCTGTGGCTGAAAGTGGTGCCTTTTCGTGGCTATTGAAACGCGGTGTTAATCTCGTGTAAATCTGTCTAAAAAGTCCGTGTTACTTGCCCGCCTGTGGCGGATTCGTGCTTTGTATTTCGGATTTATTATATCGTATATTGTCTGCGTAATCTGCGTAATCCGCGATTAAATTATTCGTGCCCATTCGTGTTAATTCGTGGCTAATTAACCAATCTCTATCCTTTTCCCTTTTTCCTGTTCGTAGTTTATCGCGCGAATTGGATACGGAATTACTATACCTTCT
>Ga0315282_10004284_pt1 | contig 24915 bp, 15 predicted proteins | sample YL17G07_20_MG_FD_203693 | JGI IMG/M metagenome (GOLD analysis project Ga0315282, IMG submission 203693) | Sediment microbial communities from Yellowstone Lake, YNP, Wyoming, USA - YL17G07_20 | ecosystem: Environmental > Aquatic > Freshwater > Lake > Sediment | place: USA: Wyoming | collected... | reverse complement strand
ACTTGTTCTCCGCCGGAGGCGTCTCAAACCTCACGGTCTTCACCCACGTCCGCTTCTCCTTCCTGATCAGGTCAAGGTAGAGTGCCCGACCGACGATGAAGATCCAGATCTGGCAGTAGGTGAAGTACATCAGAAGGATGAGGCCGATCTGGCGGAAGCTGTCCTCACGATCATAGGAGAGGGCAAGGAGGATCTCAAGGACAAAGAGGACGAAGGCGAGTATCCAGACCGCCGTGTAGGGTCCGGGGAGAGGGATTGCGATGAGCCCCAGGGCGCTCAGGACAAAGAGGATGTCCGAAGCGACGATAGCGATGAAGAATACGTAGTAAAGAGCGACAAGGTTGAGGACATCGACGGCAAGCCACTTGTTCGTGAACTGGGGGATTTCCTTGAAGAACTTGAGCGCGACGTAGTTGTTCCCACGCACCCACCTCGTACGCTGCTTTGTCCACACACTCCAGGTTTCGGGCTCCTGTTCGTTCGTGATGGCGTACGGGATCACCTTGATATGGTAGCCCTCCATGTAGATGCGGATGGAGAGTTCCGAGTCCTCAGTGATCGCCTCCTCGTCCCATCCCTTGAGCTCCTCGAGGAGGCGTCGGCGGACGACGAAGTTCGTCCCCGGGAGGGTCGAGATCTTGAAAAGCTTCCAGCGGCCCGCCTGAAGGATCGACTGGAAACTGAGTGTTTCGATGTTGACAAACCGGGTGAGGAGATTCCGATGCCGGTTCACCGTCCGGAATTTCCCGAGCACCGCGCCGAGGTCCGGGTGAAGGAGGAGCTGCGCCATGAGGTACCTGAGGGCGGACGGTACCGGGGTGTTGTCCGCATCGTAAACAGCGATGAACTCCGCATCGGTGTGCCGGAGCCCGATGTTGAGGGCACGTGATTTCCCCTTCCCTCCCTCACCCTCGGGGATGCTGAGGAGGCCGACGCGCCTGTCCCTGCCGGCGATCTCCTTCACGATTGTCTCGGTGGCATCCGTCGAGCCGTCGTTGATGACGAGGATCTCGAACCGGTCAGGGGGATAGTCAAATGCAAGCATCGCATTGAGCGTCCGCCGGATCACCTTCTCCTCATTGTGTGCGGGGATGAGGACGGCGACGCGAGGGAAATCAAACTTCATCGCGTCGACCGCTCTTCTCTCCTTCATGGAGCCAAGGAAATGGAAATACCCTGCCACGGTGAGGACGAGCTGGTAGGCGATCATGAACCAGATGAGGATTACCGCGACAACGAAGAGAATGCTGAGATCGAGCTGGAGCGCAGTATCTGCCATAGGCCCTACACGATTGAGCGGTAGCGGATCCGCACAATGAGGTAGAACACCATCAGAATCCCCCCGGCAAGGACCCCAAAGACCACGATGAGCGAGGACGACCAGAAGCTCGTCAGGTCGACCCCGTAGGAGACACTGCTCTGGGCCACAACGAGGATCGTATGTTCACCGGGCGGCAGCATGAGCGCGAAGCGGCCGTCACCCTTGAGTGCGCGGAACGCGGTTTCCGTGCCGTCGACGAAGACGGCGAACGGCTCCTTCGTGAGTGTAACGATGCACCGGTTCTCGGACCGGTAGCGGAACTCGACGCTCCGCTGCGAGCTCTTCTCCGAAAGGAGGTCCCCCGTGATCGAGAGGATGCGGGTTTCGAGGATGTCGACCTGGAACGGCCGCACCCCCTCAGGCACAAGCGTCACACGGTACGACCCTGTGGGGAGCAGGAACTTCCCGTCCCCGATCGAGAGCTGCCGCTCACCGTTGCGCAGGATCTCCATCGTCCCTGACGCCAGCTGGAGCACGATAGGGACCGGCGTGACGACCTCCCACCCGTCCTGGATGCGCCCGAGCCGCACCTGCGACGCATACGCAGACGTGAGGAGGACAAGATCCTGCGGATTGACGCTCGACTCGGCGTAGATTGTAGCACGGCGGGCCCCCTGTGCGGCGGCATTTACGAGCCAGTAGCTCTCCGTTCCCGTCTGCGTGCGCGTCGGGAACGGTGTGATCATCGAGTCGGATCTCAGCGAGTAGATGTTGAGATCGAGAGCGAAGTCGCGCGACCCGATAATGCCGGCATAGCGGCTGCCGACGGTCTCGTAGCGCCGCGGGTCAAGCGACCACATGGACTCCGGGTCCTCAACCTGAAGCGTGAAGCAGTACTTCGACCGGAGAGCAAGGAGCTCCTTCACATCGACACCGAGGTAGCTGCGAAGCTCAGGTGCGCTGAGATTGTCCATGATCGTCACCGTGACGCCGAACCCGGGTTTTGCCCTCCGAACAGAGTCGACGAGAGCGAGGAACGTGTCATGGAGCCGCGCGATTGTGCGGACGCGGAAGTTCACAAACAGAGAGAGGGATGCCTGGTCATTCCTCCAGTACCGGGGGGAAGCCGGGTCAAGGAGTTCTGCGGGATCGAAGCCGAACTCATGCCGGAACTGGTTCCGGGCGGACGGGTGGAAGGGGCTCATGAGACGGGGGTCCCTCACGCCGCGCCCCGATTCGAAGTAGAGCTCGGCAAGATTCACACCATCCCAGTCGTAGGATGCGAGGAACCTCCGCTCGTAGTCGACCACAGCGGCCAGGCACCCGGGGTCGGTGAGAGCCACGGGGTAACGCCAGGAGGGGCGAACGTCTTCACCCCGGTAGTTCTTCTCCCGCCATTCCGGATGGTCGTTCCAGAATTTCTGGCTCACCTGGGGCAGCTCGAGCCAGGCGTAGACGAGGATGCCATTCGCGTGCGCGACACGGATGAGCCGCGCGTAGTCATAGGTGTATTTCGCGTACTCCTGCCACCCTGCGACATTGATGACACGGATGCCTGCTGCCGCCCACCGTGTCGCGAGCTGCTCAATGCTGATGGTGTGTCGGTACCCGGGGTCGAAGTACATCTCAAGCTGGTCGCGCCGCACGATAGGACGAAGGGAGAGAAACTTCTCAACGTACTGGATGAGGTACGGGTAGCGGCTGTAGCCCCCCGTGCTTGTGGGATCAAACCGCGTCCCGAAGAAGATGAACTTTCCGTCGCCGTACTCCCTCCCGATCACCACGGGCAGCTGGGTGCGATCGTCTGTGGCGAACAGCTCGTCGTCGCGAAGCGTCTCGAATTTGTTCATCACCTCTCCGCGTCGCCAGCGGAGGAGCTCCTCGGGGAAGAGGCGGTCACGGACGCGGTCAACGCGCACCGCAGCATCGAGGAACTTCACGCCGAGCTCTGCTGCGACGGGGTTCCTGAAGTCTGTGATGAGGTTCCCACCCTGTTCGACGTAGGACCGGAGAACCTCGACCTGGTCGTCCGTAAGGGTGTCGGTGACGTTGTAAGGCACGAGCACGATATTGTAAGGGCCGGGGCGCAGCGCCGCCTGCGGCGTGACGACGGCGCTGTCGACCGGAATGTTGAGCACCCGGAAGACACCCGAGAGGCTCGACTGGTCATTGAGTGCGCCGCCGCTGGCACGCGGGTCGTAGAGAAAGAGAACGATCGCGGGGGCATGAGGCGGTTCCGACTTGAATACACGCTGGAAGAATTTGGAGGCCTCGAACCTGACTTTCTCCCAGAACGAGAGGGTGCGCTCGTGGTACTCGGTTGGTTCGGCCGCGTAGATCCATTTCGGATCGAGTTTAATCTCCCGCTGCACAACGCCGCTTCGACGGTCGGGCGACACCTCGCGGCGGGCCACCTCTCCGTTCTCGTTGAAGAAAATCTCCCGGAGGTACTGCTCGTCGAGCCGGATACTGATTAAGGCGCTGCCGCTCACGATTGCGCGATCGTCGAGCGTCACAGTGTTCGTGCTGTCCCTGAGATCAATGTAGGTGTAGCCGAGATTCTCAATGCCGTCGACGAGCCGCTCGAGGACGGAAAGGTCGAGGAACGGGTGGAAGAAGGCAGTTGCGAAACCGTCGCGCACCGCGAGGTTCGCCTTCGCGAAACCAATGAGACGGTCGACCGTTTCCTCTTCCTTTTTCAGGTCGCTTTCCATCGGGACGTACCCGAGGTTTTCCGGGTAGATCCGCTGCCCATACATATCACGAAAGATCACGTACGGGAAATACTGGCTTTCGTCGGTGCGGTCGAGGACGAGACGCTGTTCAATGGCAGTAGTGAAGTGGGACGCGAAGACCTGGTAGTCGATTGTCGACGCGGTGTAGTGCGGCGTCTCCCAGGCGATCGGGTACACGCCGTTCTTCATGCATTCGAGGATGCCCTCGCGGATCTTCCGTTCGACATAGTCCTTCGAATCGACGGGGAGCGTGTTGTCCCGGCTCTCGTCCCAGAACTCGTAGTCGGTAGTCGTCTCGCCGCGGTACTGGTGCGTAGTCCCGTGCATGACGATCGACCCGCCGTGCTCCATGATGTAGTGAAGAGCATCGACGTAATCCGGTTTCTCCGACATCGCTACACGCATGCCAGCCGCGGGATTCACATAGAACGGGACGACACCGACGAGGAACGGGACGTGGCGTGAAGAGAGAATGTCGGCAACGGCCCTGAGCTGGCCCGGATCCGAAAGGGGATTCGTGTCCTCAATCCTGATGAGTGCGGAATGTGAGACGGGATGATTCTCACCGAGGATGTCGTGGAGCATATCCGCGAAAAGGAGATACCGGTCCGCCTCGGTGGCATAAGAGAATGGTGAATCGACGACGTACCAGAAACTGCCGCTCCGGACGATGTACGGGATCCGCACCCGCCGCCGCGACGAGATCGCCGTGGCCAGAACGGCACACCGGCCCGGGTCGGTGATCCGGATGACGGCTGCGTTCGGCTCGGTCTTTGTAAACGTTCGACCGTTCCCTTCGACCGCGTCGTACACGGTCGCCGTATCGAATCGCACATACGCAAAACCGTACCGCTTCCCGAGGTCAAAGGAGCCGGCGAACCGGCCCATGCCTGTGTTGATCCACACAAACGGGCGGCTTGTGTTGTAGACATCCTGCAAGAACTTCTGAGGAGGAACGTCCCGGCGCGTAAATCCGATGTAGAAAGTGATGTCGTATCGATCGAGATCGCCGGTCTGGTATCCGCTCACCGATTGGACGTCCGGCTGCACACGGAAATGACCCATGAGCTGCCTCAACTGGCGCGCGTCCCCGAGGCCCCCCGTGAACTGATTCGTGCCAAGCTCGTAGAGGATAAGCACCTTTTTCTGGCCCGGATCATTCGCTGAGAAAACCGGAAACGAAACAAGAACGGACAGGAGGAGAACCGCGGGGCCCTTGCGGAACATCTGCAACCTCGTCTTTCAGTCGGCAAACGGATCGGAACCATGGAACTCCGACGGCCGCCTTCTGCGGAGCCCGAGCTCGTACCGGAGCGCCTCGACTATCCTCTCCGATGCCCTGCCGTCACCGTACGGGTTCACTGCTGACGCCATGGCGCGGTACTCTGCACCGCCGCGGAGAAGCCTTGACGCAGCCGAGAAGATCTTCGCCTCGTCGAGGCCGACAAGCTTCGCGGTCCCAGCCCGGACCGCCTCCGGCCGTTCCGTGACACGTCGCATCACGAGAACCGGCTTGCCCAGCGACGGCGCTTCCTCCTGCACTCCTCCTGAGTCTGTGATCACGAACAGGCTGAGGTTCATCAGGTTCACGAAGTCCTCGTATTCGAGCGGCTCAACAAGGTGGACGTTCTCAATGCCGGAGAGCTCGCCCCGGACGACATCCTGAACGATCGGATTGAGGTGAACCGGGAAGGCAAAATCCGTCCGCCTCCCCGCAGGTGATTCGGCGAGGCGTCGTATCGCACGGCACGCGGCACGCATCGGCCGACCCCAGTTTTCCCGCCGGTGACTCGTGATGAGGACGAGTTTCCTCCCGTCATGGCGGACGCGTTCCGCGACACGTGCGAGGTCGCGGGTTTGAAATGTGTAGTCCTTCTTCACGGCCTCCCGGAGCGCATCGATGACGGTGTTGCCGGTGATGTAAATATGCTCTCTGCGAATGTTCTCTCGGAGGAGTGCGCGCTGTGCGGTAAGGGTTGGGGGAAAATGGAAATTGGTGAGGACGCTCGTAAGCCGCCTGTTGATCTCCTCCGGGAAAGGATTGAACCGGTCGTCGGTGCGCAGTCCGGCCTCCACGTGTCCGACGGGGACACGGTGGTAGAATGCGACGAGACTCCCAAGAAACGTCGTCGTCGTGTCCCCCTGGACGAGGACCGCATCGGGTTTGACTTTCCCGAACACTTCTCCGAGCCGCTCCACACCGCGCGCCGTGATCTGCTCGAGCGACTGCTGCGGAAGCATGATGTCAAGGTCGAAGTCGGGTTCAACGCCGAAGACGTTCAGCACCTGGTCGAGCATGTGCCTGTGCTGCGCCGTCGCGATGGAGACAACCCTGAACTCCTTCGGACATCCTTGGAGGGCTTTGATAACTGGTGCGAGCTTGATCGTATCTGGACGCGTGCCGAATACGACGGCGATAGTCAGCAACGGGGCCTCCTCGACGATGTGAGCGCAGCAGGTTCGTTTGCGCCTGTGCCACCGCGCGGGATACAAGCTGCGCGGTCGCGCAGGCGGGCAGGAAGTTCATGGGAACAGCACTCGCAAATCGCTGAAAATATACTCCATCACCTTTCGAGATACAAGGCAGTTGCCCCAATCCGATTTCCGCCGCCAGGCGCTGCGGTTTAATTGCCACTAAAGAAGTTTATGAGTAAATTGGCATCTAGAGGGAAACGGGATGACGCGCATGGCTCAGAGCGAGGCCCGGGCATGGGGGGATGCCATGGCGGTTTTATCGCCTGTGGCGGCACCATCCCGCAGCTGTGAAACGCTGAGCGTGCCGGGCCATGTCCACGGTCTATGACCGCGCACCAGCACGTCTGTTTGGACCGGTCGCGTCAGCCGTTGTGCTCATGCAGACATAACCCCGAGGGGTTTCGATGACCACGTTTGCAGTCTTGAGTTCTCTATTCGACTACTTTGGATGGGCCGCTCCTGTCATCGGGCTCTTCGTCTTCAGCCACTTTGTCAGCCTCCGCCGGGGTCGGAGCACGGGGAGGGGACGGATCCTCAGCGGCGCCGCCATTTTCTCGCTGTCATTCCTCTTCAGCGCGTGGTTCCTCCTCAACCCCGGCCAATTCGATCTGCCATTTCGCATTGCACTCAGGGTCGCTTCTCTCTTCGGGATTGTGCTTATCGTTGGCGGGGGAATGAAGGCCGACGCCGAGACGAAGTTCGTCAGGGTCAACCTCCGCCCATGGCTCCTCGGGTTCGTCGCGGCGGCTGCTGTTCTCACGCTTGCCTCTTCCCTCCTCCATCGTGAGTCGGCTGCCGGGACGGTCGAGGTGCTTCTCTACAATGCCGAAGCATCTCTTCTTCTCTCACTCTATATCGGGACCGGGCTGTTCATCCGCCGAAACACGTCTCCGCACCGTGCGCTTTCAGCATACTTTCCCTTCGCCGGCGCTGCTCTTGTCATTGTCGCCCCGGTAGCGATGACGGCACTCTTGGGTTCGGAGATGTACGCGGAAGGGCACACGCTCATCCGTTTCTTTCTTTCAATTCCATCCGCGCTGGCGGCGGTCCTCTATTTCCGCGCGACGGCAGAGTTCCTGAAACACAGGTATCCAGAGATCGCAAAGAGCCTCCCCGACACGCCGGTCTCCCGCTACGAGCACCTCCTCTGGAAGCGGTTCCTCGTCTTCATCGCCCTCTCGGTCCTCCTCCTCGGAATCGGCGGGGTTATGTTTTTCGAGAACGTCACTGCGAACAGGCGGAGCATCCAGGATATCTACCTCGGGGAGCAGCAACGGCTCGCGGAGAGTGTATCCGCCAATTTCCAGTCGCTCGTTGAGGCGATCATCAGCGACTTAGGCCAGCTCGCTTCACGAAGGAGCGTGCAGGAGATGCGGCGTGACTCGCTCCGTGTCCTCTTCGATGAAGCGATGATACGATGGCATCGCCTCGCGACAGGATTCTCGCGTGTCGATGAGAACGGAATCCTGAGATACACCTACCCGGACGACAAGAGCGCGCTTGGGAAAGACCTGAAACAGCAGTCACATATCCAGCGTCTCCTCGCGGAACGCGATACCGTCATGAGCGATCCCTTCCAGGCAGTCCAGGGATACCGTGCTATCGTGATTCACGTCCCCGTTTTCAGGACGCCCCCCGGGGGCGGCTCCCCGGCATCGTTCGCCGGTTCCGTCGCAGTCCTCCTCCAGCCAGACGGTTTTTCCCAGACGGCCTTCAAGAACGCGCGCTACTTCTCGCCGAACCCCCTTGCCGCCATCAATGAGCGCGGCCAGCTCATCGCCTCAAGCGACAGCACGGAGGTCGGATCAAGAGCGGACGTGTTTCTCCGTTCTGTGTTCGGTGAATCGGAGAACCCCGACTCGCTGCGCACCGTTCTCCCCCTGCTGGCACACACTACCACGACGCAGTTCATCCCGGTCCGAAGGGATCGTCTCGATTTCGCACCGAGGTTCATCGTGGCCGTCCCGGTTCAGATCGCGGGAAAGCTCTGGGGGGCGATCATCATCCCCGTCCGTGGCGGCGACGTCCTCTCCCGCTACAACTCGGTCTTCACACGGCAGCTCGTCGTCCTCGGGGTCCTCCTTCTTATCCTCTTCGCCCTCACGACAATCATCATCGTCATTTACTACGGATGGTCTCAGTTCCTAAAGTCCGAGCTCACCCACCAGCTCGATGTCATACGGGAGACAGAGAACAAGTACGAGGATCTCGTCCGCCACGCAGTTGTCGGGATCTACGAGTCGACTCCCGACGGACGGTTCCTTTCCGTCAACCCCGCTCTCGTGTCGATGCTTGGGCATTCCTCCGGCGAGGAAATGTTGAAGCTTGACATCCCTCAGGATGTGTGCCTCGACCCGGGGGAGTGGGAGCTGTTCAAGCAGGCGGTCGAAAGCGAAGATGCAAGGGGCATCCGGGCACATCTTAAGCAGAGGGACGGCACCGTGATTTTCGCGCGGCTCTACGGCCGCACTGTGCATGACACCGCGGGGCGAGTCATAAGGTATCAGGGCTTCGTCGAGAACGTCACGGAACAGCAGCTCGCGCGCCTCCGGCTCGAAGAATCGGAGCGCCGGTACCGCGGCCTCTTCGAGACGAATCCCGCCGGACTTTACGTGAGCACGCTCGACGGACAGATTCTCCAGGCGAATGAGTCGTTTGCGCACATACTCGGCTGTGAGAGCGCCGCCGAGGTGAAAACCCTCTCCGCAGAGACGTTCTATGGCAAACCTGAGGGTCGGGAGGAATTTCTCAAAAAGCTCAATCGCGACGGTGAAATCCGGCATCTCGTTCAGGAGGTGAAGAGAAAGGACGGGGCCACCGTCCATGTCCTCGAAAATGCCGAGTATGTCACGAATCCAGAGGATGGGACACAGCTCATCCGCGGGGCGCTCTTCGATATCACGGAGCTGGTCGATCTCCAACGGCATGCGGAGATTCACCAGAGACTGACACAGGGATTGAACGATATCCTGGTAGCCGCCCTGGAAGAGAAGGGGCTCGACACGTTCCTGGAGAGATCTCTCCAGGCTATCGGTGCGAGGGCCGGAGTGGATTACGCCTGCATCGCCCGCGCCCAGGAAGGCTCGGAGGGACGATGCTTCTACACGTGGACCTCGGCGTCCATCAGCGGAGACAGGGAACCGTGTGGCTGCGAGAGCGCGGTACGCATAGTCATGGACCAGGTCAGGAACGGTGAACCGTTCGCTGCTCTCAGGGACGAAGCTCATGTTCCGGAGGACCTCCGGGGACTCCTCGCCGAGCGCGGGCTCGGCGCCGTTCTCGCCTTCCCTCTTCTCGTCAACCAGCAATTCTGGGGACTCATCCAGTTCGCCGACAGACAGAGGGCGCGCCGGTGGGAGGGTGACGAAGTACAGCTCCTCCGATCCATCGCGCAGGTCATATCGACGGTGATCGCGAGGGAGAGAGAGGCGGAAGCGCGCCGACGGTCAGAGGATCAGCAGCAGAAATTCCTCTCCGCCTTCGACCAGCTGAGCGAGTCTGTTGTCATCACCGACCGCGACGGGATCATCCAGTACGTGAACCTCGGTTTCACCCAGGTGACAGGGTATGAGAAGTCCGAGGCACTCGGGAAGACGCTCAACATCGTCGAGAGCGGAGCGCATGACAGGGAGTTCTACCGGAACCTTTGGGGCACCATCACGGCGGGGAAGACATGGAGGGGACGGCTCCAGAACCGCCGCAAGGACGGATCGCTGTACTGCGAGGACAAGGTCATCGCTCCCGTTTTCGACGCCTCAGGATCGATCACGCATTTCGTCGATGCGGGGCGCGATGTCACGCTGCAGATCGACCTTGAGAACCAGCTCATGCAGGCACAGAAGATGGAGTCGATAGGCCTCCTCGCGAGTGGGGTCGCCCATGATTTCAACAACCTCCTTGGCGGCATCCTCGGCTACGCCTCATTCATGAAGACGGTGCTTCCGCCGAAGGACTCGATCTACCGCTACGTCGACACCATCGAGCGGAGCGCAACGCGCGCTGCCGAGCTTACGTCTCAGCTCCTCGCCTTCGCACGAGGCGGGAAGTACGATGTGAAGCCGGTGAACCTGAATGCGATCGTCGGGGAGACACTCGAGATCGTGAGTCACTCATTTGATCGGTCGATCGAGATCGAGAGCCGCCTCGATGCCACCCTCCCGGCCATCGAAGCCGATGCCGCGCAGCTCCAGCAGGTCATCATGAACCTTTGCGTGAACGCAAGGGATGCGATGCCGTCCGGCGGGAAGCTCCTCATCGAGACCGAGCCGTTCTTCGTCACGGAAGATTTCGTGAGGCTCCACGTGGAGGCGCACGAAGGTCTCTACGTCCGTCTCTCCATCAGTGACATTGGCCAGGGGATGGATCAGAAAACGCTGCGGAAGATATTCGATCCGTTCTTCACGACGAAGGAGAAGGGGAAGGGAACGGGGCTTGGGCTCGCAACCGTCTACGGCATCGTGAAGAACCACGGCGGGTTCATCCGTGTGTACAGCGAAGTCAGCAAAGGAACGGCCTTCCGAATCTACTTCCCTGCAGGCGAGGTCGCCGAACAGACGACGACCAAGGAGGAGAAAGCCGCCGCGGGAAGCCGCGGGTTCGAACTCATCCTCGTCGTTGACGACGAAGAGCTCATCCGCGACCTCGTGAAGGACGTGCTCCAGACGTACGGATACCGTGTCCTTCTGGCAGCCGACGGCGAGGAGGCAGTCGCGATGTACCGGAAGCACAAGGACGAGATCGCACTTGTCATTCTTGACATGGTCATGCCGAAACTCGGCGGGCGGGAAACCTTCCTGAAGCTCAAGGAGGCGAACCCGAAGGTGAAAGCGCTTCTCTCGACCGGGTACAGTCAGAACGATCGAGCCCAGGAGATTCTCAAGAGCGGCGTGCTTGGATTCCTCCAGAAACCGTACCAGGCACAGGAACTCGCCGCGAAGGTACGGACCGTCCTCGACGCGACCCACTATTGACACAAATGCGGTCCCACTTCCGGCGGATCCCCTTCCGACAAGATCCAGGCTTTCGCAGCGCCGGCGCTATTACCTCCCGAGCGTCATGAGGTAGTCGATCACCGCATTAAGTGTGTCGGGGGGTAATGAGGCGAACGGCGGCATAATGCTGTTCCCGAATGCCTTCGGATTCCTCAGGTATTGTTCGAAGAACTTCCTGTCGTGCCCTTCACTCCCGATCCCACTCAGGTCGCCGCCAATCTGTCCCCCATTCCCGCTTATGGTGTGACAACTGAGACACGGAATCTTCTTCGACATCAGGAGCTCCTTGCCCAGCTCCGGGTTTGGTTTCTTCGAAGGTGCGGTTTTCAGCGAGACCAGATACGCGGCGAGACTCTCGAGCTCAACGTCGGGCAGCTTCTGGAACTGCGGCATGACGGGATGACTGAACTTTCCAGGATTCTTCAGGTATTCTACAACCTGCTGCGCCGGGCGTTCCTTCGCACCATAGTTGGAGAGATCAATACCGCCTGCCTTCCCCTGTCCGTTGATGACATGGCACCGGAGGCAGGCGACTTTCCTGTCGACAATGAGCTCACGTCCGAATTCGGCGCTGGCGTGAACCGATGCCGCCGAGATCGGGGACGACACTTGGGGGGCGAGCGTCACCACACCGAGAGAAGCAGCGTACTCTGCGAGGTCGTGGGTCTCCTCCGGTTTCAGCGACCCGCCGTACGCAGGCATGATGTCGTTCCTGTGCTTCGCCGGATCAGCGATGTAGGATTCGAGGTACGCGACTGACTTGTTCTGCTTGCCGAACGCACTGAGATCCGGGCCGACGCTTCCGCCTGCACCGTTGATGGTATGACACTCCAGGCAGTCCACCTTCCTGCTCGAGACCATCTCCATCCCGCGCTGCGCCGATGCCTCGTCGACCGCCACCGGCCCCGCCGCTATCACCCCGGGACCGGCTGGCAGGTTTGCCGCGTACGTGAATCCGACCCACGCCAGAAGGACGAGCCCGCTAAACCCGATCGCCCCTCTCCGGGAGGCGAGGGTCCGGAGCGTCGAGCGGTCGACGAAGGGGAGCGACCAGAGAACGATGACCGCCACAAGCGGGATACCCACGCTTGCGAGGATCTCCCACCGCCCCGGGAAGAATTTCAGAAGCTCGAAAAGAAAGAGGAAGTACCAGGCCGGGCGCGGAAGGTATGAAACGTCCGTCGGGTCAGCCTTTTCCCCGAGCTCCGCCGGTGAGACGACGGCCAGGAGCGAGATGACGATAAAAAGGAGGAGCGAGAAGGTCGCGTCGCGTGCGAACTGGTTCGGCCAAAACGGTTGCGTCGGTTTCTGCAGGTCGCTCGCAAGGGTTGTGACGCCGTTCCGGCGAAAGAGGATGAGGTGAAGCAGGATTAAGAGTATGAGAGCGCCCGGAATAATGAAGACATGGATTGAGTAGAACCGGGTGAGTGTAAGCGGACCGAGATCCGCTCCGCCACGCAGGAACCTCATGATGAAGTCGCCGACAAACGGCACAGTCCCCATGATGTTTGTCCCCACCTGCGTCCCCCAGTATGCCGCGTTGTCCCACGGGAGAAGGTACCCGGTGAACGCCATGCCGAGGACAAAGAGGAGGAGGAGCGAGCCGACAAGCCACATTGCTTCGCGCGGCTTGCGGTACGCCCCCCATATGAACGTCTGCGCCATGTGGACGAAGACGAGGACCACCATGAAGCTCGCACCCCAGTAGTGAAGTCCCCTGATGTATTTCCCTCCGTTCAGATCCTCCATAATGTATCTGACGCTCTCGTACGCCGTCGCAAGCGAGGGGGTGTAGTAGAAGGCGAGGAACACGCCGGTCACGGCTTGCAGGATGAAGGCGAAGAGAACCGCGCTGCCGAACACGTAGCGCCATCGAGCCCCTCCCGGAATGTCCTCCTCCAGGTAGTCTTTCACCGCCGTTGCAAACCCAGTGCGGTTGTCGATCCATTCAAGAAGCTTCATTCCAACCTCCCCATCAATAGGAAATCAGAATCTGCTTTGGCTCGCCAGCCTGAAAGACTTTCCACTCTACGCTGAGGCTTCCCTGGTCGTCGACCATATACGGAAGCCGGTCAAGCGGACGCGGTGCTGGACCGCCTATCACGACCCCCTCGACGGCAAATGAGCTCTGGTGGCACGGACAGTGGAACTGGTTCTTTCCCTCGTTGTAGTTGTAGTAGCAGCCGGCGTGCGGACAGATGGGAGAGTAAACGACGAGGTCGAGTTTCGACGAACCCTCGGGTGCATCGTTGATGACCCACACGTACCTGTTCACCTTTTCAGTCATGTAGGCGGCCGACTGGTCCATCACGAACGAGAGTTTCCGCACCTCGCCGGGTTTCATGCCAGCGACGGATCCGACGGTCTGCCATCGTTTCTTCCCCGGGACCCCGAAGATAGGTGAGATGAGGTAGCGCAAAGACTGTATCCCGACGACAATCGCGATGACGGCTCCCGATACGATGGTGATTGCTCCAAGGGCTCTGCGGCGCGTCATACCATGCCGTCCGGGAGATGCCGATTCAATCGGGGAAACCGGTCCCGCCGGTCCTTCCGTAGAGTGAGGATGCGGCGAATCAGCCATACCTTTCTCCTTCCGATGGTAGTTCTGGTCCGAATTCTGTTTTGCAGCTGATACAGAAGGAAACGCCGCGCATGTGTCGGTGCATTATGACTTCACGATCCACAGTTTCGTCTGCGGCCGTGAGAGAAACCTGCATCCTTCACCGGTCACCACGACCTCCTCCTCGATCGTCGCGACGCCGAACCCTTCCACGGTCAACCGGGGCTCGAGAGTGTATACCTGTCCCGCCTCGACGGGCATGAAGGGAAGATTGCCGTACCTCTCCCACTTCGGTGCGAGGAGACCTCCCCCGTCATGCGCGATTCTTCCGATCTGGTGCCCGAGCGCGTGCGGGTACTCGCTGAAGCCGCGTGAGACAATGTACTCTCGCGCAACCGCGTCGACTTCGTGCCCTGGGGCGCCGGGCTTCAGGAACGCGGCGGCCTTCTTGATTGAGTCGCGGATCACGTTGAAGCCGCGCGTGACCTCCCCAGGCGGGCGGGCCTCGCCCCTGCGGAGGACATACCAGGTGCGTTGAAGGTCAGAGGCGTATCCTTCGAGCTTAATGCCGAAGTCAATGTTGACGATATGGCCCGGTGCGATCTTCCGGTTCGTCGGCCCCGCATGCGCTCCAGCCGACTCCGGTCCGGTGAAGACTGAGGGACAGTACTCGGGGTCCCACGCCGGCCCCACGCCGAGCTTCTCCATTTGCCGCTTCAGGAAGTCGGCAACATCGAACTCCGTCTTCCCGGGTCTGATGAATCGCGTCACGCCGTCGATGAGCATCAACGTTTCCGCAATCGCGCGCTTCATGAGCTTAAGCTCCGATGACGATTTCCTCCCTCGAAGCGCCGCGATGATGTCCTCTGAAGAAACAAGCCGGTGCACGAAGGGAGTTTCCTTGAGAATGTCGATGAGCTGAAGGTACATCCCGTGCGTCAGGCCGTCTGCAAGAACGCTGTTGACGGAGAAGTTGACCGCGATCTTTCCGGGGTTGAGCCTCGTCAGACACTGGAGGAGCGGTTCACGGACGGACTGAACATAGCCCGTCACCTCGGTGAAAATGCCCTTCGTCTTCAAGTTCGCGACATCGAGACTCCCGGCGATTGCGATAGCCCCGCCGGATGCTGTGAAGACAAACGCCGTCTGCCATGTGACGGAGGTGTCGATGACGATGTCGATGGACGGGTCTTTGATTGTGTCGCTCTCACGGACAAAGATGAGCCATGCGTCGATATTCTTTTCGCGGAGGATTTCGGAAGTCTGCTCGATCTTTTCGGAGAGGATAGGTTTCATAGCTGAACCCTTTCAAAAGGAAGCGGTCACGACGATATGAGGGAATGTAGCATTTTGTGTGAGAAAACACAAAACTCACACATGAACGTCCGCTGAATCAGGAAACCAAAAGCTACGTTCAAACATGAGTCAACGGCGGCTCCTCATGCCCGTCCGCACTCTCCTCCGGGAGATCCGCAGAGAGCCGGCGTTCATGGGCAAGGAGGCTCATGCAGGAACAACGCGATTCGCTCTGCCGCCGTTCCAGCTTCGCTCAATCCATTTTATCTCTCATTTTCCTATATTTCTTGTATGCAGACTCACAGGAGAACCCTCGAGCTTCTTGTCCGGGAGATCGCTCCCGATCTCATTGGGGGTATTCTGATCGACGCCTTCTCGTCGCACTTTGACGAACTCGTGCTCAGCTTCGAAGAATCCGGCCGCAGGAAGAGCCTCTGCGTTTCCTGTACCCCGAACTCGAATGCCATCTACCTGAGGGAGGAGGTTCCTCATCCGCGAAGGAACTCCGTGCGATTCTTTCATTCCCTCTTCGGCACCCCCGTCGCTGACGCTGCCCTCCATCCCTCGGATCGTGTCATACTCGTGAAATTTCCCAATGGGGAGGACATCGCCGTTGCTTTGCTCGGTGCACAGGCGAATGTCGTGAGGCGGGATGGAAGCGGCATTGTCGCCGAAGCGTTCAAGAAGCCGAGGTCGGTGCAGGGGGAGCTTCTTCCCATCCGCGAGGAGAAAAGCCGGACCGAACTCTCGCCCGAGCAGTTTGCAGAACCGGCCAGGCAAACGACATTCACGCTCGTGCAAGCCCTCAAGAATCAGTTCGGGCATCTCGGCAACCTCCTCATCCGGGAGGTCATCTTCCGCTCCGGCGTCGATGGAACACGGCACTGCCGCGATCTCTTGCCGGACGAATGGAAGATCGTCGCGCGCTCCGCGGCAGACATAGCCAACGAGCTTGAGTCCCCGCAGCCGCGCGTCTATCTGGAGAAAGGCGTCCCTGTTCGCTTCTCGATCATTCCCCTTTCGCAGTTCGCGCATTGTGAAGCCCGTGAGTTTGATACCGTCAACGCTGCCGTCCGTTTCTTCGTTACGAGATCCCGCGGGGCCGCTGATTTCGAATCAAGCCGGCGGCAAATTGGATCACGCCTCAAGAGTGAAGAGCTGCGTCTGGCCTCCACGATCGAAAAGGTCTCAGAGGAGCTCGCTCAAAGCTCACGCGCCCGGGAATATGAGAAGTATGGGGTGCTCCTGAAGGCGCATCTGCCGGAGATCCCTCTCCACGCCGTTTCCGTCACACTGACTGACGATTTCTCTTCCGCGGATGAGCCCCCCGCGTCCGTCACGATTCCACTCGAACCGAACCTCACTGCCGCGCAGAACGCCGACCGCTGGTTCGAGAAAGCGCGGAGCGCCCGGGTAAGACGCCGCGAGCAGGCAGAGCGGCTTCCGCGTCTCCGCGCGTTGTTTGACAAGGTGCGGGAAGCGCTCGAAAAGCTTTCAGCGGTGAATGATGCCGGCGGGCTGAAGGAGTATCAGCACGAGACCAGGCCGCTCGTGACCGCGCGGACCGCACAGCGGTCCGGCGAGCCGGGCCTTCCCTACCGGCGTTTCGTGGTCACGGGGAATTACGAGGTCCTCGTCGGCAAGAGCTCGAAGGACAACGACGAGCTTACAACGAAGGCTGCAAAACCACATGACTACTGGCTCCACGCGCGCGGCGTGAGCGGCTCGCATGTCGTGCTGAAGGTGAAACGGAAGGGGGAGAAGCCGCCGAAGGAAGCGCTGCGAGAGGCAGCTCAGATCGCGGCGTACTACAGTAAGGCGAAGACATCATCGCTCGCGCCGGTGATCGTCACCGAGAGGAAGTACGTTCATAAGAAAAAGGGTTCGCCCGCGGGACAGGTTGTCGTCGACCGGGAGGAAGTGCTTCTTGTGAAGCCCCGCCGGCCGGTGGACGACGGAGTTGGATCCGAACCATGAGCCCAGAGCCGCCGACCGGACACCGACTCCAATTGCTCACAAAAGAGGGAGGATTCTCTCCATGCCACGGAAACAGTTTGCACCTCGAGCGGCCACGCGCGCGTTGCACGGCAGGACATTCGGTGCATTTGACGCGCCGGTCGTCGAGCCGGTCGTCCAGTCGGTGACGTACCGCTTCGCAAACTCATCCGAAGTGGTGCGCTACGCCGAAGGGGACGAGAGCGTCTATCTCTACTCCCGGTACAGCAACCCGACGACACACAAGCTCGAGGAGGTTCTCGCCGCACTCTCGAACGTTGAGTCGGCCCAGGTCTTCTCATCGGGGATGGCAGCAATCACCACGACCGTTCTCTCGCTCGCGCCGCAGGGAAGCGAGATCGTAAGCGGGCCTTCGCTGTACGGAGGGACGTACCGTTTCTTCAGGGACATCCTTCCGCACCACGGTGTGAACGTCTCCTACTTCAACCGTCGGAGGCTCGAGTCGCTTGGGCGGCTTATCACGAAGAGGACAAGGATCGTCTACTTCGAGACGCCGACCAATCCGACCCTCTCGCTCGTTCCGATCGCGAAGCTCGTGGACCAGGTCCGTGCCGCGGAGAAGAGACTCCGGACGCGAATCGTTATCGTCGTCGACAACACGTTCGCAACGATCCTCAACCAGGACCCGTTCGCGCTCGGCGTCGATGTCGTCGTCGAAAGTGCAACGAAATACCTCGGGGGACACCACGACGTGCTCGCCGGCGTCGTCACCGGCCCCGCGCAGCTCCTCTCCGGGATCCGCGCGTATGCGAAGCTTCTCGGCGGGACGCCCGATCCTTTCGCCTCGTTCCTCCTCCATCGGAGCCTGAAGACGCTGCACCTTCGCATCCGGTGCCAGAACGAGAGCGCAATCGAGCTTGCACGCTACCTTGAGGGACTTCCTAAGGTGAAGCGCGTCCTTTACCCCGGACTCCCTTCGCACCCTGACCACGCAATCGCGAGGGAACAGATGAGGGGGTTCGGTGGGATGATCACCATCGAAGTCCCGGGCGGCCTCAAAGGTGCGATCCGGGTCGCCGATTCGCTTCGCATTGCCGTGAACGCGACAAGTCTCGGAGGGGTTGACACACTCGTCAGCATCCCGGTGATCACATCACATGTCAACATGTCGAAGAAGGAGCTGGAACGCCACGGTGTGAGCCCGGGAATGCTCCGCATCTCGGTCGGCGTCGAGGACGTCGAGGACCTGAAGGAGGACTTCGACCAGGCGCTGAAAAAACTGTAGCTCCTCTCACGGATCCGCCCGGGGACACGCACATTTTTCCTCCCGCTACTTGACAAACTCCTTTCAAGCTGTTATATTATGTATGTACATATCTACAATTATTCATATATCTATGAACGACCTTTTCCGGGCACTCGCAGACCCTACTCGGCGGAACATCCTTCAGCTCCTGAGGCAGCGGGACATGACTCCCTCGGAGCTCCTTGCGAGGATCGAGGTCTCCCAGCCCACCCTTTCCCACCACCTTGACATCCTCAAGAGGGCGGGCCTCGTGGAGGCGCAGCGGGAGGGCCAATTCATCCGGTACTCGCTCAACATGAGCGTCTTCCAGATGGCCGTTGAATATATGCTTGGATTCACGAAGAGAAAGGTCACCCGATGAAATGGAGTCTCAAACGGGAAATCCTCCCGCTCTGCATCATCGTTGTGTTTGCTGCAATCGCCGCGTATTCCTATAGCAGCCTGCCGGATCTCGTCCCTTCGCATTTTGGTTTCAGCGGACAGCCGGACAGTTTCTCCCCGAAGGGAACCTTCGTCCCTCTCATGGCTGCGAGCATAATCGGCTTGTACCTGCTCCTGACGTTCGTTCCACTCATCGACCCGTTCTGGAAGAGAATCCAGCCCCGCTACGGCGTCTTGCTCATCCTCCGCGACTTTGTCCTTGTCCTGCTTCTCTTCTTGTTCGTCCTGACAATCATCGCGGGACGAACGGGGCATCTGCCGACCTCAGCACTCGCAGTGGGATTCGGATTCTTCTTCATCTTCCTGGGCAACTACCTCCCCAAGCTTCCCCGAAATTTCTTCTTCGGCATCCGTGTGCCGTGGACGCTCGCATCGGAGACCGTCTGGAGAAAGACACACATCGTCAGCGGTCCGCTTACCGTCATCGCCGGCATCCTGGAGATCGTTCTCTCCCTCACCGGACTCAACTCGGGTATTGTCCTCGCCGTGACGCTCGTCCCGCTGTTCGGATACACAGCTCTCATTTACCCGTTTCACCTCTATAGGAAAATGCAGAAGGAAGGTGAAGGTGACTCCGGCGTGTAGGTAGTGTACCAACGCTGCCCACGAGAAACGAACATTCCAGGGAGGCATCCCATGAACGACACAATCCTCTTCAACGAAACACAGCGTTATCCCCCTGCGTGGGTTTTCGCTATCGCACTAATTCCAATCGCCTTTGCATGGTATGTCTTCATTTCACAGGTGCTCATCGGTCATCCGTTCGGCGCCCGCCCGGCATCGAACCTGACCGTATGGATCATCTTCCTCATCGCAGGAGTTGGTCTCCCGCTCCTTTTCTTCGTGATGAAGCTTGTGGTCACCGTGAGCCGGAGGACCATCTACATCCGGTTCATTCCGTTTCTTCGAAAGGAGATTCCCCTTTCCGATGTCAAGGCATGCAAGGTCCGCACGTACCGGCCCATCATGGAATTCGGCGGCTGGGGGATCAGGTGGGCATCAGGAAACCGATGGGCCTACACGATGTCAGGCTCGGCCGGCGTCCAGCTGGAGCTTCTCTCCGGGAAACGAATCCTCATCGGCTCAAGGAGACCGGATGAACTCCTGACGGCGGTCAACGCTGCGCGAACATAGCTCACTCGATAGTCAAAGGGTCTGAGGCAATGAAGAAAGCTCTTCTCGTTCTCTTCTTCTCTTCGGTCGGGATGATCGCGGCACAAATGAGGGATGTTGCGCCCGCCGGCGCCGAGAGCACAAAGGCGCAGCAGATCGTCGCGCTGATGTCACAGGGAGATTTCAGTGCGGCCGCAGCCGACTTCGACAGCACAATGAAGGCGAGGCTGCCGGCCGGGAAACTGGAGGAGCTCTGGAACTCGCTCACGGCGCAGATGGGAGCGTTCAAGGGACAGCGAGGGGTGCGGCAAACAACCGCTCAGCAGTACGTCAGGGTGTTTGTGACGTGCGAGTTCGAAAAGGCAACGCTCGACTTTCAACTCACGTTTACACCCGCACTAAAGGTGGCCGGCCTCTTCATCCTTCCGAGCCAGTCAGGCAGCGCATACATCCCCCCTCCCTACATGACCCCCGATGCATTCCGGGAGAGAGACGCAGTTGTCGGTTCCGGGGAATGGGCCCTTCCAGGGATTCTTTCCCTTCCCGCGGGAGACGGACCGTTCCCCGCGGTCGTTCTCGTCCACGGCTCGGGGCCCAATGACCGCGACGAGACCGTCGGCCCGAACAAACCGTTTCGTGACCTCGCGCTCGGCCTTGCTTCCCAGGGGATCGCAGTTCTGCGCTACGAGAAGAGGACACGGGAGCACGGGATGAAGTTCATCTCCCTTCTGAAGAACAGGTTCACAGTTGACGACGAGACGGTTGACGACGCGCTCGCCGCCGTGTCGCTCCTCCGCCGAACGGAAAGGATCGATCCGTCGAAGATCTTTGTCCTCGGTCACAGCCTCGGGGGCTCGATAATCCCACGCGTCGGCAAGCGCGACACCTCGGTAGCCGGCCTTATCGTGATGGCAGGTGCGACGCGGCCGATCGAAGATATTTACCTCGATCAGATGGAATACCTGCTTCCCATGCAGGGAATCTCCCCCGACTCCGTCCGGAGCCAGCTCGACGCCATCCGGCAGCAGGTCGCCCGGGTCAAGGACCCAGCCCTCTCGCCGGAAACACCGGGGTCCGATCTTCTCCTCGGGCTCCCTGCGTCATACTGGCTTGATCTTCAGAACTACCGACCGTCCACGGTCGCGGCAACCCTTCCGCAGCGCATGCTGATTCTCCAGGGCGCGCGCGATTATCAGGTGACGATGACGGATTTCGATGGGTGGAGGGTGGCTCTCTCGGCCCGACCTAACGTCACTTTCAAATCCTACCCCTTGCTCAACCATCTCTTCATGGAGGGAGAAGGGAAGAGCGTCCCTGCCGAGTACATGAAGGCGGGACACATCCCGGTCTACGTGATTGGCGACATCGCCTCCTGGATCACTCGGTAGCGGCCGGAACACATTCTCCCCCGGTATTGTTCAAGGTAGTGTCCCCGGGAGTTCCTCGGACAATCACTGCATCGACAATGCCGGCATCAAACACAACTACACACCTGAACCGCCTCGCACGTGAGAAGAAGGTCCAACCAAGTCATGAAGCGTTTCCCGTTGCCATGAAGTGGTCCCATCCCCGCGGAGGCAGCGCCACGCGCTCACCCTCCGTTGTGATGAACGTGAGACCGTTCTTCGCATCCACGATCCGGCCGATCACGGTTATGTCAATCCCCCTTTCCAGGAGTCTATACACTCCATCGTCGGCGACCGCAAACAGTATCTCGTAGTCTTCCCCCCCGAAGAGGGCGTACTCTGCCGGGTTCTCAGCGAACTTGGCTGCCACGGCACGTGTCGACGCCAGCAATGGCAGACTGCTCCCGACCACTTCCAACCCCACGTGGCTTGCCTCAGCAATTCTCCTTGCGTCGGATGCGACGCCGTCGCTCACGTCAATCGCGGCGCGAACACCCACATCGACCAGCGCCCGGGCGACGTCGAACCGCGGTCTCGGGACGAGATGCCGCTCAATGACCTCTTTGTAAGGTTCGAGGTTCGGTTGAAATCCATCCCTCGCCCCGCTCTCCAGGAAACGCCTCTTCTCCCGAGCAAGGATTCTGAGTCCGGCATGCGCACCGCCGCACGTCCCGCTCACGCAGAGAAGCTCTCCGGGGCGTGCAGCGTCACGCCGGAGCTCCTTCCCGATTTCCACGTCGCCAGTCATGGCGATTGATATCATCATGTTCCCCAGCGACGCCGACGTATCACCCCCGACGATTCTGCATCCATAATCGGTGCAGGCATGCCGTGCACCGCGGTAGAGATCCTCCATCATCTCGACGGAGATCTTCGAAGGAAGGGCGAGTGTCACGATCGCGTATCCCGGCTCTCCCCCCATCGCAGCAATGTCGCTGAGATTCGCGGCGATCGTCTTCCATCCCAGGTGCAGGAACGATGTGTAGGCAAGATCGAAGTGGATGCCCTCAACGAACGCATCAGCGGTGAGAAGAAGCCCCCGCCCCGCGCGCGGGCGGAAGAGAGCGGCGTCGTCGCCGATACCGATAAGAAGGTCAGAGGACGGAGCCGAGTCAGCAGCCGGCGATTCGATGATTTCACGAAGCCGGTCAACAAGGCCAAACTCACCGACTGTGGAAATGTGCGTGGATGACGGCATGGGGGGCTCCGGCCTCAAGTGGTTTTCTTGACGGCACATGCGACTGCCGTACAGAGGAGAGAGAAGGCGATCCTGAGGGACAGTCTCTCGCTGAGCCGATCCGGGATTTCTTCAATATACAGAACTTTAGCGACGCGAGTAAATCGGCTCGGAGAGAGTCACCAGCCGGAGAGAAGAGAGGAAAGAACCTTCTCATCCATACCTGCGACCGCAAAGCAGAGGATTTCACCGTTGACCCACACGACGACGCCCGAGCTGTCGCCGTTATTGCCGAGGTACCATTCGCCCCGATCGATGCTCGCGGTCACCGGCGGTGGAACGGCTTCAGTTGAGGAGCGGCAGACCTCAAGGCGGTTCATCTGCAGCATGTAGACGAAGACCATGTCGCGACGATAGAGCACCTCGGCGCACTGGACTCCGCAGTAACTTGTCACCCCGGCGCCGACAAGGTGGTATGAGTCGAAAATGGGAACATTGGCCCTGAAATCTACTTTGCCGCGGAGGAAATCTTTCACGCTGTCCGGATCCCTCGAGACGAACTCTAGAGGGGCTGTGCCGAGGCGAAGCGAATCGTAGTTTCGGATTGCGGCCGTCAGGACGTCTGCACTCGCTGTCCCCCTCCCGATCCGGAGCACCTCGGGCCTGAAGAGTATGATCGCCGCGACGGCAAGTACGAGAGCCGCGGCGGCAGGTATGAGCACGACCGGGCGAAAGGTGTGAAGAACTGGAATGTGCCAGTTGCGGCCCTTTTGTCCGCGCCGCATGGCTTGCGCGGAAGCGATGGAATTCAGGATTGCGTCGACGATGGATTGAGGTGCGGCGACCGGCTGGAGGTGCTTCGTCACCGTCCGCTTCGTGATCTTCTCGAGCTCAAGGCCAACACGGCAGGACCGGCAGCGGCCGATATGTTCTTCGAATTCCCCGAGCGCCCGGCCGACGACTTCACCGTCGACGACAGCGCTCATGAGATCATCCGCGTCACGGCAATTCACACCCACCTCATCAGGCTGACCGCGGGGTGCCTGTCACTCTTCCTCAACGTATCCCCGGTTACGTGCGTACTTCCAGAGCTTGGCCCTCAACATCTTCCTCCCCCTGTGCAGCCTTGAGCGCACGGTCCCGATCGGACAGTTAACGAACTCCGAGATCTCTTCATACGTAAATCGCTCGATATCACAGAGGATCAAAACGGTACGGAAGTCTACTGGAAGCGACTCAAGAGCCTTCGCCACGTCATCGTCGAGGAGGTTGCCGAACAGCCTCTCCTCCATGTCCGTCGTCTCGGCGGTCTCATCACGGATGCTGTTGTAGAACTCCTCGACGTCATCGTAATCAACCGTGTCCGGCTCACGGGACTCCTTGCGGTAGCGGTTGATATAAGAGTTCTTCATAATCCGGAACAACCAAGCCCTGCAGTTCGTTCCTTTTTCAAACTTGTCCCAGAATCGGAAGGCCTTGAGGTAGGTTTCCTGAAGGAGGTCGTCGGCGTCGTCCGGGTTTCCGGTCATGCGAAGCGCGAAGTTGTAAAGCACATCCATGTGAGGCAGCGCCTCTGCCGAGAACTCCCTCTGTTTCTCCCTTTCCACCTCGTTGGCAGCGGTCGGAAAATAGTTGCTCGTTCGCATGGAGTACACGCCGTAGACAGGCATTTTTTTCATCTTTCAATGTTACGAAAAGGGAAAATCGCGATCAAGCGATCGACCGCGACCCGGTCTGGGCCTCTTTCCAAACCGGCGCACCGTCCAGGAACCAGATCCCGTCCCCGGACGGATCAGCGTATTCTACAGCGGCGGCGTACCACCAGGTGGTACATGAAGTATACGAGCGCAACGGGCCAGCCCGTCTTGTGGGCTGGGGTCTAGTCTAACGAATTTGAAGGATCGGTAATGGCAGGACGGCTTCATGAACCGGCGACAGAGCGATTTCGCATTCACGTTCACGCTCGCAGTTCACGGAAGCAATTGGCCTTCTCTTCGACTCATTGAACACGGGGGAGTGGGGCCAGGTTTAGCGGTGCCGTTCCCACTCCTCAACGAGGGAACAGCATGGAAGGAACACGGCACCTTCGCTTCGCGCTGCGTCAATCACGGACTCAAAGACTTTTCCCCACCCATCATAGTCGAAGGAGTCGTACGCGGTGTTGTGGAAGAGGAGCGCGGCTGCACCCCGGTACC
>Ga0315282_10004283_pt1 | contig 24923 bp, 29 predicted proteins | sample YL17G07_20_MG_FD_203693 | JGI IMG/M metagenome (GOLD analysis project Ga0315282, IMG submission 203693) | Sediment microbial communities from Yellowstone Lake, YNP, Wyoming, USA - YL17G07_20 | ecosystem: Environmental > Aquatic > Freshwater > Lake > Sediment | place: USA: Wyoming | collected... | reverse complement strand
ACGATTTTTCACCACACATTTCACTGTACTCTTTTCGCAGTAAAAACGTTTGTTAACATGGAAACACAAAAATAACTCAGCAGACAAAATCAGAGATGTGGCTTGTTGCGGGGTTGCCCTAGCCTGGAAGGGTAACTTTCTAATTATGCCCTAACGCTTAAATACGGGCGAAACACCTAATTCTATTGACGCAAATGAAAACGTGGGAAGAAATTCTCAAAGTAAACGGTTGGAGAAGCCAATATCAAAGCGTAAATACCGCCCTAAGGCACTATGCAAGAAAGGTAAAGAGCGAAAAAACCAGGGAAAACTTCTGCACAACTTTAATGCTTTTCTGCAAACACTGCGGTTTAGATCCTGAAGCCCTTGTTAAGCTTGAGCCGAGTAAAGCCTCTAAACTTTGCCAAGAGTTCACAGACTCTCTAATGGAGAAAGGCTATAGCATCCGATACGTGAATGTCAGCCAAGCCTATCTGAAAACTTTTTTCAGAGAAAACGGTTTTACAGCTGAAAAGGAATTAAAAGTCGAACGTTACCATCAGCCAACGCGCTATCGCAAAAAGGCAGAGTACATACCAACATCTGAAGAGATCCAACGAATGGGCTATGCTGCAGGTTCAGCCAAAAACAGAGCTATGATATTCATGCTTTACACTTCAGGGCTTCGCAACTCAACCTTAAGAGCTATTAAATACGGAGACGTTAGAAAAGAGCTGGAAGCAGGCTTGGGCGTTGTCAGAATTCCCGTGTACCCTCAAATGAAGCAGGTTGACCCGGCAGCATGCAAAGGCGACATACCATATTTCACGTTCATTGACTCAGAAACAGTTAAAGCCCTAAAAGAATACCTGGAGGAGCGAAGGCAACAGTTCGGAAGCATTTCAGAGGAAGAACCGCTTTTTTGTTCCAATAGTAACCAGATATCAAAAGACGAGCAAAACAAAGTACCAGTATCCAAAAATGGCTTGGAAAGGATGGTTAAAAGAGCTGCTAAACAAGCAGGAATAGAAGAATGGGCAAACGTGACACCAAAATGCCTAAGGAAAGCCTACGAATCTGCCCTAAGAAACAATAGACTCGACCCTAAAGACCAAGAATTCCTAATGGGCCACATCCTTCCAGCAACTCAAGACGCCTACTATGATTACACTAAAGTCGAAGACTTGAGAGCAAAATATTCAAAAATAAGATTTTTCAAAACAGCTGAAGTTGACAAACTGGAAATGATCAAAGCGTTCGCCCAAACACTGGGAATCGACAAAATAGAGGTCAAAATACAGAAGCTCAGAGAAGAACAAAATGGTCTTGACGAGATGGAAGCTCTTGGAAAAATCATGAGAGAAGAGCTAGGAATAAAGCCTTTGGAAACGAAGATGGTTAGAAAGCGAAAAAGAAATGACGAAGACTGTAATAGCCACAAAAAGTACGAAAGCAAGATCATAGATGAAAAGGAACTTCTATCCTACATTGATGATGGATGGGAAATAGTTAAAGAGTTGAAGAATGGAAAGTTGGCTATAAGGCGAGAGCTTTAGGCATCGAATTCTAATTGTGAATTCTGGGGGGCGGGCTTTAACGCTTCAAAATTAGGTCCTTCACGGGTTTTAGTCATTTTTATCGCCTAGTATTATGTTAGCAACCAGATTATTAAACCTTTCTGAAAATTAAACCAGCAGCTGCGTATTTTGAACTGTGTGTCAAGAGTTTAAAAGGCGATGAAAACAATAAAATAATGGGATTGCTCGTCTCACCGACATCTCGAAGGCAACCGCGCAAACAGATAAACGACTTAGACCTAAGCAACTGGGAAAAAGAAACGGAAGAAAAGGGGATTCTTCTTTACACCTTTTGGAATATTCCGAATCGAGAGAAGACAGGCGCTCACACTAATCGATATTGGGGTAATTTTGTTCCTCAAATTCCGTATCAAGCCCTAATTCGATTTACTCGAGAGGGAGATTGGGTCCTAGATGCGTTTGCCGGAAGTGGAACGACCCTAATCACGTGTAAGCAACTGAGCAGGAATGGAATTGGAATTGAGCTCGTTCCAAAAGTGGTTGCTTTGTCTAATTGGCTGGTAAGAACACAAGCGAACAAGCGAGTTTTTGCCAAGATTATTACTGGAGACAGCACCTCCGCTAAAGCTAGAAGACGGGTCGAAGCTATCCTAGCCGTACACAACGTTAGCCAAGTTCAGTTACTCATATTGCATCCGCCATATCACAATGCAATCCGTTTCAGCAATGATCCACGCGATCTATCGAATGCTCCGTCCCTCCGAGTTTTTCTGATGAGGTTCAAAAGAGTTGTAAAGAATTTTGCGAATCTGCTCGAAGAGGGAAGGTATCTCTTTCTAGTTGTTGGTGATTTGTACGTGAGGGGAGAGTTGATTCCATTATCATTCGAAACTATGCAAATCATTAGAGACACTGGCCTCTTCAGGCTTAAGGCTATTATAACTAAGGACATTAATGGGAACAGAGGCAAAATCGGACAGGAACATCTTTGGCAGTACCGAGCCTTAAAGGGCGGATTCTACATTTTCAAACACGAATATGTGATTGTTTTCCAAAGGATCTAATCATCTGTTTTCGGAGGATCATTGCCGTTCGCGAGTTCAGGCCGTAATAATAAACTCCGCCATTTTTCAAAGTTTTAATCCAGCCCTTCAGCGCCAAATCTCTCAAAATTTCTTGTTCCTCCAGAGTGAATTCTGCCTGACTTTTCATGTCAGATTCCAACCGTAGGAGTCGTAGAACAAATTCTCGCGTGAGGCACCAATATACGTTTCTTCGGCAAAACAAGTCCCAGCGTTCGTGCCCTTTGAATAAGATTAGAAGACCTTTTTTGGCAGCTTTCTCTCTGGCTATTTTAACGTCAACCGCATGAAACATCCGTAATGGCGATGGCTCCTCGCACTTTTCTTCATCGTTCGCTTGAGTTATTTCCTCACAGTTGATCGGCTCATTTGCGGCTTGAGACTGTTCTGGCGGAGGGACTATAATAAAATCAGGAGTTGTAGATGTGACCGTGCGCATGGGCGGTTTTCGTCGTTTCCTTTTCAGGAGAGCTAGTAACTTGTTGAAAACCATCTACAACCAGCATGGACCATGCATGTAGGCAAGATTAATATAAACGTTTCTACTGTTGATATCTGCAGTGGTTTCAGTGCGCGGCTACATACTAACTGAAAGAGAACGAAAGATTCTCCAAGCCTATGTCAAAGAAGGGGTCAAGCTTGATGGATTTTCAGTTCTGTCTCTACGATTGAAACGAGCGAGTTCGACTATACTGAGTGATGTGGATTTAGTCAGGAAAACTCTAGAAAAGCTCAAAAATTGAGGCGATATGCTAGAACCAAAAAATAGAAATTGCGATCTGCGCATTTGTTCATAGGGGTTGTGAGGGTTGTCGAATGTCGCTTAAGAATGCGGGTGTGACCGGACTGAGCTTTGAGGGTCGGGGTGAGCGTATAGCTCGAGGGTTTTATGTTCCTGTTTTGAAGCAGTCAGTAGCGTATGATCGTGCTACTGGCTACTTTTCGGTTGAGTCTCTTGTTCATGCTGCAGGTGGCGTGGCTGGTCTTATAGAGAATGGCGGGAGGATGCGGTTGATTCTTGGGGCGCATGATGTTCCTAAGGAGCTTTGGGAGGCTTACCAGATGGGTTTGCGTTCTGGGAAGGAGATAGTTGAGGAGATTGCGCGGCGGATTGCTGAGGGTTTGGAGAGGATTGAGGATATCTTGGTGAAGAAGCGTTTGGAGGCTCTTGCTTGGATGTTTAACAAGGGCATCTTAGAGGTTAAGGTTGTTCTACCTCGCCATCTTTACCTAGGCCAGACGGGCATCTTCCATTATAAGCTTCTTATTTTCAAGGACAAGGAAGCAAATGTCATTGCTGCTGAGGGTAGTGCGAATGAGACTGAGCCAGCTTATACCGTGAATGGTGAGCGGATTGTTGTTTTCTATTCTTGGCGTGAAGGCGATAAAGAGCGTGTTGAGGATTTGGTGCAGTCTTTTGAGCGTATTTGGAATGCTGAGCATCCGGATTTTGAGGTTTTCAATCTTCCTGAGGCTGTTTATAGGGCGATTGTGAAGTTTGAGCCGAAGTCTGTTCCGTCGGTTGCAACTCATGAGCCTGAAGTGAAAGTTGTTGCGCACGGGTTGCTGCCTGCTTGTCGTTTTGTGAGGATTTTGCCTCGGATTCGTTGTTTGGCGCATATGGGTCTGGGGCCTGTCAGGCTGTATCCTCATCAGGCTCGCGCGGTTAGTTTAGCTCGGGAGCGTTATCCGTTTAGGATTTTGTTTGCTGATGAAGTTGGTTTGGGGAAGACGATCGAGGCTGGTGCATGTATTAAGTTGCTGTGGATGACGGGTTATGTGCGTCGGGTTTTGGTTTTGGCACCGAAGAACGTGACTAGGCAGTGGTGGGATGAGCTGCGGGGCAAGTTTGGTCTTCCTGCATATTTGTTCAAGCCACCAAATATTTTTGTTGCACCTGATGAAAAGACGTTTCCTGTTTATGGTAATCCGTTTGATGCTGTTGATTTGGTTGTGGCTTCGTGGCATTACGTTAGAGGTCGTAGGGGTTCTGAGCCTGAACTCTTTAAGGCGAGACCTTTTGATTTGGTTTTGATTGACGAGGCTCACGCGGCTCGGGTTACTAGATCAGAGTTTACTTCGCCGAGACCTACGAGACTTAATGAGCTGGCTATGGCTTTGTCTGCGTTGACTCCGCATGTTTTTCTTTTGACAGCTACGCCTTTGCAGTTGAATGAATTGGAGATGTTGGATTTGCTTCGGATTTTGGGTTTGGGTGGTCCTTGGGTTCATGAAGATGCGTTCAAGCGGTATTATGATGCCATGAATAGAAGTCCAGGGGACAGGAATGATAATGATTGGCTTCACTTGTTTGGGCTGGTTTCTTGGTTTGCCAGGACCTACTTAGAGGATAGGCACAGAGAGGTTGTTGTTAACTCGTTTTTTGGTGGAGCCGAAGGAAAAGAGCTTTTAGACATTGTTTCTCAGGAAGGAGAGGATGCGTTTAGGAATTTCTTGAGGCGTCTTGATGTTGAGAATCGTGATAGGCTGGATCGGGTTTTGAGGGGGTTGATGCCTACTTCTTGGTTTATGATTCGTAACACGCGGGAGCGGCTTAAGAAGGCGGGTTACAAGTTTCCTGAGCGTAGGATTGTGAATGTTGATGTTGTTTTGGATGGGAAACATGCGGAATTGCTGAGCGAGCTTAATGATTATTTGGCGAATTATTATGATGAGTACCGGAGTTTTCTGAAGGGTGATGAGCGGCGTGGTTTTGGTTTGATTAGAGCTGTTTATCATCAGAGGTTTGTTAGTAGTTTTGCGGCGGCTTATCAGACTGTGAAGCGTAGGCGAGAGGCATTAGAGGCTCTGTTGGAAGGCGACGAAGAGCGTTTGCTTAAGTTGGCTTCTGATATGATGGAAGATGTTGGGGAGGATGTTGATGAGGAAGATGTTCTTGAGGCTATGAGGGCTGCGGTTGAGCGGGCTCGGGGTTTGGTTGAGAGGGAATTAGAGAAGTTAAGAGGTTTGGAGGATAGTCTTGTTCCCTATAGTAGGGCTGTGACGGCTGCGGATGATCCGAAGTTGCGGGAGATTCAGCGTGTTGTTCAGGAGTTGCGGGATGAGGGGCGGAAGGTGTTGGTTTTTTCGAAGTTTACTGATACTGTTGATGTGGTTAGGGATTTTCTTGGGCAGTGGCTTGGTGCGGATAGGATTGGGACTTATACTGGTCGTGGTGGGGAGGTTTGGGATTCGCGGGTGAAGGCTTGGCGGGTTGTTGAGAAGGAGGATGTTAGGCGGGCTTTGGAGAAGCAGGTGGATGTTTTGGTTTGTAGTGAGGCGGCGAGTGAGGGTTTGAACTTGCAGGCGGCTAGTGCGGTTGTGAATGTGGATATGCCGTGGAATCCTGCGAGGGTTGAGCAGCGTATTGGCCGTGTGGATCGTATTGGACAGACTGCGGATGTGGTGAAGGTGATCAATGTTTGGTATCCTGATACATATGAGGCTAGGATGTATAGGGTTTTGTTTGAGCGTCAGCATATTTGGTGGATTATCGTTGGACCTGCGAGTGGCATTATTGCTCAGCGCTTGGTTGAGGCTTTTGAGGGCGGTTTAAGCGGTGCTAGGTTGCAGAATCGTATTGTGGAGGTTGTTGAGCAGGTTGAGCAGTCGAAGGATGATGCGATTAAGTTGACCAAGATTTTCCCTGAAGATATTCCTTTGGAGCCGACGTTTGTCGAAGTTGAGGTTCCCAAGGTTTTGGAGCGGTTTGTAGGTTTGGGTTGTGAAGCTTTAGGGATGCGACTCGTGCGGAGGGATGACTTGCTTTTCGTTGAGCCTTTGGAGCGGTTGCCTGAAGGTGTTAGGGCATTTGTTGAGGATGGGCTTTCTCTGATGCCTGGTAGGCCTGATGCTTTGGTGCCTGGTCATCCGTTTGTGCAGTGGTTGGCTTCTGAAGTTGAGTTGTTTGCTGATTCGCCTGAGAAGATGCCGTTTAGCGTTTATGGTGTTGGTGGCGAGGATGGTTTACTGGACGTTTATGCTATGAAGCCCGATGATAGGCCCGTGATTGTGAAGGATGCTGGGAAGGTTGTTGAGTTGTTTGGGCAGCTTGTGGATTTGGCTGGGAAAAGGAGTTGATTGTGATGGTTTGTGATTGTGTTGAGCGTTTTAGGAGTATGGCTGAGGAGCGCCGTTCTAAGGCGGGTAGGACGTTGGAGATTGATTTGCCGAGAAGGCTTGAGGCTTTTGCTGAGGCGATGCGTTTAGGTGCGGTTCAGCTTGTTGCGAGGCAGTTGTTGCGGGCTGGTGTTTTTAGGGTGAGTTTGGATTTGAATGGTTCGCGTGATGTTAGTATTGAGGGTGCGGTTGAGGCTGTGAAGCGGGTTGTGGCGGCTAGCACGCGTGTGGGTGCGCCGAGGTTGCAGAAGTTTATGCGGGAGCATTGGGCGGATGTGGTTGAGCAGGCTAATTATGTTAATCCAGATGATGTTTTGCCTAAACGCATTCGCAATCGTGAGCGTTTGAGTGAGACTTTTGGTGGTTATTTGGATAGTAGTTTGGATGGTGCTGAGCGTATGCTGGATCAGTTGGAGGTTTTGGAGAGGCGTTTGCCTGTTTGGAAGAGTTTTGTGCGTGGGGCGGATGTGCCAAGGGTTGAGCCTGTAATGGACTATCATGATTCTGAGACATGAAGATGCTGGTGAAATTTTGGAAAATAGTAGAATACAAACGGTCAGAAACACAATTAAGCAGTGGCTTGTATATGAGCACTACTCACGAGAGTTTGAAGCTTTTTTCCTTAAATGGACACTCCTAAATCTCTATTATAATGAAGTTAGTGGCGAGAAGCATGAAGTAGACAGAGTTTTGGAATTTGGTAGAAAGCACGAAAGCTTGTTCAACAAGCTAAAAAATGAAGCTGTTGAGTTAGTTGGTATGGAGTGTGTCGGAAGAGGACCTAGTACTGAACCGCCCGATAGTTGTGTCAAGACAGCGACCTTGCAACTTCGCGAGAAACTGGGAATAAACGCCAATGTTTGTGATACTTGCCGTAGTGATAAAAGGCAGAAATGTCAGAATGTGAAAACTGTGGAATATGAATTTGGTTGTATGGAGGCTCTTATAAGAATATTATACCAGGTTAGATGCAACTTGTTCCATGGAGATAAAACAGAGCGCGAGCAATTTCAAATGGGAAGAAATCAGCTACTTGTCCAAATAGGCGACCGCATTACTGCTGTTATTCTTAATAGCTTAGTTGAGAATTAATCGAGTTATGATTCTGAAACATAGTGGTCTAGGCGTTCTCCTTTTTTGGGTGCGAATTCTATTGATTTGCCCAATGCCGCTAAGAGTGCTTTTGCGATGGCTGCGTCTTTTTGGAAGTTTTGGTTTGTGGTGTTTTCTGCGTAGCGTGCGTAGGCTTGTAGGACTGTTGGGAATGGTGAGTCTGCGGTGTCGAGGTTTTTGTCTTGCATGAGGCGTTTGACTTGGATTAGTCCGCCTCTTTCGTATTGGAGTATGGCTGCGTGGACGTGGTCGATTGTTGTTTTTAGTGTTTTTGGGTCGTTTGGGTCTATTATGCCTAGGGCTTGGCGGTCTCGGGCTGATAGTATGCGTATGTTTTTGCCTTTCTTTTCGATGAGTCCGTAGGTGCCTTTTACGTCTAGTGTGTCGAGGGTGACGAGTCCGCCGAAGACTGTTGCGAGGCGGGCTTCTTCGTATTCTGTTTCTGTGGTTGGGAATGTTGCGAGTAGGTTGATGTAGGCGGCGGTTTCTTTGTCGGCGTTTTGGATGCCTGCTTCTTGGAGAAATTTTTCGTTTAGGACGTCGGTGACGAGGTCTAGGGCTTGTTGTGGGTCTATTTCGCGTCCGGTGGCGGTTTTGACTGGGTAGTAGTCTGCGAATTTGCCGAGGACGGGTGCGTAGACGCTTACTTTTAGGTCGGGGCCGTTTATGCCATATTTGCTGTATTCTTCAATTTTTTGTTTGGCTATTTGGCGGAGTTCGTCTGCTATGTGTTCCCAGATGCCGGGGTGGTTTGCCTTGCGTTTGCGGCATGTGAGTAGGACCGTAATTTTAAGCACGCCCTTTTCGCCTTTAGCATATTTGCCTGGGGGTTCCGTGTGCACCGGCCAGCTACCGATGAATGTGAAGCTTGCATTCATCAGGGCTGTTGCTAGGCTGCTCCATGCTTCTGCCGTGCGATGGGTGAACATTACTGTAAGTATTCCATCATCCCTAAGTATACGATGCATTTCTCTAAAACAAGCTTCCATCTTGGTTTTGTAATCTTCTTGAGCTAGTTTTTTAGCATTTTTGCCCAAGTCCTTGAATTTTGTAGGATTTGAAACTGCCTCCTCATCTTTTTCTGTGAGACTCGATTTGAATACGTCGGGGAAAAAGTCTATTAAGAGACGTTTTAACCATACATAGAAGAAATCACTGGATTCTCCATAAAAGACATTTTCTGCGTAAGGCGGGTCAACAACGATGCATGGAACGCTCTTGTCTTTTAAGGGGATTTTTGTGGCTGTTCCACAGTAGACAGTTGGCTTTGGCGGGTTTTCTGGAAGAAGACTAACCATCTCATTTAATGCATCAAGAACTTTAGATAATGCCCATGGCCATAACATTTGAGAGTGATCCCATTCTGCGTAGCTCCACTTAAACGGAAAAGCCTGAAGACTCATTATATGCTCTACTTTATTTCTGGTATAATCCCAAATCGAAGAAACACAGTTGTAATCGATACACGCGTCAAAAACCATAGCCATATAGGTTAAAATGGCGATTTTGAATTCTCTCTCTTCTTCGTCCTTTATTTCGCTCGCAAACAATCTATTCTTTGCCTCAATTAGTTTTTCTAAATAGGTAAGATGGACTAGTAGTTGCCTAGGATTGAAAAACTTATCCCAAGAATCAATACCAAAGTTTTTGGGTTGCCTTGTTACATAACCTTCTGGGACTTCCTCGATAGGGATAAGGTTTTTCGTTCCATAAAATTCAAGCTTTTCAGCAAGAGCTTTTTCAGCTTTCCGAAACGCTTCAATCTCCTCATGTGTAGGTAATCTATATCGCCATTCAGAATTAGATTTTCCTGTCTTTATTTTCGCGCATACAACATAAAGCTGATGTCCAATTTCTGCATTTCGGGCTTTTTGTCTTACGTCTTCACCAGATATAACTATATGACATCTTGGGCATTCAACATAACTTTTTTTGACCGTGCCCTTATCAGGATTTAACCCGTGTGAAACTGGGCTTTTTACAATATCAAAGCCACATTCATCATCTCTTTCTGGCACCAGAAGTTTAACTGCAACACTTTCTTCATCCCTTCCAGCTTTTACAATCCACCAATTCGGCGATAACGGAATTAATAAACCACAAGAAGAGCATTTTATCGTCCGCGCCCACAAATAAGCATAAACCTTCTCACCCGGCGGCTTAGGGAAAAATTCTTCAAGCTCCGCCTTAGCCGCTTCATGCACTTCCTTGCAGAATTTTTCAACGGCCGGCAACAGTTTTTTGCCAAACCGTGCAGGGTACTCAAGCGTCCCTTTAAGAACCATAAACGCTACAGGATTTAATTCGCCAGCAACAACAGGCAAACCCAACCGCATAGCCTCAAAAGGAATACTGCCGCCGCCAGCCATAGGGTCAACAACCAAAGGACGCTCAACACCCCAAAACTCCCTAAGCATATAATAAAGACGAGAAAGCTCAGTTCCTGAAGGAGTATGCTTGAACGATTTCTCCCAAGAAAACGGATTATAATTCAAACGCTTGCCAGCAGCCTTCGCCTTCATTATCTCATCCTCAGCCTTACGAACATCAACACCGATAGGAATACCTAAAAGCTTCAAAACATCCTCCTTCTTAGCCTCAGCAGGCAAAAGACTACCAAGAACAGCCGCCCTACTCGTAGCATGAGGACGACGAGCAAACCACACATGAATGCGACTCGTAGGCGGATTATGCCCAGTTGAACGTTCTCTTACGCTTTCTACGCTTACTTCTGCTATTGGAAACCACTTGCTAATCAGCAATTCACGCTTTTCACCCTCAACCATAACAACAACCTCGCATCGCCAAACCACAACCAAACATACTTATATTAATAATTCATTCACAATTTAAAATGATAACCGTTTACACTTGTGTGATTTAGAATGCCCAAACAAACTCTCACCCCCATCTGGAACCCACAGGCGTGCATACCCAAACAGGACATTATAGAAGGCAAATACCTCCAAGCAGAACTTGCCCTAGACCTTCACACAATAGCCGAAGGCACAGCCAAACCACCATACAACACACCAGAAACATTCTTCCAAGCCACACACCCAACCACCACACTAAAACAACTCCTAAAAAACACACTCAACCACCTAACAAAAACAAAACCCATCAACCCCGTCCTACTCTTCGACGCAGGCTTCGGCGGCGGCAAAACCCACGCCATGGCAGCCATATACTACGCAGTCAAAAACCCAACAAACCCAGAAATCAAAAAACTCCTCGGAAACACTCCCACACCTAAAAACACTCGCATAGTAGTCATAGACGGCAGCGCCTACGGCGGAAAAGGCATCAAACGCGAACAACACCAATTCCGAACAATCTGGGCAGACTTCCTCTACCAACTCGGAGAAACCATAACCGCCAAAGAATCCGACACCCCAGAAGGCTTACCAGAAAGAAAAACCATAACCGAACTCCTCCAAAAACAACCAACCCTCATCCTCATCGACGAACTACCAAAATACCTCGACCTCGTCAAAGACCAACCAGAACTCCTAAACAAAGTCAAACACTTCATCCACACACTAACACTATCAGTCTGCGAAACCGAAAACAGCATACTCATAATAAGCGTAGCAGGCGACGCCTACATAGACGCAGCAGACGCCGTCCGCAGAGAACTCGCCGAAGCCATGAACATCCTCAACCGCAAAATGCAACCAATCGAACCCGTCAAAACAGAAGACGTCCCACACATCCTCAAAAAACGCCTCTTCGACTTCACCAACACCAAAACAGCCGAAACAACAGCCAAAGCATACACACAACTCTACACAGACATGAAAGCCCCAGACCGCTACCGCACAATCGAATACCAAAACCGCATAATAGAAACATACCCCTTCCACCCAGAACTAATCGACGTCCTATACGAACGCCTATCCACACTACCAAAATTCCAACGAACCCGCGGAGCCCTACGCCTACTCGCCCACACAATAAACCACATCTGGAAAACCAAAGAAAACGATTGCTACCTAATCCACCCACACCACATAGACCTCGCAGTCCCAGAAATAGTCGACGAACTAACCACACGCCTCGACGAAGAAAAATACAAAAACGCAATCACATCAGACGTTTATAGCCACGGCGGAAGAAAAGCCAAAGCCCAACAAAAAGACGAAGACTACAAAAGCCACTTCCAAGCCCCACTCTTCCGCAGAACCTGCAACACCATATACCTCTACAGCCTAACAGGCGCAAAAGAAGAAGCAAAAGGCATAGACACCGACACACTCATCGCAGTCCTCGCAACACCAACACACGAAGAACACATCCAATACTACAGAGACCAAATCCTACCCGCCATAGCCAACAACTTCTGGTACATCGAACCAATCGGCAACCGATACGTCTTCAAAAAAGAACCCACAGAAAACCGCATCATAGACCAAGAATCACAAAACATTCCAAACCCAAGAATCACAAAAGCCATCTACACAAAACTCCAAGAACTATTCACCCAAAAAGGAAAAGGACATTTCTACATCGAAATCTTCCCAGACGACCCCTCAGCCATAACAGACGACACAAGCCTCAAAATCGCCATCCTAAACCCACTACTAGGACACACAATACCATCAGAAGAACACGTACCAGAAAACATAACCCAATTCATCCTGAACCGCGACGCAAGAGGCAACCTAAGAGCATACAGAAACAACACCTTCCTCCTCGCCGCCAGAGAAGGCTCATGGGAAAACCTCCGCGACGCCGCATCAAGGCTTGAAGTCGCAAAGAACATAGCGGAAGACCCGGAGAAGTTTGGAATACCCCACGACAAGAAGAAAAGTCTCGAACAGAAAAGAACTCAATATGAAGCCACAGTCAACGACGCCGTAAGAGCCTCATTCACATATCTCGTCTACGCCACAAGAGGCGGCAAAATCGAAGCCAAATCATTCAGACCAAGCGGCTACGGAACAGCCCAACCTGGACAAGAAATACTCTGGCACGTACTCGCCAACGTCCTACACAGAGCAACAGACGAACCACTCGACCCAGACTACGCAAAAAGCGAAGCGTGGCCCGCCCAAACATCAGAAACCACAACAAGAGCCTTCTACGAAAACATACACAAAAAAACAGGCATTGTCTTACCCGAAAACCAGTCCCTATTTGAGCAAACTCTGCTCGAAGGAATCAAAAGAGGAACATGGGTCCTAATCCAACAAGACAAAGTTTATGCACCTGAAAATCTGCCAAGTCGCGTAACAATAAGCTCAGACTCACGACTCCTATTGCCCGACGAAGCCGGAAGACAAGGAATCACAGACCCACGAGGACACCTATGCCCAAACTGCCACACATGGCCATGCCAATGCGGAAAAAAACCAGAAGGCACAACTATAACCACATGGACAACAGAAACCATAACCAAAGAATGGGAAACATTCGAACCCGCACCTCCAAAAGTCCAACTTGATGACCTGGAAAAGTGGACACGCCGCGAAGGAATCGACATCATAACAGAAGCAAAAATAACAGTATCAGGAACAACAGACGCAGCAACACAATTCCGAAACCTCATACGCCTAGCAAAAGCAGGCAAGAAAATAACAACCAAAGTAGAAATCCGAACCAGAACCTACCAAACAAACATCCAACTAGAAGCAAACTTCACGGCAGACGACGCAGGACTAGAAACCCCAGCAGCCAAAATCCTAGACGACATCGGCAGATGGCAACTACCAGAATTCGAAGGAACAATAAACCTAAAAGCCGAAAAAATCCCAATAAACGAAATACGAGAACTCCTCAAAAACACTCTCAAAACAGACGACCCAAAACTGAAACTCGCCCTAGAAATAAAACCCAAACGTGAAAAATAATGCCCTTCAAATACATAATCAAATGGCGAAAAACCCACCCAGAAAAAGTCAGCGTAGAAGCTTTCCACAGATATCCACACACAGAAGAAGAAAAACACACACCCGCCTTTATCATCGGCAAAACAGAAGGCGGCGGAATCCTAGCCATACGCCACCTCCTCGAAAAAGCCGCACAAAAAAACCCAACCAAAAAACACGGCAACACCCTACACATACTTCTAACAGAAAATGACCCAGCAGCATACGAAACCGCCTACCGAGTAGGCCTAGCAGCAGCCCTCATAAACAAAGCCCAAACCCAACAAGAAATCGAAAAAGGCACACGATACATACTAAACACAACACCAGAAGAAATATGGTTCTGGACAAGCAAACTCCTCGACGACGAAATCAACGTTAAAGCCCTAGACGCCCTAGCCATACTAAGCGGAGCCGCACAAAATAGCAAAGCAACACCGCCAGCCAAGCCACCAACGCAAAAGATCCCACAGCCCCCAAAGATTCAACAACCCACAAAAGGAACATTCTGGCCCATGGTGCGCCAACGCATGAAAGAAAAAGCCATACAACTCTACATAAGAGACCACCCGGAAACAGAGGCTGTCCCAGAGATGAAAGAATTGCGTCGTGCAGGATACCTTGAAACAGCCAAAACCATAGCTCTCAGAGAGATTTACCAAGAAAACAAGAGTAAGCCAAAGTGAGAGCCCTTGCAGGAAGAACACTTCCCTTTTTGGCGCGTTCTTGGCAATCGAAAAGGTTGGCAGGTATAGAGGAACTGCTGCGATGAATTGTGAAGAACTCGGAGAGTTTTGGGAACAATTGAAGGAATGGCTCCTCGAGAAGGTTTTGCCAAGAAGGTGACAGCAACCGTTATATTGACTCGATGCGAAATTTTGATTGTATGTCAACAGAGAACCATAGTCCCCTTGAATGGAAAGCCTGCGAAATTGCCAAGAGCCTAGAGTATGAACGGAAAGGATGCTTGGTAATCCCTACCGGTAGAGGGTCTGACTTTTTTGTAGCGTGCTCTGACCAGAAGCCAACATTCGTAGAAGTGAAGAATGGTTGCGGCGGATTGACTAGACTTCAAAGGCAAACCCAGAAGAATGCTAGAGAAAATAGTTTCGATTACAAGATAGAGCGATGCAACTGCAACAAGTCTGAATAGTTTTCGGCGTGTTTTAAGCTCGTGAAGGTAGGAGATTCCAGTAATACATGCCAAATGCTAATGCAAATACGGAAATAACGAGTACTGCCCAGACTCTATAATCGTAGCGTCCGTCGGTAGCTTCCTTCACAGTAAAAGCAAGAGGGATTATAGCTGTTGAGATGTTCACAAGCGAAATGGGCAATATTGGTGTTTCAATAACGAGTATCAAAACTTGCCATGCCACGGCGTTCAACTCGGCTAGTTTTGAACCTAAGAATATAAGTCCAAACCAAAACAAAGCTTCTACTCCAAAGCCTAATAGAGCTGCACCCAGCGTATCTTTTGCACGTCTTGAGTAGGGTTCTCCCGAATGCTCCAAGCTGAAAATCAAGTAGAGTACTGCTATCAACGAGCCGAGGAAGATTGCATATGTGAAGTTGCCCAATATGTCCATCATATTTTCCAGACGAAGATACGTAAATGCACAAAAATAAAGTTTATGCTACATTGGTTTGCCAAAAGTGTATCGTTCGAAACTATCCGAAAAACCCGTTTTCTCTATAGACAGAGTTGCAGTGATGCAGAAACTCTACCAAAAATTGTTGAATGATTCAGCACCATAAAATCTTGGGTTTCAATGAGGGGAAAGCCCTGCTTAAACCTTATGCATTTCAGCAATATAGGTTCGAAGCTGTCCTTTCTTCCTTCCGACAGTGTTGTACTCCCAGTCTGTATTCTTGAGATATAGCTTTGCCTTCTCGATTTCGGAAACCACAAGTTTTGCAAGTCCAACATTGAGACCTCTAGCTATGACATATATTGTATCTATGTTATCAGTGTGACTATAAGACGCAGCCTTAACGAAATTTGCAATGTCGAAAGTTTTAATCTTTGCAACAGGCATAAGATGCACTCGGAATACTGAACCTTTGAAGCTCAATGGCACAAGCTCTCTCTGCTCCCGCTCCACAAACTCTTTCAACATTCGAGTTAGAGCCTTAGTTTCTGTTCTTGACCTTGTGTCTGTTAGAGCAGGGGAAAGCTTTGCATCTAATTGGGAAAACTCTCGGAGCAGGATTCGGGTAAGAAATCCCTGTTTGTCCAAATTGTCCATGCCTGACACGTATTGTCTGACTTGAGGTATTTTCTCTATTTCGGGCTCTATGAATTCTGTGTTTAAGCATTTCAGTGCGTGCAGCTTTCTATCTAGCATCAACATCTTTCTAGCGACAGCGAAACACAGCGACTTCATTACAGTAGTGTTTATGAATCTCTGAGATGGTGCTATCAAGTCTTCTTGAACATATAGCATAGTTGCTCTGGCTAAATTCCTTTCTTCGTTGTCGCTGGGTTCTAGGCAGACAACCATCTTCCCTCTCTCCAAAAAAGCATCTCGCTTTTGAGGTACATCCCATTTTATATCAATACCGTGAGGAAGTAGGTCAACACCTGTTTCTTGATTGACTTTCTTAGAAGCAATGCCGATGGAAACTTCAAGCCTTTTCTCTACAGCGTTTTTCTCAAACCAGAAATTGACTTTTCTGCCCCATTTGTAAGAGGAAGCTGTTATGTCAGCTACACGGTCTAGATTTGTAATGACAAGCAAGAGAAGACTCCAAAAGACGCTTGTCACAACACCCAATAATCCGAAATACCAAACCAGTCCAATGAAACTAACTACGATAACAGTGATTATTATTATCCATTTATTGATCGACATCTTGCAATCCACTCTCTTGCTGTTTTCTCATCTTGTAGAGACATTCGTAGTTTGAACAGCAAAAGACAATGTTTTCACCAGATGGAATTATGATCCCTATGTTGTCAACTGTTATTATCTTGCCACACGCTACACATTTCAGTTCGCCTTTCATAAGAGGTTCCCATAACTCCAACTCCCTCAGGAAAATCTCTAGTTTTTGTTTGTGGACGGCTAAAATCTCAGGTTTTTCTTCGGACATGAATTCTAATGAGTTGTCTAATGTAGAAAACGTTTGTGGTGTGACCTAGACTTTAAGCTTAGAGCATTTTTCATCTGACGTCAGCTAGACCTAATGCGAATCCCGAAGATGGCAAGTACAGCACTAATGAGTGCTATAGCTAACGTCCAATATGCTACGCCTATGATCCAATCTGAGAGAAAGTAAGAACCTTTCTCGACGGTTTCTGTTACATTACCTTCGATTGCTGGTTTTGCTACATTGATAAAGTCGATTGCAGTGGATATTTCTCCGAAAGCAGAATAAAGTGTAATTGCTAGTCCTATCGCCAGACCTACTGTTGCGATTACGTCTTTCATTTTCGGTTATATTGCCGTTACAGACCTTGCTTATAAATCTATTCTTGATGGGGAATTCCTATAGAATCAACGGGTATTTTTACCCAAATAACAGTTAGAGGGCATAATTTCCTGGGATAGTGTGTCCTCGTCTCCAATATTGTTTCTGATCTTGAGTTCTGATTTCAGTCTTCGTTACGGTCTAATCCGTTACTGTTCACTCACAAACCTCATACCTCCGTTCCGGACCCGCAATCTCCCTCTGGTCTCCTTATTTTTTTTGGTCCTTTTTTCCCGTTTAAGTGGACTTAATTTCTTGTTTTCTGTTCTTTGTTTGTTCCTTTTTGTCTTGTTTTTGTCGTTTAGTCTTGTTTTGGCTTTTGGCTTGTCTCGTTTCCAGCTTGTTTTCGTCAGTTGTTTGGCCTTTTTCAGCCCGTTTTCTGCTTTTCGTCTAGCCTCGTTATGACTTGTGTCTCGTTTAGTCTATATTTTGTTTGATTCTTGTTCCATTGCTTTCTTGTTAAGCTTGCTTCTCGTTTTGTTTTCTTTTCATTTTCTGGTTTCTTTTTAAAATCTAACGCGAAATTTTGCCCTAGTCCGCACGTCCGCTTTTTAACCCTATCTTACCAACCCGCTTTAGTTGTTAATATCTTACCAACCCCTGTCAGTTCAAAATATCTTGCCAAACTGAAATAGAAATAAATAATTGGCAATGAACACTAATCAAAGTGACACTGCCTCTTGGAGTTTTTGAGGCGACGAAGATAACAGGGGGTCCGAAAGCGAGGGATATATTCGCGTTAAGTTTATCTGTAGAAATGCTAACTCAACTTCATGTCACCCAAAGATTACGATTTATTGATGGAGCAGATTCAGGAAATTCAAGACGAAACAAGCCTCAAAGACTATCACGCTTTTGTCTACTGGTTTATTGACACAGTCTTCGGACTCGAAAAGAAGGACATACTAAATTCGATATGTGACGGTATGCACGATAAGGGGATAGACGCCGTGTGGATAGACCCCATCGAACAACACGTTATAATCATTCAATCAAAGTTTGAGCACCAAGGAGGACAAAGACAGATTAGGGAATCTGAGGTCAAGCAATTTGCTGCAGTCAGAGACTACTTTAAATCGAGGAAAGCACTTCAAGCCGCAACTGCCAAGGCAAACCAAACAGCAAGGAGACTCTTAGACAGAGCTTTTGATGATATCCATGGAAAGCATTTCACATGGGAGCTTATCTTCATTACTACTCACAAGGAGGCCCCAGAGACTGAAGACCTTGTTTACAAAACTCTTTCGTTCAACGTCAATGAGTTCAGGATTTATGACTACAATAGAATGGTTCAACTGCTAAGAGACAAGATGCGCGACTTTACGCCACTAATTGCTCCTTATTCTTTACCATACAAGGACGAGGATAAGACGATCGTAAGAGTCTCGCCAAATCGTTCGTGGGGCTTGACCGTGCTGACGGAGCAGATCCGTCTGATGGTAAACAAATATCAGGACAAACTCTTCAGAAAGAACGTGAGAAATTTCTTGGGCAAAAGCACCTGCAACAAGGCAATCCAAGAAACTTTGAAAACTGACCCAGGTAACTTCTGGTATTATAACAACGGCATTACTATTCTTTGTGATGAAGCCAGTCTGAACGTTGAGAAGAGATACATTCGTCTTGTTAATCCTCAAATCGTTAATGGCTGCCAAACAGCGAGGAGCATTGAGAAATTTCAGGGTGACGACTCGCAAGCCGAGGTTTTTGTCAGAGTAATAGAAAGTAAGAGTCATGCATTCATCAACTCGATAACTTTGTACCAGAATAGCTCAAACCCCGTGAAAATGCGGGATTTCAAATCAAATGACCCCACCCAAGTCCGGCTCAAGCACGAGTTTGGCAGACGTGGGTACTACTATGAAATCAAACGTGGGGAAGAATACAAGACTTTGAAACAGAAGTATCCAGCATTTAAACAGCAATATCCTCATGCTGAGGACTGGGGAAGCATAAGCAACGAGACCGTGGCCAAAGTTTTGGCAGCAGTCAAACTGAGTCCAGCTACGGCCACGGCAAAAGGAAGTGAAACGTTTTTTGACGACAAAGATAACGTATACAGCAGCCTCTTTCCTGAGAAAATATCTACCTACAACTGTCTTTGCCCGTACTTGCTGTATGACTTTTTTATCAGAGAAACTTATCGCGGTGAAAAGGAAAAATTCCACAAACTGCCAAAATCCTGGCCTTTCAAGAACAGAGCCTCGTTCTACGTTCTCAAATTTATTTATGACGCGATGAAAGCGACAAAAGATTGGGAAAAGAGATTTGTGTTGTTCTTTGAAAGTTCTACAGACGACGAGTACTCGAAGTGCTACTGCAGGCTTGAGAAAATAATCAACCGATACTTCGAGTTAATATATACTGCGTGGCAGTCTAACCCAGACAAAGATGACTATAATGCCTATCTCCAAAACTCTTCAACTCCTAAGGAAATAATAAAGAAAAACGCCAAGAAGCTAGAAGTCCTAGCCAAAAAGACTCAGAGAGTATTTGCAGACTTTTTGGACTAGAGAATACGACTATGAGAAACTATTATGATGCTTAATATGGATGTTGTGAGAGATACCCATTTCTTGAACTATCTGGAACTACTCAAAGAGGACTTTGATGCGCTAAAGCAGGTGTGAGAAATTTTGAACAAAGAATAGCTATTAAGAAGGACGAAACCTAAAAGGTATCTACAAGAGGATAGATATTCTTTTCAGGGGCGATCGAGGTTGTTATCGCATGGCCAAGAAGCAGGGTAATGCTAGATCGGTCAAGAGTCCTCAAGATAGGATTAGGTCGAGAGCTCCAGAGAAGCTGTTTAGGGAACGAGATGTGCAAGAGATATTGCGCAAGTGGTTTGAGAATAGAGGTTACGTTGTGGTTCAAAGATGCCTCGATGATCCGGCAAGTTTTAGTAGCATCAGAAATTGTAGGACTAGTGCGGTCTTTGGAATAGACATAGTTGCTCAGAAAGGTCGTGAGAAGTGGATAGTTGAGGTGAAAGGAGAAACAAAAGGCGGGACGGCTTCGGGAGATGTTGATTTGATGTGTGGCGTTGGTCAGCTACTTACATACATGAAGAGATTTAATGATGATCTACATTATGCAATCGCTATTCCGAACACATCGCATTTTGCTAATGCCCTCAAGAAACTTCGAAAATCCGTGGCGATAACAAAGTTGAACCTTAATTTGTTTTTGATTAATCTTGAGGGCACAGTAATGCTCAAAGAGGCCGAAGATTTCTACACGCCAAAACAAGTAGATTCAAACAAATCTAGAATTGGTGAAGACATACTTGAGCAAAACTTGACGGTGTTGTTAGAGTTAGGATTCCAACATGTTGGGGATTTTTTCCTCGAGCGAAACAAAGTACGATTTTCCTTAAACAACTGCAAAGACGATACAGGAAGCTATGCGTTTGTTGTTGATCAAACCGTTAAGTATGTAGGGGCAACTAAAAATACTTTATATGCCCGCATGAACGGATACAAGAACCCTGGACCTTCGCAGGAAACAAATAAGAGAATCAATCCAAAGATTGCTAAAGCTGGCAGAGTCCAGATTTACTTTCTTCCAGAATCCGATATTACCAAGTTCGTCACGATGATTCGACGGAATGAAATTGAAAAACAAATTCCCACAGACGTGAGCATGTTCGAGCGCTTCTTGATATCAATGTTTAAACCGGAATGGAATCGGAGTTGACAGGTTATTAACGCGCATAGTGGAAGCATATTTTACCGGTAAAGTTGGGTGGGGGTCCCACCCTCCGCACTTCACTTCAGTTTTACGTTTAAATCTATCAAACTTTAGCAAGAAGAATGTCATAAAAATGGGGGGCTTTCCCGTCAGAAAACCCATGCGAATCCGTTGCTTTCAGTGATTTTAGCTATTCTTACGCCTCCGCCTACAATTGGAGGGATTTTCTGAAACTGCCTAACGTCAAAGAAATAGTTCAGCCGCTGAATAGATGTGCTTACAACTAATTTCGCGAGTTCAATGCAATCCTTTAGAGAAAGCAAGTGAGGAACAACATCGTAATAGGGTTTAATGTTTGGTGCATAGTTGAAGAGTGCATTTGCAATCAAATTGTCCCCATTGAATAGAGGAGGATATTCTTTTCTGGTCTTATACAGTACCCTGTCGCCGTTTGGAAGATGATACTCGGCATGGCAGTCTTCATTTGTAAATTTGCCTGGATTGTGCCAATCCCAACGAAAGACATGCCTCAGATGTGGAACCCTATGACCCTCAAAGTCAATATACCCTGCGACATGAAATCCCATCCTATCATCTATTGGAGGTGTCACGCTTTCAAGACTTTCTTTCAGCTTTTCAGCTATGACATCAACTGTGTCCCCTCTCATAACAGATGAACGGTCAAATTCTTTTAGGTATGGCACAATATCCTTTCTTTGTGCATTTTGAGATGCAATCTCTGCGAGTCCCCAGCAAGAAATACCAGCATTGGTGTTCTTCTTGACTCGGTAGATTTTCTGAACACCATCTCGGTATCTGATAATATCCCCAGTGTATTTATCTATGATGGTTTCACGCATATCTGTAGCGAGCACTATCCCTTCAGGACAAAGTAGCGTGATTGTGCTCGTCAAGTTCAATTACCCAAGACAAGATTTTGTCGTATAACCTTAAATCCCTTTTTGACATTATTCTTTTTGGTCTAACATGAAAGAATGCCCCATCTGCAAATCCTCTATGAATCTGCTAGTCAAATATGACTATTTTTCGTCTTCCGCTGGTAGAACACTCCTTGGTAGAGGGACAATCCCTCTTGAAGGAAGCATAAGTTTTCCACCAATGAGTCCTGGAGTTTATGTGATTTATTGGAAATGTCCGAACTGCGGCTATTGTATCTCGGAAAAAATAACAGGTAATGCAGGTTCTCAATAGAACTTGACAGTTTTAAACGACAGTATAAACCTAACCCCCCGAACCATCACTGAACCGAGTTTGAACAATACCCAGACTAAGGGTTCATGGTAACCCGGGAAAGGTTCGCAGTACCGTTTTTCAGTCCACAAGAAAAGAAATGAACAAAGTCGCTCTCCAGAAATTCTGGAAATGCAACCTCAGTTTAAGCCCAATCTTTTTCTTAAAAAAAGGGAATGTGCGTGAGAAAACCGGAGTTTCAAACTGTGAAAAACTGAAAAACTTTAAAAGGACAGCCACGATCATGGTACGAGCCTTTCAAGGTGAATTGATTCCAAAAAATGGGGAAAAGCGTCCCCAGATCTTCCCGGCAGCCACTGGGAACGGCCACTTTTAACCTATAACACTCTCTAACTCTCACCGATTCTTTCCATAAACAAAGTTTCCCATAACCATCAAATTCTTTCCCACAACCACGAAAACCTTTCCCCGAAAACCAAAAACAATTACTCTTCAACTACCCCTGACCCTCAACGTCAACAAAGCTTTCCCAAACACCAAAAACTCGCCCACAATCATTAACCCCTTATGTTCGCCTGAAAATTCCCTGTTTTCATCCCACAACCACCAACTCCCCCCAAAAAACCAAAGACGGAAAACCGCGAAAAACAAACAAGAAACCAACAGGAAACATTCAAGCCGAAAAAACCGCCGCCTAAACAGAAGCCCAAATGAACAAAAACAGCAAAAAAACCAAAGCCAGAATCCACACCACAAATTCACAAAACAGAAAAACCGGAACTTGCGATTCGCCAGTAAAGGCTCAATTTCCTAAAAGGAGGTTGATGAGAAATGAGCACAATTTCTGTTCAAATAGACCGCGACTTAGACGACTTTGCCGAATCCTTCATCGACTGGTTCGCCGAGCAGAAGCATCTAATCAAACCCCGTGTTAAAGTCTGGTTGATTCCAACACGAGCGCAATGGAAAAAACTAGAAATAGTGTTCCCTCTAACTGTTTCTAGAAACCCCTTAGAACACCAGACGGAAACCGAAAAAGCAGCACCACACAGCCAAAGAGACGGCTTACTTATCTCTCGGAAAAACATTTTCAAAATAAAAAGCGGATTAACCTCTGCTCAACGAGAAGAGGCAAAGGGGCAAATACAAGCAAAAAAGGAAAAGCGCGAGGAGTTTCTAGCAGGAAAAAACTACGCCATCTTTCTCAACATGCAATTTCTTCATCTTCAAAGCCAATTCGAAAAAGTTACATTTGATCATAAAGTCAAAGAGATCCTGACACACGAACTAATCCACGCCTTCGAACATGAAAACAACACAGCAATAATCACACAAAACGACGACGAAAAAGTCAATGACGCTCTAGAAAGATTTACCACGGCAAACCCCAAATGGGCCTATTGAGGTGGGAAGAACGAACTGCCCCAAATGCCAGCAGATTTTGGTGACAAACATGGCGCGTAAACCTGAACGGGAACGCTGGCGCGCTTGTGAAGGCTCGCCATTCTAAAAAAGGAGGAGTGAAGATGAAATTTGAAGCGATAGTAAAAAAGGAAAAAATGAGCGAATACTTGGATGAACGCAGTCCTTTTAATAAGCTGTTAGAAAGAACCTGCAAACAACTTCGGAAAAACTACAGAAACTACTATTCTAGGAACCGCCCTCTTCCCAACTACTACAAGGAATGGGACGTTTGTCAAGCGCGTTTTGGAATATCGAATGTCTCAAAAAAGGCATTTCCAAAGTTGATGAGAATTTTCGGCGAATACATTGATCACATAGTCACATTAAAAAAACACGAGCATAGCTGGAAACTATGCAAATGGGATGGAGTGTATGTGTGGATGCGGTGTGCAGACTGCGATGCTGACCTGCAGCTTCCGCTCACTGAACACCTGTCGATCATCCGACGCCTAGTTCTATCCAAACGAGACAGTTTCAGATTTGAAACGGAGGAAGAAGAGCGCATAACAAAACAGTTTTTCAAATATTATCCTGAAACGTTGCAAAAGTCAAAAGAAAAACTAGTTAAGAGACAAGAGAAGCTGCTAGAGCAAAATCCCAAATCGCCAGAAGTAAGCAAACTTAAAAGAGAAATAGAAAAACTCCATTTGTTCGCCCTCATCTGCAAAGAATGAGAAAGAAAAAGATGAACTGCCCAAAATGCAAGCAAACTTTGATAACTGCCAAGCAAAAACAACAAATGCTGAAGAAAACAGGGGTTAAAAAGAAAGGAATAACTTGCCCCTCCTGTAAACAGAAGTACAACCTGATAATAGTAGTAAACGCAGCAGACTACCTGCTGTATCTGACACAAAGACGATCATTAAGAGCCTACCATGTTTTTCAGAGGCTAAAGCGTCAGGGCGCAACGATAGGCGAAATGGCTAAGCATTCCACACGCATGCACTCTTCAGGTTTCATGTGGGGAAGAAGGCCGAGATTCAAGCATACTTGGGTTTTCTCCACATTGCACGGCTTAGACTGTCTGAAGGTAAGATGCACGGAGTGTAACGAGAAGAGGTATGTGGCGGCAAACCCCATAAACCTAGTGCAATACGCCTTAGCGCCCTATCTTGATGGGGCGCCTTTGACCAAAGAAGAACAAAAGGAGATTGAGACGCTCTTCATTCCAACCAAACAGGCCATCCTGAAGCTAGCAAAACAAGAAATAGAAAAGAAAACCAAAAGCATTGATGCAAAGAAAAAACAACTCGAAAAACTCAGAAGCCTTTGCGACGTGTACGCAACAATGTAACTGATTAAACAGATTTTTTGTGAGGCGCAGCTTGGACGCTGCACGCAAGAAAAAGAGACGCACACCTAAAAAATCCGGAGGTTTT